>Ga0123356_10001280_pt1 | contig 27849 bp, 18 predicted proteins | sample TergutEmb28metaG_2_FD_92546 | JGI IMG/M metagenome (GOLD analysis project Ga0123356, IMG submission 92546) | Embiratermes neotenicus P3 segment gut microbial communities from Petit-Saut dam, French Guiana - Emb289 P3 | ecosystem: Host-associated > Arthropoda: Insects > Digestive system > Gut ...
AAGAAGGCAAGCTGCGTTCATTTTCGTATAAATGCGATTGCAATAAACCAATGACAGCAGGACCATTATCAGAAGCAAGCAAACGCCAAAGCGGCTGTGTTCTCATGCGGCGGTAAGTTGCAATTGCTTTATCAGCCTTCATCGGTTGTCAGTATAACGTAATAAAGAGTAATTTATAATATCCCGGCAGCACACTATCATTTTCTGCCTCTACTGTGCAGGATTTACAGTTTCCGGTTCTAAAATCTTTTTTATGCTTTTAAGAAGATCCGTTTCTAAAAACGGTTTTTTAATGAAATCTGCAATGCCTTTTTCATAACCGAGAGCTTCTGTAGCCGTATCGTTCCTGCTTGTTAAAAAGATGACAGGTATTTTTGCATATTGTGCATCTGCCTTTAACTTATCCAATGCGTCCAGTCCGTTTATATCAGGCATCATTATATCCAGCAGGATCAAATCCGGTATAATATTTTCAAAAAGTTCAAACATGGTTGACACAGAAGACATTGTAATTACATCAAAGTGATCCGATAATACCTCATCCACCAACAGAAGATTAAGGCTATTATCATCCACGGCGAAAATAGTTTTCATTTTATTGCACCTTTAATAATTATTTTAACATCTGTTACAAATAATTAAATGTTTAAATGCTTGATATATTATAATAGGACACTATATTTTCGTCAAATCTTCCGGCTGACAATTTTATACTAAAAGTTCATGTTGTATATATATACTATTAAAGTATAGTATTTAAATATAAAAATTCTCTGGAATTTTCAGAAAATTTGTGTTAAATTTGTTTATGTTGAATTTTTTTACCAGATTTATAGAAAAGGTAAAACTAAAAAAAAGGAAATTGGCGAATGAGTTGGAACGGCTTGTAAAAGCCGGGGAAAAAGGCGATTTCGATTTAACGTTCAATTACAGCGGATTATCCCGCGATGAAAAACAAAACCTCCTGTTGATTAGCGATGCTGTTCGTAATTACGGGGCGACAACTGAATATGATCTGATGAAATATAAACTCACAAGCGATGCTCTTGGTATTGCGCTGTGGGATATGGATGTTGTAAGTGCAGACCCAATCAACCCTGACAATACATTTACATGGTCCAGGGAGTTCCGGCATATGCTGGGATTCAATGATGAACAGGATTTCCCGAATATAACCCACAGCTGGAGCGACAGGCTGCATCCTGAAGATAAAGAAATGACACTCAACGCTTTTACTGCGCATCTGAATGACTATACAGGAAAAACTCCGTATGACATTGAATACCGCCTCATGCTGAAAAACGGAGAGTACCGTTATTTCCATGCTTTTGGAACAACATTCAGAGACAAAAATGGTATTCCGCTGCGGGCAGCCGGCGCTTTAAGAAATATAAACGAAAAGAAGCAGATGGAAAATCAGCTTATGATAATGTCGAGCATTGTACATAATTCACCGAATTTTATTTCTTATAAAAAACTCGGCGGTAAATGCCTATATATAAATCCAGCAGCAACAAAGCTTACAGGTTATACATATGAAGAATTAATGAATGATTATATCGGCAATCTGTTCGGCAACAAGGCAGATGAATATTCGGCTGATGTTACAAATAATTTAATCGAATACGGTTTGGCGCAATATGAATACAAAGGAACAATAAAAAGCGGCGATATACGAACGATTTCGGGCACTGCCTTTATGATAGAAGAAAATGCATATGCGACTATAGCGTCTGATGTTACAGAAGCAAAAAAAATGGAAGAATCACTAAGATCCGCACATGAACGCCTGATGCTGATGCTGGACACTTCTCCATTGTGCGCTCAGATATGGGACAGAAATTACAACACTATTGATTGCAATGAAGCAGCTGTGAAACTTTACGGATTTAAAAACAAACAGGAATATATAAAAGAATTCCTGAATCGATGTTCGCCTGAATTCCAGCCGGATGGACAACGCTCTGCAGACAAGGCAAAAAGCAGCGTATCTCAGGCATTTGATGAAGGATACTTCCGCTTTGACTGGATGCACAAAATGCCTTACGAAGATACGCTGATACCTGCAGAAATTACGCTTGTCCGCGCAAAATACGAAGACGATGATGTATTAATAGGATATACGCGTGATATGCGTGAACATCATAAACTGCTGCATACCATTAACGAACTTACAGTGGATCCGCTGAATTATGATATCGACAGCTTTGATGATTATTTGTTAAAAGCCATAAATACCGTTGGTATTGCAGTAGATGTTGATTATATACACATATGGAAAAACAATGAAACACCGGCTGATGAAGAACATCAATCACGGCAAAACCAGTATACAATGTTATATAAATGGTCAGGAAGATATGTAAATGAATTCTCTGATATAGATCCATTTAATCCGGACTGGTACAATAAACTGTCAGCCAATAAATGCATTAACGGCATTGTAAGAAAATTTCCAAAACCTGAACGCGAAAGACTGCAGGCGCAGAAGATTCTTTCCATCATTGTTGTTCCTGTTTTTCTTTACAATAAATTCTGGGGTTTTGCCGGATTTTACGACTGCCGCAATGAACGTGTATTTTCATTTTCGGAAGAAGCTGTTCTTAAAACAACAAGTTTCCTGTTTGCCAACAGCATACTTAGAAATGAAATGACTCTGCGGCTGATGAACGCAAAAGAAGAAGCGCTTGCAGCTTCGCAGGCAAAGTCAACATTTCTTGCAAACATGAGCCACGAAATACGCACACCAATGAATGCTATTCTGGGTATCACTGATATCCTGATGCTGCAGGGAAGATTACCGGAAGAATGCGAAGAAGGGCTTGATCAAATACATAATTCATGCGATATGCTTCTGGGTATTATAAACGATATTCTTGATTTTTCCAAAATAGAAGCCGGAAAATTTGATATCATGCCTGCCCTGTATATCGTTGCAAGTCTGATAAACGATTCTGTGCATCTGAACATGATGCGGACAGAAAGCAAACCAATTGAATTTGAACTTCAGGTTGACGAAAACATTCCGGCAAAATTAATCGGAGATGCTCTTCGCATTAAACAAATTTTAAATAACCTGCTTTCCAATGCATTCAAATATACAGAAGCCGGAAAAGTTACATTGTCGATTACCTGTGAAAATCAGAAAACTTCGGGCGAGTCAATGAATCAGGGTTCCAAAGAGCAAATTTCTCCCGGTAATATTACAACTCTTGTATTCAGCGTAAAAGATACAGGTGTGGGAATGACAAAAGAACAGCTTTGCAAACTGTTTGATGAATATTCCCGTTTTAACCTGGAAACAACTGCTATCGAAGGTACAGGTCTGGGTCTTTCAATTACACAGCATTTAATACGCTACATGGACGGCGATATACACGTTGAAAGCGAACCCGGGGCAGGATCGTTGTTTGTTGTGCGGCTGCCGCAGAAAACTGTAGATTCAGAAGTGCTGGGAAAAGAACTTGCGGAAAATTTAAAACAGTTCCGCAGTAATATTGTTCCGAATATGCACAGAAGCCAGATTACACGCGATCCGATGCCGTACGGAAGCGTCTTGATCGTAGACGATGTAGAAACAAATATTTATGTTGCCGCTGGTCTTCTAAAGCCGTATATGCTGAAAATTGATTCAGTCATGAGGGGGCGGGATGCGATCAGTAAAATTAAAAGCGGCAAAGCATATGACATTGTGTTTATGGATCACATGATGCCGGAAATAGACGGAATGGAAACAACACGGCGCATACGGGAATCAGGATATAACTTTCCGATTGTTGCATTAACGGCAAATGCAGTAGTCGGCCAGGCGGATATATTTTTACAAAACGGATTCGATGACTTTATTTCCAAGCCGATTGACATACGTCAGTTAAATTTTATCCTGAACAAATATATCCGTGACAAACAGCCGCCGGAAGTAATTGAAGAGGCTTACAGGCAGGCACTTACAGTAAACGATTACCAGGAACCGCAGAGGGATTCACTGCTGCTGGAATCATTTATCAGGGATGCCCGCAAAACAGTAGCTTTTCTGGACAGACTGTATCAAAAAACCGGCTGGCAGGAAAACGAAGAAGACATACGAAAGTTTACTGTATTCGTTCATGGCATGAAAAGTTCCCTGAAAAATATCGGTGAAACAAAACTTTCCGAACTGGCGTACAAATTGGAAATGTATGGAAGGGAGCAAAATACAGGTTTGATTGATGAATCTGCCCGGGAATTTTTAAATGAACTGCGTGATATGCTAAATAATATTGAGACAGAATGCAGAAATGATACAGATACCGGTAAAGATGATATTGGTTTATCCGGGGATGTGACTAAAGGTTTGCATAAAAAACTTCTGGTCATTGCGGAAATGTGTTTAGAGTATGACAGAAAAGGCATTTTGGATATCATTGCCGGATTGAATGACTGTTCAGGAGAAACGAAAGCCGTTTTGGAAACCATAAAGGAATATGTCATCCACAGTGAATTTGAAAAAGCCGGAAAAACAGCAATTTCGTATATAAAAAGCAGTTTTTGAAATATCACCTAACGGACCCGCTGAGAGTTTTCCGTTAAAAGGCGTTAATTCAGCAATGTACTGCAGCAAGGAGGATTTTTGAATGATACAAAAAAACAAACCATTTTACCTGTTAATAGCGCTGCTTCCTGTTATGTTCCTGGGCTGTATAAATTCCAATGAAAATCAATCCGGCAGATTACCGGTTTTTTCTTCATATCTGGAAATTCCGGATGTAACTGAAGGAGAAATAAGAGCTATCGAAGCTCTCAAAAGGGAAAATGATCATTTTATATACGGTATGCCAATGTGTACCGAAGCTTTTGAAGATGAAAATGGAAATATTAAAGGGTTTGCCGCCTTGTTCTGTAACTGGCTGACAGAAATTTTCGGGATTCCGTTTATACCCAAGCTGTATGAATGGCAGGATATGATCATGGGGCTTGAAACAGGTGAAATCTCTTTTACAGGCGAATTAACTTCTACAGAAGAACGCCTTAGAATTTACGATATGACCAGCGCAATAGCCGCGCGCCCCGTAAAACGTTTTCATTTGGCAGATTCAAAACCAATTGCAGAAATAATGCAGGAACGCCCTCTGCGCTGCGGGTTCATTACCGGAGCTGCAACGATCAGGGCAGTCACATCAGAAATGGAACCCGGAACCTACGAAATTGTCCAGCTGGATGATTTTAGTCTGATTTACGAAGCGTTTAAAACCGGAATGATCGATGCATTTTTTTACAGCGCCGTTGCAGAAATCACATTTATTGATTACAGCGATATTGTATCCCAGGATTTTTATCCGCTTATTTTTATGCCGGTTTCACTTTCCACAAGAACAAAAGAATTAGAACCTGTAATTTCTATTGTAGAAAAGGCGCTGCGAAGCGGCAGTTCTCTTTACTTTGCAGAGTTATACAATACCGGTTATCAGGATTACAGAAAGTATAAATTTTATACGCAGCTTTCCGCAGAAGAACGCCGTTATATGCAAACCAATCACATTGTACCGATTGCATTCGAGACAAGCAATTATCCGGTAAGTTTCTACAATACGCGCGAAAAGCAGTGGCAGGGAATAACTTTTGATGTACTGCAGGAAGTCGAAGCGTTTACCGGTTTAAGTTTCAGGCGCGTTAATGACGAAAATGCCAACTTTCTTGATCTTGTAAAAATGGTGGAAGAAGGCGAAGCGCTGATGATTTCCGAATTGATGCGTACAAAAGAACGTGAAGATACTTTTATATGGACTGATACATCATTAATGGAATCAAGTTTTACACTGATATCCAAATTAACATATAAAGATATAACATTAAACGAAATACTATATTCCAGAGTAGGTTTAATTAAAGGTTATGCCCATACGGATTTTTTCAGAAAATGGTTCCCGAACCATCTGTTCACAACAGAATATGACAGCAATCTTGCCGCATTTGATGCTCTGGATAACGGTGAAATTGATTTAGTCATGGCAAGCAATCACGACCTTCTGATATTGACGCATTACCTGGAACGTCCGGGTTATAAAATAAATTTTTTGTTCGACTTTTACAATGATTCAGTATTCGGCTTTAACAAAAATGAATATATTCTAAGATCAATCATAAACAAGGCGCTGCGTTCGATTAACCTGAAGGGGATTTCAGAACAATGGCTGCAAAAAACCTACGATTACAGGATCAAACTGGCGGAAGAGCGGCTCCCCATGCTTGTAGGTTCATCGGTTTTGCTTTTTTTGGTACTCGCCCTGCTTACTGTTATTTTTGCCAGGAACCGCCGTGCCGGTAAACAGCTTGAACTGCTTGTCAGAGAACGTACATTTGATTTGGAACAGGCAAATCAGTTCAAATCATCATTCTTGGCAAATATGAGTCATGAAATACGCACACCGATGAATGCAATTCTGGGTATTACGGAAATACTGATGCAAAATGAAAATCTTCAGGCAGATACCGAAGAAGGACTGGAAAAGATATACAGCTCAGGTAATTTACTTCTGGGAATCATTAACGGCATATTGGACTTTTCAAAAATTGAAGCAGGTAAACTGGATATCGTACCTTCTCAATACAATGTTGCAAGTTTGATAAATGATACTGTCCATCTGAACATGATGCGGATAAACAATAAACCTATCGAATTTAAGCTGAATGTAGATGAAAATATTCCATCCGAATTAATCGGCGACGAACTTCGCATCAAGCAAATCATGAATAATATTCTTTCCAATGCCTTCAAATATACCGATTCCGGAAATATTTCACTAAGTGTTTTTTCGGAAAACCAGCCTGAAAAAGAAAATATAGTTCTTACCTTTAAAGTACAGGATTCCGGGTATGGAATGACAGAAGAGCAGCTAAACAAATTGTTTGACGAATATTCACGTTTTAACGAAAAAACCGGTAAGTCCATCGAAGGTACAGGGCTGGGACTGGCAATTGTGCAAAGCCTGATAAACCTTATGAACGGTGAAATCCATGTGGAAAGTGAACCGGGGAAAGGTTCATTGTTTATAATACGGTTACCGCAGAAAAAAGCAGTTCCGGAAACTCTTGGCAGGGAAGTAGCTGAAAACCTTCAGAAATTCCGCATGAATTTTATGACATACAGGCAAAGAGATCAAATTGACCGCAGCCCTATGCCTTACGGAAAAGTGCTGATTGTCGATGATGTAGAAACCAATTTATATGTCGCATCAGGTCTTATGAGGCTCTATAAACTGCAGATTGATACTGCTTTGAGCGGCAGTGAAGCTATTGAAAAAATAAAAAGCGGAAAGGCATATGATATTGTTTTTATGGATCACATGATGCCGGAAATGGATGGAATAGAAACAACGCAGAAATTACGCAAATGGGAAACAGAAAAACAGGAAGACTGGCAGTCTGAATCAACAGGAAAAAAAATCACAATAGTTGCATTAACAGCAAATGCAGTAGTCGGACAGGCAGACCTGTTCCTGCAAAACGGATTTGATGATTTTATTTCCAAGCCGATAGACACACGCCAGTTAAATTCTGTTTTAAATAAATATGTCCGGGACAAACAGCCGCCGGAAGTAATCGAAGCAGCAATAAGGCAGAGCCGTCAGAATATGAACGATATAGCGGCAAATTATTTTTTGGAACCGCAGACAGATTCATTGCTGCTTGAATCATTTATCAGGGATGCCCGTAAAGCTGTTATCTTGTTTGAAAAATATTCAAGCGAAGATTCACTTCTTGATATCGGTGAAAATTTAAAAAAATATATTACTGCCATTCACGGTATGAAAAGTTCACTCTGGAATATCGGCGAAACAGCCCTTTCTAAACTGGCGCATAAACTGGAAGCAGGCGGACGCAGTAAAGATATCAGCCTGATTAAAGCAAATACTCCGGAATTCCTTGATGAACTCCGTAAATTGCTGAATAAACTGGAAAAAGATCGCGAAAAAAATACAGGTTCTGTGTTTAAGGAAACCCAGGACTTGTCTTTGGAAAATTCGGCGGATTTACAAAAAAAATTCCAGGCTATTGCAGAAATGTGTGCAGAATATAACAGAAAAGGCGTTTTGGATATCATTGCCGCGATTGATAAATGTTCCAAAGAAACCAGGATCATTCTGGATACTGTAAAGGAGCATGTTATTCATAGTGATTTTGAAGAAGCCGAAAAAATAACGGCAGCATATGCCGGAAAGTTTTTAAAAACAATAAATTCATAAAAACAGGAGATTTTATGCGTATAAAAAAAGGACTGTTCTGCCTCCTTATAACAATAATTTTTTTACCGGTTTTATTTATAAACTGTGAAAAATCCATCGAAACTCAACATTTAATATTTACATCATTTCTTGATATTCCAGGAGTGACAGAAGAAGAAATAGCTGCCGTTGGAGCGCTAAGGGAAAAATACAGCAGTTTTACATACGGCGTACTGCCGTCTACAGTGGCATTTCTTGACAGCTACGGCAGAATAAGAGGATTCTCTGCCCTGTTCTGCGAATGGCTGACAAATTTATTTGGTATTCCGTTCAAACCGGAGTATGTTGAATGGGGTGAATTTTTGGCAAAACTTGCCAGCTATGAAGTTAATTTTACTGGAGCCATGACAGCTACCGAAGAACGGTTAAAAACCTATTTTATGACTACTGCGATAGCAACGCAGGCACTGAGATCATTCAGGATCGAAGACAGTACGCCTATTGAAGAAATAGCGCAAATACGTTTGCCGCGATATGCATTTATCCGCGGTACTACAACAATTTATGATGTAACCTCCACGCTGGAAGACGGTACTTATGAAATTCTGCTGGTCAGCAATACTGATGAAGCATACATGCTTTTAAAAAGCGGCGAAGCTGATGCATTTTTTAATACAGATACTGCAGAAGTTTCTTTTGACCAATACGGTGATGTAATTGCAAGAGATTATTTTCCCCTGATTTTCAGTCCTGTTTCCCTAACTACGCAAAACCCTGAACTGAATCCAATTATTACAGTTGTTCAAAAAGCATTGGATCATGGAGCGCTCAGATTTCTGACAACTCTTTACAATCAGGGTTATAAGGAATATCTGGGACACAAATTATTTAATCAATTTACGGCAGAAGAACGCGAATATATCAGGCGGCATCAGAATATACCTATACCTGTAGCGGCAATTTACAGCAATTATCCTGTAAGTTTTTTTAACAACCGCGAAAATGAATGGCAGGGTATCTTTTTTGATATTATAAAAGAAATTGAAGTAATGACCGGCTTATCTTTCAAATTAGTCAATGATGAACGCACCGAATGGACAGCCATTCAGGAAATGCTTTTAAGCGGAGAAGCGGCTTTGGTTTCGGATTTAATCTGGACAAGAGCCCGCGAAGAACATTTTATATGGCCGGAGACATCAATACAAAACGATAATTACGCGCTTATATCCAGACAAAGTTTTCCAAATGTTACAACCAACGAAATCCTTCATGCAAAAGTGGGATTGACCCGGGATACGGCATATACCGCAATGTTTTTACAATGGTTTCCCGGACACGAGAATATCGTTGAATACGACGGCATAGAAGAAACTTTCAACGCCATGCGAAACGGCGAAGTAGAAATGGTGATGACTACAGAAAGAAGACTGATGTTCCTGACTCATTATCAGGAACTTACCGGATATAAGGTTAACTATATATTTAATCATTGCATGGAAACAAAATTCGGATTTAACAAAAACGAAACTGTCCTGTGCTCCATTATTGATAAAACGCTTAAAGCCGTAGACACTGCAGGAATTTCCAGTCAATGGATGCGCAGGACATTTGATTACCGTGCAAAAGTTGCCGAAGCGCAGCGTCCGTTGCTGGTAGTATTGATAATTTTATCTGCACTGCTTATATGCGTATTGGCAATAATTGCCGCACTATTAATTAAAAGCCGCCGTTTCAGCAGAAATCTGGAATCTATTGTGCAGGAACAAACGCGCGATTTGGCAAAGAACTACGAATATGCGCACAAATTAAGCGATTCGCTGGCAGTCATTACAAAGTCGCCGGTAATTTCCGCAGGGATTTTAAAGGATGCCGCCGATGTTATTGCACAACAGGGAGGGATTGCGCTTAATACTCATCGTGTCAGCATTTGGAACATAACAGAAACTGCACAGGTACTTACCAATATAGCATGTTATGACTGTATTACAGGCAGACACAGCGTACAGGATGATTTTGATTTAACGCCCCATAAGGAATATGCAAAACGTTTAAAAACAGAAAGACTGATCGTAACAAACGATATTAAAGCGTCTGATTATAATATATCCATCGGAGGATACTATCCGAATTTATGCGCCATGCTGGATGCGCCTGTACATGTCGACGGAAAGCTTGTCGGTGCAGTCTGCATAGAGCAGGATTACTGCGAGTTATACCCCGAAAAACGCGAATGGACAATAGAAGAACAAAGTTTTGTTTCATCTCTTGGAGACCTGATGGCTCTGACAATATCGGGTTTTGAACGCCGCAAGGCGCGCGAGGAAGCCGAAATTGCAAATCATGCCAAATCGTCATTTTTGGCAAACATGAGCCATGAAATACGAACGCCGATGAACAGCATAGTAGGATTTTCAGAGCTTGCTATGGATGATGAAATTTCGCCGAAAACTAAAAATTATCTGTCTAACATCCTTGAAAATTCAAGCTGGCTTCTTCATATCATTAATGACATTCTGGACATATCAAAAATCGAATCAGGAAAACTGGAACTGGAAAAAGTCCCCTTCAGCCTGCCGGATATATTCACAGCCTGCCGGACGATGATTATACCCAAAACAAATGACAAGGGGCTGATTCTGCACTTTTATGCAGAACCTTCTACAGGAAAAATACCGCTGGGCGATCCTACAAGACTGCGTCAAATACTTGTAAATCTTTTATCCAACGCAGAAAAATTTACAAGCTCCGGTATTATTAAAGTTCAGGCTGTCATAAGAAAAATCACTGATGATTCAATCACGATCTATTTTGAAGTTAAAGACAGCGGAATAGGAATGACACCGGAACAGATCGAAAAAATATTTAATCCGTTTACGCAAGCGGAATCAGGTACGACGCGAAAATACGGCGGAACAGGTCTTGGACTTTCCATAACAAATTATCTGATACAACTTATGGGCGGACAGCTAATGGTTGAAAGTACACCCGGACTCGGCAGCAAGTTTAGTTTTGAACTTACATTCGATGCGGTTATTGCTGACAGTACCAGTCTGCCTGAAACAAGAATAATACAGGGCGATCTTAGCAGACCAACATTCGAAGGCGAAGTTCTTTTATGCGAAGACAATGTAATGAATCAACAGGTTATAAGCGAACATCTGACAAGAGTCGGTCTTAAAACAGTAGTAGCTGAAAACGGCAAAATAGGCGTGGAAATGGTGCAAAAACGCATGCGATACGGAGAGAAGCAGTTTGACCTCATTTTCATGGATATGCATATGCCGGTAATGGACGGACTGGAAGCGGCAGCAAAAATCATGGAGCTGAAAACAGGCATTCCGATAGTAGCATTAACAGCGAATGTAATGTCTCACGACCGTGAAATATATAAAATGACCGGTATGGCTGATTATGTCGGCAAACCGTTTACATCTCAGGAGCTGTGGCTCTGTTTAATGAAATTTTTTAAACCGGCATCATGGAAAACAGAAGAAAAATTACAATTGGATAATATTGAAAATGAATTGCGCAGAAAACTGGTTAAATACTTTTTAGACAACAACCAGAATAAATTTATGGAAATTCTTGATGCATTAAAATCAAATGATATTAAACTGGCGCACAGACTGGCTCATACTTTATGCGGTAATGCCGGACAGCTTGGAAAAACACAATTACAGGAAGCAGCCAGGGATATTGAACTGCAATTGCAAAACGGCGAAAATCTGACTACTAACGAAAAAATGGCTGCATTGGAAAAGGAATTAAATATTGCATTGGCTGAATTTGCAGCAGAAAAACAGGCAATGACAGAGATTTCAAAGATCAGCGAAATGACAGATCAAATAGATATGGTTTCATTGCAAAAAATGTTTGATGAACTGGAATCCATACTCAAAGACGCTGATCCTGAATGCCTGACATATATTACCGGTCTTCGTTCGATTCCCGGCAGCGAAGAACTCATCCGGCATATGGAAAATTTCAGATTTAAACCCGCGGTTGAAAGCCTTAAGGAACTAAAGAAAAGAATACAAGGTGATTAATATGGCAAAAAATAACAGCATTTTAATAGTAGATGACGATACAGCCAACTTAATGGAGTTGACTTATATTTTAAGATCTGATTATAAACTGTATGTAACCAGTGATGGTACATCCGCGCTGGAGAAAGCGGCTGAATCCCTGCCGGATTTGATTTTACTGGACATCATCATGCCAGGCATGAGCGGATTTGAAGTTCTTGCCAAATTAAAAAAAATTGAAAAAACAAAATCAATCCCTGTCATTTTTATTTCGGGACTCAGCGAAGAAAACGATGAAAGTGAAGGTCTATCCACCGGCGCTGTGGATTATATACGAAAACCTTTTAACGCTGAAGTTGTCAAATTAAGAGTCAGCCAGCAAATAAAAATCATTAATCTGCAGCGCGAGTTAATAAACGCAGCAGCCCAGGCAGCGCAGGCAGCAAGCGCAGCCGAAGAAGCAGCAAGCGCAGCGGCAGAAGCGGCAAACGCTGCCGAAGCGGCTAACAAATCAAAATCAACCTTTCTGGCAAATATGAGCCATGAAATACGCACACCGATGAACGCCATTATGGGTGTTACAGACATACTGATGCAGCTTGACCAGCTTCCCGATGAAATAGGAGACGGTCTTGAAATGATTTATGCATCAAGCGAAATGCTTTTGGGAATCATCAATGACATCCTGGATTTTTCAAAAATAGAAGCAGGCAAACTGAATATAATGCCGGCTCCGTATAAAGTCGCAAGTCTGATTAATGATGCCGTACATTTGAACATGATGCGTATTGGAAACAGACCGATAAAATTTGAACTTCAGATTGACGAAAACATTCCGGCAAATCTTGTCGGCGATGAACTTCGAATTAAACAGATTTTAAACAACCTGCTTTCCAATGCTTTTAAATACACTGATATAGGCAAAGTAACAATGTCTGTCACTGCCGAATCGAAACAGCCTGACGGAGAAATAACACTTGTGTTCTGTGTTCAGGATACAGGTCACGGAATGACCCGTGAACAATTAAACAAACTGTTTGAAGAATATTCGCGTTTCAATGAAAATTCAAAACGTACAATCGAAGGTACGGGTTTGGGTTTATCCATAATGCAGCGGCTTGTAAACCTTATGAACGGCGGTATCCACGTAAAAAGCGAACCTGGCAAAGGTACTGCAATCACTGTCCGGCTGCCGCAGGGTATAGAAAGTCAGGGTGTACTTGGTCCTATAATTGCAAATAATCTTCGTCATTTCCAGAAAAGCAATATTGTTCACAGGGAAAAAAACAAGATTAAACGTGAACCGATGCCATACGGAAAAGTTTTGATTGTAGATGATATTGAAACAAACCTGTTTGTTGCCGCAAGACTGATGAAATTCTACAAGCTTCAGATTGAAACTGCCGTTAACGGACGGGAAGCCATTGATAAAGTTAAAAGCGGAAATGTATATGATATAATCTTTATGGATCATATGATGCCGGAAATGGACGGCATTGAAGCTGCAAGGCATATACGCGAATGGGAAGCAGAACAAAACAAACAGCCTGGTTTGGAAATTTCCGGCGGGAAAACATCCGAAGAAAACCGAATCCCGATAGTAGCGCTTACAGCCAATGCAGTTTCAGGGCAATCTGATATATTCCTGGAAAATGGTTTTGACGCATTTCTTTCCAAGCCGCTGGATATACATCAGCTGGATGCAATTTTAAACAGACTGATACGCGATAAGCAAACGCCCGAAGTAATTGAAGCTGCACGTAATAATAATTTATCTGAACTGAAAACCGGCGAAGTAGAGGAAAAAGAAACCATCGATATTATACAGCCGTATGCAGATTCGCTGCTGCTGGAATCATTCATAAGAGATGCCAGTAAAGCCATTATATTACTGGAAAAACTTGAACCTGAAATTTGCATTCCTTTGGAACAGCAGCATAAATCCGGCAGCGAAGAAAATTTACGTAAATACATTACCTGCGTTCACGGCATGAAAAGTTCGCTTGGAGCCATCAATGAAACAGAATTATCTGATGCAGCAAAAAAACTGGAACAAGCCGGCCGCGATCAAAATATCGAATTTATAACAAGCGCTTCTTCAGAATTTATTGCCGGCTTGCGTCTTCTGTTGGGAAAATTTGAATCAAAACAAAATGATAAAATTTCCGGTGATGATTTTCTGGACTTAACCGCAGATAATCCAGAAGATTTGAACATTAAACTGAAAAGCATCGCGGAAATGTGTTCAGAATATGACAGAAAAGGCGCACTGGACATAATTGCTTCGATAAACAGATGTTCAAAAGAAACAAGAGAGGTTTTGGAAATAGTCAAAGAGCATGTAATCCACAGTGAATTTGAAAACGCCGAAAAAGCAATAACGGCATACATAAATAAGGTACGGTATGGGTAAAAACAGAAACAAACTGGCAGCGCGTTTCAGAAATATTAATTTACTTTTTATTGTTTTTATCCTGATATCAATTATAGCTGTAAGCGCTGTTATGATTTTTAACCTGACAGACAACGCATCAAGAAGCAATGTACATTCATATACAATGGAGTCGGTGTATATACTGGCTTCGTACCTGGACCGTGAAATTACACTTGTAAGACAAGCAGCTGAAAACAGGGAAATAATTGAGTGGTTTGCAGATGAAAAAAACCATGAAAAAAAATATTCAGCCTATCAAAGAATGATGCATTACGCTGCTATGCTGCAAATAGGCAGTGTGTATTTTGTTGTATTGAATTCGCTGGATGAATATTCTGTTGAAAGCAGCGCGGCTTTTGCCGATTTTACTCCGTTTAACATACTCGATCAGGATAACTTGTATGATCAATGGTTTTTTGAAGCGTTAAATTCGGATTTTGATTTTACCCTGAATCTGGATATCGATAAAATAACGGATACTCGCAGAATATGGATAAATTACAAAGTTATGGATAATGGAACTCCTTTGGGAATATTCTGTTCTGCATTGCAGTTTGACGAAGTGTTCATTGATCTTTTCAGCCAATATGACCGCCAGAGCGTGATTGGATACATCATTGATGAAAACGGAATCATTCAGATAAGCAGCTATGTTCCGGAACCTTATCTGATGCATCAGGATTATTCAATGCAGAATATTGATGAAAATACTCATATATTAAATATAAGTTCTGATCCGTCTTTTATTGCAGCAATAAACAGGTATCTGGAAAATCCGGTAATTCATTACAGCCCGCGTGTTGAAACAAATGTGATAAGGCTTGCAGGACAAACCAGTCACATGGCCAGATCGTCAGGCTGGAATTTTCAATATATGTCCATCGCTCCGATCCCGAATACCAGCTGGTTTACTGTCACATTTTTCAGTTCAAGAGCTTTATTCGATATCACAATTATATTAATACCTATAATTATTGTAGGGTTGGCGTTTATTATTTATGCGGCAGCAAGTTCTGTGTTAATTCAGCGGCTGGTATTTAACCCTTTGCAGATGTTTACCAAAAGCGTATCAGAAGCTGTGCATGGAAAATCTGATATATACGGTATTAAACGCGACGATGAACTGGGTTTGCTGGCGCGGACTGCAAAAAAAACATGGAGCAGGATTAATGAAAATTCTCTGGCTTTAAAACATCGTGATTATCTTCTTGAAACCGTGAACCGCGCTGCGAATGTATTGCTTAGTTCGGATTTTGAACAATTCACAAACAGTTTGCATCATTGTATGGGTTTAATGGCATCAGCCATTAATGTATCGCGGGTGCGAGTTTGGAAAAACCAAAAAATTGACGGTAAATTATACTGTACGCAGCTGTATGAATGGTCGCAGAATGTAGAGCCGCAGCAGGGAAATAAATATACAATATCAATTTCGTACAGCGAAAATATACCTGGATGGGAAGAAACTCTTTCCCGCGGTGAATGTATTAACAATATTGTAAGTAAAATGTCTTCTGCAGAACAGGCTCAGTTATCTCCCCAGGGAATATTATCGTTATTGGTTATACCTGTATTCATGGCTTCTGCAGGATACCGTGAAGATCAGTTTTGGGGCTTTGTAGGTTATGATAACTGTAATCACGAACGTCTTTTTACTGAAAGTGAAGAAGCGATTATGCGTTCGGGAAGTTTACTGCTTGCCAACGCGCTGGTACGTCAGGATATAACAAGAAATCTGCAGGCCGCCCGTAACGAAGCCGAAACTGCCAGCCGTTCAAAGTCTGTATTTTTGGCAAACATGAGCCACGAGATACGCACACCAATGAACGCAATCCTCGGTGTAACAGAAATCCTGATAGAAAATGAAAAGCTTCCTGCCGAAATCGAAGAAGGATTGGATAAAATATACAGTTCATGTGATATGCTTCTTGGCATCATCAACGATATTCTTGATTTTTCCAAAATTGAAGCCGGCAAACTGGACATTATACCCGCTCAATATAGAATCGCAAGTCTGCTTAACGATTCTGCCCAGCTGAACATGATGCGGATGAACGGTAAGCCAATCGAGTTCGAACTTCTGGCTGACGAAAACATACCGGCTAAATTAACCGGAGATGAAATACGCATCAAGCAAATCCTGAATAATTTATTGTCCAATGCTTTTAAGTATACAGATTCCGGCAAAGTTATTCTTTCAGCTGCCTGCGAAGCCGGAACTGAAAATGATGATGTAACTCTTGTATTGAATGTCAGGGATACCGGTCATGGAATGACAAAAGAGCAGATGGATATTTTATTTAACGAGTACACACGTTTTGGCGATGAAAAATACCGGACTGTTGAAGGTACAGGTTTGGGACTTGCCATTACATACAGATTAACAAATCTTATGGACGGAAAAATTTTTGTAGAAAGTGAACCTGGAATCGGTTCGTTGTTTACTGTCAGGCTGCCGCAGAAAAAAACTGATAATGAAATACTGGGAAAAGAAATTGCAGAGAACTTAAAACAATTCCGTATGAACTACATGAAACAGAGGAAAAGGAGTCAATTAACACGCGACCCGATGCCATACGGAAGCGTTCTTATTGTAGATGATGTTGAAACAAATTTATATGTAGCCGCAGGTCTAATGAAACTTTACAGACTGCAGATTGACACTGTGATGAGCGGACGGGAAGCCGTCGAAAAAATAGAAAGCGGAAAAGTGTACGATGTAATATTTATGGATCATATGATGCCAGGAATGGATGGTATAGAAACCACAAAAAAAATACGCGAATGGGAATCAAGTCAAAAAGTTTTACTGGATAAAGAACAATTGAGATTCGGAATTTCTGCAGGAAACAGAACCCCAATAGTAGCATTAACAGCCAATGCAGTTTCAGGGCAGGCAGACATTTTTTTACAGAATGGTTTTGATGATTTTATATCCAAACCAATTGACATACGCCAGCTGAACTCTGTTCTGAATAAATTTGTACGTGACAAACAGCCTCAGGAAGTTATTGACGCTGCGCGTCAGCAAAAAAACATAAATGACAATAACGGCAGCCAAACCGCTTATTCAGGCAGTCAAACAGATCCGATGCTTCTGGAATCATTTATCAGGGACGCACGTAAAGCTGTAACTGTTCTGGATGAAATAAAAGAAAGGCTTGAAAGCCAGGGTCTGCAGTTAAAAGAAGAAGAACTAAGAAAGTTTACAATCATTGTTCATGGTATGAAAAGTTCTCTTTGGAATATCGGAGAAATTCTGCAATATGAACTGGCGCAGAAACTGGAAAATGCAGCGCGAAATCAGAATATCGAATTCATAAATTCATTCATACATGAATTAATAACCGGTTTAAATAATCTGTTGAAAAAATATGAACAAAAACGTGATGCAGACATTATTATTGACAACAGCGAAGCTGACAACAGAGAACAGGCAAACATTCATTCTGATGAAATAAATGATTTACAGAAAACACTGCAAGTTATCAGGAAATATGCTGCAGATTATGACAGAAAGGGTGTATTGGACAGCATTACCGGTATAAAAAAATGCTCTTCAAAAACAAAAGCGATAATGGATAAGATCAAAGAATATACGATACACAGCCATTTTGATGAAGCCGAAAATTTAGCGTCATCGTATATTGATGAATTGGCGCCTGTCAATAAATTTATTAAATAAATGATTTTAACTCGCCGTCTGTATATAAAGCTTCACGACCGTCTGCATAAGTAACCTTTCCCTTGCCTGAACGTTTATTGTTGCTCCAACCGCCTTCATAAACAGTGCCGTCATTATATGTCATTTTACCCTGACCTGCGCGTTGATTATCAACCCAGTCACCTTCATAAACATCACCTTCTGCAAAAATCATTTTTCCTTTGCCTGAGCATTTACCATTAACGAAATCGCCTGTATAAGAACTGCCGTCTTTACATGTAAGCCTTCCCCTGCCTGTACGTTTGTTGTCAACCCAATCGCCTTCATAGGTATCACCATTTATAAACGTATATTTTCCTTTGCCTGTACAATTATCAGATATCCAGTCACCTTCATAAATATAACCTTCGTTACTTGAAAATTTTCCTTTTCCGTATTGCTGGCCGCCAAACCAGTCACCTATATAATAATCGCCGTTTGTCCAGGTAAATTTTCCTTTTCCATGAAAAACATCATATACAAAATCACCTTCGTATACATTGCCGCTTGGATATATCATTTTACCTCTTCCGTGAGGTAATTCTTCAAGGGTATATCCTTCGTATATAATGCCGTCTGAATATTTAATTTTCTCTTTTTTTAATGTTGTATTAATACTGCCCGGAATTGCCTTGTTTTTCTGGAATTCGTCGTTTTCCCAATAGCCTTCTTCGATAACGCCGTTTGCATAAGTATATTTTCCTTTACCATGAATATTATTATTTAAAAATTCACCTTCGTAAACAGCGCCGTTTTTATATTTGTATATTCCCTTGCCTGTACGTTTATCATTAACCCAATCGCCGTCATAAACATCGCCATTATTCCAAATCATTTTACCTTTACCGTTATATTTAGCGCCGGAAAAATAACCTTCATAGACAGTACCGCTGTAAAATGTATACTTTGCTTTGCCTGTGCGTTTATCATCAATCCAGCCGCCTTCGTAAACATCACCTTCTGCAAAAATATATTTTCCATTGCCATTTCGTTTATCATTTACCCAGTCACCTATGTAGACACCGCCGCTTTTGTATTTTTGTTTTCCCCTGCCATTGCGTTTGTTTTTAATCCAATCGCCTTCGTATACATCACCGTTTTTATAAGTTTGTTTTCCTTTACCTGTCCGTTCGCTGGAATCCCAGTCACCCTGATAAATGTCGCCGTTCTCAAATTTCATTATCCCTTTGCCTTGCTTCCAGTTATTTACCCAATCTCCCTGGTACTCAGCGCCGTTTGTCCATGTAAATTTTCCTTTACCGTCACATTCATCAAAAACCCAGTCACCTTCATAAGTATTGCCGTTTGCATATACAATTTTACCTTTGCCTTCTTTTAAACCGTTAACTAAATCACCTTCGTACACGCTGCCGTCGGAGTACTCCATTCGGTTTTTACCATGTAACTTTTTTTCCATCATTATCTCCTTGTTCCGTAATTGTAACTTTAACTGTGTCGCCGGGCTGTTTACTGATTTTTTTCCGGATCTCTTTTAAAATACCAATGATATAACAAACCGAGCCGTCATCATTTTTTACACCCATGTTGACGATACTGCCGTCATAAAGCTCGCTGTCAAATGTAGCATGTACCTTGACTCTTCCCTTGCCGAACTCTTTGCGGATATCATACGGAAAATGCACATACGCGCCGCCGTTACCCGCACATTGGATAACCGCATTGTATTTATAAACTTTCTTTTTCATTTTAGTTTTTATTTTACTCAGCAGTTCCAGTTTAGTTTTGCAGGATTAGGCTCGTTTTCTACGGCAACTGCCCTGAGAGCTTCTTCCATTTTGGCGCATTCCTCTGCGGCAATTTTATCATAGACTTCCGGTTTTTCTGCAATCCCGACTCGATCATAAGCAATGGCAGCAGCGCCGTAAAAAGCCAGTCCCAATGAATGTGTCGGCGTATGGAAACATGCCGATGCCTGCCCTGCGGCTCTCGCAGCAGCCTGTGCGGCAGGATTACTGTCCAGTTCCCTGGCAACAGCATGACACTCATTTAAAATTATTTTTCTTACTTCCGGCAGTTTCTTTTTACCGTCGAACCAATCACGCGCAGCTTCAATTGCCGATCGCGGACGGTTATCGTCCGGGCAGTGTTTTTCAAAAATCGGCAAAATATGGACTTCGGTATAATCCATACACCAGCGCGCAATAGTAACCTTGCTTTGAGTATCGATCAATTTCATTAATGATAAAATATAGGGTGAATCGGCGCTTCCGAGCATTTTTCGCAGCTTTGCCATATAGAATTATACCATAAAAAAAGTTATCTGGCACTATAATATGATGTCACACACCAAAATAAACGGCAGCATCTATCGGTTTTTACTCTGCATTCATGTCATTGATTATTTTAATAAACTGTTCAGGAGAAATCGCCAAGTATTATTTTTGAATTGTCAATAAATTCTGTGTTGCAGAGTAAAATATCCAAAACAACATTGGTGTCAATTAAAACTGTCATTATAAATGTCGTGCCAGTCTTTCATCACGAATTTCATCAATAGTAATATCGCCAATTTTTGAAAGTATATTTAAAAGTGCGTCTGTATGAGGTGTTGAACGTTCGCTGGTATTTTTCACAGTTTCATCATATTTTTTAACAAAAGGGATAACCTTCAATTCTACTTGTGCCTTTCCTGTTGGTACTTCACGAGGAAAATCAAAAAAAACACGACGGTCATCCAGAATATCAATAGTTTGTGTTATAACCATACATTAAATATAACATTTAAACAAAAAAATATCAATTATAGTATCAGATACCAGATTCCATTTCAGGACATTTGACTTTTTTAATGCAATTTTATATTATGAAATATACAAATATTAACTTTATAGGAGCCCCACCATGGCACAACCCGAACCTCGTTCATATCAATTTCAAACCGAAGTAAGCCGGCTGCTGCACCTTATTATTCACTCACTTTATTCAAACCGGGAAATATTCCTGCGGGAGCTAGTTTCCAATGCATCAGACGCTTTGGACAAGTTAAAATATCTGACTGTTGCAGACGAAACATACAAGTCAATCAATTTCGATCCAAGAATTGATATTTCTTTTAATAAAGATGCAAAAACATTTACTATTTCCGATAACGGAGTCGGAATGAACGAAGCTGATTTAATCGAATCTCTTGGAACAATTGCACGTTCCGGTACAAAGGCATTTCTGGAAAAACTGGCGGAAGATGCAAAAAAAGAATCAAACCTGATCGGACAGTTCGGCGTAGGTTTTTATTCAGCTTTTATGGTTGCAGAAAAAATCGATGTTATAAGCCGTAAAGCTGCAGAAGATGCCGCCTGGAAATGGTCAAGTGACGGTAAAGATGGTTTTGAAATAGAAAACGCTTACCGTGACAGCCAGGGGACAACAGTGATTTTGTACCTCACCGAGGAGGGAACAGAGTATACAAATAAATGGTCAATCGAAGATATCATTAAACGCTACTCAAACCATGTGGCATTTCCGATATATCTTACCTATGATGAAAAAGAGTGGGACGATAAAGGAAAGGAAAAAGGCAGCATTACCAAAACCGACAGAATAAATTCAGGCACTGCGCTCTGGAGAAGAGCAAAATCCGAACTTAAAGAAGATGATTATAATGAATTTTACAAGCAGATTGGCCATGACAGCGACGCTCCGTTACACTACATCCATACAAAGGCTGAAGGCACTCTTGAGTATGCCACACTGTTCTACATTCCAAAAAAAGCGCCGTTTGATTTATATAATGTAGATTACAAACCGGGCGTAAAACTTTATGTAAAACGCATATTTATAACTGATGATGACAAGGAATTGATGCCGACATATCTGCGCTTTGTACGCGGAGTAATTGATTCAGAAGATCTCCCTCTCAATGTAAGCCGTGAAATTCTGCAGCAGAATAAAATTTTGCTCAATATAAAAAATGCCTCTGTAAAAAAACTTCTTTCCGAATTCAGGCAGATGGCAGATAACGCCGTTTCTGGCGGAGATGAAGCCGCAGAAAAATGGGAAACATTTATTGAACAGTTCAACAGGCCGCTTAAGGAAGGGCTTTATCAGGATTTTTCCAACCGCGATACCATTCAGGATCTTGTACGTTTTAAAAGCACCGCAGTGGAAGGATGGACAAGCTTTGCAGATTATGTGAACCGCATGAAAAGCGATCAAAAACACATTTATTACATCACAGGCGGCGGCAGCGGTTCAGCAGGTGAAAAAACCCTGCGCTCCTCCCCTCTTCTGGAAGCATACCGCGCAAAGGATATCGAAGTCCTTATAATGGACGATGACATAGACGATCTTGTAATCCCTACTCTGCGCAATTACCGTAAGGAAACTCCAGGTACAGGAACCGACACCGAGCCACGAAGTGGCGAAGGTTCCCCTCTGGCCGGAAAAACAGAAAGCCAAACATGGGAATTAAAAGCAGTAAACCGCGCAGGCGCTGACGAGGAGTTAGGTGAAAAGAAAGACAAAGCTGCCGAAAAGGAAGCAAAACCTGTCATCGAAAAAATCAAAAAAGCCCTTGGAGACCGCGTAAAAGATGTAAAGCTTTCACGCCGCCTGCATGATTCACCGTCATGTATCGTCGCAGATGAAAATGACCCATCCATGCAAATGGCACAAATGTTAAAAGCGATGGGACAAGCTTCAATGACAGAAATAAAACCAATTCTGGAAGTAAACGGCGAACATCCGATTGTAACAGGTTTAAAGGATATTGATGACGAAGACCGCATCGCTGATGTCTCCGGTGTATTGCTGGATCAGGCGCTGCTGGTAGAAGGCGTAAAACTGACAGATCCGGCGGACTTTGTGAAAAGGCTGAACCGGCTGCTGGCAAAGTAACCGAATAAAACAGAAGAATTTTTACATCCATAAAGCAGCTGTCGGAACAGCAAGCAGGTTCTCACCAAATGCAATGGTTCTGTCACCTGAATACAGAATAATGCCGGTATACGGTTTTACTCCTTCATCATCAACCTTTTTTTTTGATGAACCTGAATCAGATTTATTAATTTTCAGGATATTTTCTTCAAACCATATTTGTGCTTTAAAATCATCTTTGGAAACACTGTGTCCTGCTTTTACTTCAATTCCAAGAACTGCTCCGTCTTCACGTTCAACAATAAAATCAATTTCCCTGTTAAGCCTGTCACGGTATTGATAAAGTTTATGGTTATAATCCATATCAATAATAGCTGCCAGTTCCTGGAAAACAAATGTTTCAATTAGTTTTCCCGATCGATCATTATTCATGATTACATCTTTTGGATTCCAGCCAAGAACAGAAGTCATAATTCCTGTATCTGTCGCAAAAAATTTTGATCTTTTCCCGATGCGTTCATAATCTGTTTTAAGCCATGGAGCCAAAAGTGACTGTCACACTTGACAAAACAATTCTAGTGTGCTAGTGTAGTAGTACACATATGGAGGTAGTGATATGCCACTATGGGAAAAATGGAGACTGGCGTTCGATGACCGGAGCCCGATTTACCGTCAGATAATACTCCAATTCAATCAAGCGTTTGTCCGGGGTGATATTCAACTGGGAGAACGCATTCCGTCCATCCGCGATATATCTGCATCGCTGAAAGTGAACACAAACACAATACAGCGCGTGTATCAGGAAATGGAACGGGAAGGATTAATTAGCAGTAAAAGAGGTACCGGATATTTTTTTACGGAGGACAGGAAAATGATCGAAGAAACGCGCCGCAATCTGGTTTTGGGTTCTCAATGCCGTTTTGTGGAAGAAATGCGCGCATTAGGGTGCGCAGACAGGAAAATACTGGATGAACTGGAACAATTCTTGAAAGGAGGAGAAAAAAATGGAAACAGTTCTGGAAATTAAAAACCTTAAAAAACAATTTGGAAGCTGTCATGCTTTACAAGGCGTAAACATGTCAATACCTGCAGGGCAAATTGTCGGGTTATTGGGACCAAATGCATCAGGGAAAACTACATTGTTAAAAATAATAGCCGGATTGCTTCAGCCGTCTGCAGGATCAGTACAATATTATAAAAACGCAGTACCGGGATCTGAAGCGCGGAAAACCATCGGCTTCTGTCCTGACACTCTTACATTTCCTCACTGGATGCGTATACGCGATGCATATAGGTTTTACAGTGAAATGTACAGCGACTATCTGCAGGAAAGAGCAAATGAACTCATGCGCATACTGGAACTGGAAAATATTCAGGATATGCATATTAATAAATTGTCAAAAGGAATGAAAGAGCGGCTTGTTCTTGGACTTACATTTTCGCGCGAAACCAAAATGTATCTGCTTGATGAACCGCTTGACGGAATAGATCCTGTAGGAAAAATGCGCGTAATAGATGCAATACTTGCAATGCAGCCGCAAAATGCATCAACGCTTGTATCTACACATCTTGTTAAGGATATTGAACGAATATTCGACAGTGTATTTTTTCTGTCCAGAGGAAGGATCGTATATACAGGTTTGTGCGATACCATGCGGGAAGAAAAGGGTCAAACTGTAGAACAGGTTTATTTGGAGGTATTTGTAAATGAAAGCTCAATTTAAATATACATTTATAAATGGTTTATACATGCGCGGAATTACATTCATGGTGATATTTACAATGAATGCAGTATTCATTCTGCTTGGTTCACTTGGTTTGCTGCCGTTTGCAGCAAATGTTGTTGCCGTATCGCTTGGCGGTATTGCAATTGCTGTAATGTTTGCTGCAAATCTGGTTGGTGATATTTCAATCGGACGCAGAATGTATCATACACCAGATGCCTATCTCAATATACTGGCTCCTATTCCGCGATGGAAAATATTATTTACAGGTGTTACAACAATGGCGGCAATGGATATTATAACAATGGCAATAGTCATTTTTCAGGAAGTGTGGCTTTCATTGATTCTTGCCGGAACAGCAGGAATCCGGGAAATAATATTTTGGGCAATCCGCGAAAATCCCGCAGAAGCAGTTTATGTTTTATGGGGCATCCTGATATTGATTGCAGGTTATCTTCTTGTATTAATGGTTATAATGTTTTGCGTTACAGTAAAAAAATCGATTTTTTATAAAATCCCTGCTTCGGGGTTATTAACTTTCCTGCTGGCATGCGGTTGTGTTTACATACTAAGCCTTATGCAGCTTGTTTTTATACCGTTCGGTTCTGTACAAAGATATGGAATTTTTATAATAATCGAAATGACAGGAACAGCATTTTTACCGGTAGCATTCTCGATGATACTTTTGGGAGCTGCCGCATTGTTTTTAATTACATCAAAATTAATGGAAAGGAAAATAAATTTATGAAAAAGAAAATTAAAATTACATTTATTGCATTAATTGCAGCCTTATATATGTCAGGTTGTATAATCACAGGTTTTACAGGAACTACTAATACAGTTACCGGAACAGGCGAAACGGAAAATTATGTATTCACAGTCGGTGCTTACAGCGGAATAAAAGCAGAGGGTGCTGTAAATATAAATTATTATTCATCGCCTTCCAATATAGTTACATTGACAGTTCAGCCGAATTTACTGGAATACTTTAAAATTGAAGTAACAGGAAACGATCTTGTTATCAAAACAACAAGAAACATTAAACCCGGTGCCGGCAAATTTCCCACATTAACTGTTTCAGTACCTGTGTTGAACCGGCTGGAGATTTCAGGAATATGCGACTTTATAACATATAATAAAATCACAGCCGATTCGTTTACATTATCACAGAGCGGCGCAGGCAGCGGAAGAATTGAGCTGGATGTAAACAGTTTGCTTATTGACATGTCAGGCGCTGGAAGAATGGATTTATCCGGAAAAGCTGATACTGTAAACTACAAACTGTCAGGAGCAGGCGATATTGATTCATTATCTCTTGAAGCACGAGATTCAACAATAAATTTTTCGGGTGCAGGTTCAATAAACGTAAACAGTACAGAGTATCTGCGTATTGTTGCAAGCGGTGCAGGTTCTATTCTGTACAGAGGCTCCCCGCAGATAGATCTTAACAGAAGCGGATTTATCAGTATAACAAGAGTGGATTAAAATCAGCTTTGATTGTGATGGAAGCTGTCCGGTTTTTGGGCAATTTCCGTCACAATTTACTACACACTGGGCGCAAAATAATTTATAATATAATGCTAGTATGACATATTTATCAGATTTTAATGTACGAACCACCGGAAAAACCAACTGGATCAACATCACAGATGAAGTGCAGAAAGCAGTCGGTGATTCCGGTGTGCGCGAAGGGATTTGCGTGGTTTTTATTCCGCATACAACAGCGGCGGTAACAATCAATGAAAATGCAGATCCAGATGTACCTCATGATGTAAATCTTGCATTGAACATGATTTCCCCGGACCGCCGCGAATTCCACCACGGCGAAGGCAATTCTGCAGCGCACACCAAGACAAGTCTTGTAGGACCTTCGATTACATTGATTGTTACAGGCGGCAGGCTTTTATTGGGCACATGGCAGGGGATTTGGTTCAACGAATACGACGGTCCGCGTACCCGAAGAGTCCTCGTCCGCGTCCTTGGCGAATAATTTAACTAATTAGACAATATACCTGTCATGTATATATCAAATTTATTATTAATTGACAAATTCATGTAAAAAAAATATAATGCCTCCATGAATAAATTCAGGCAGCGTCTTTATGTTATCTTTGAAAAAGAACCAAAAAGAGAAGATAAAGTAAGCCGTTTTATTAATATGTTTTTACTTGGTTTAATCTGGGTAAATATAACAATAGTAATATTAAGCTTTATTATAGATTTTCAGGGTATAATCGAAAGAATCTTTTTTTATTTTGAAGTTTTTTCCATTACAATTTTTACTGTTGAATATTTGTTAAGAATATGGGTTGACCCATTCAAGCCTCCGGCTCTTGTATCAAAAAATGTTATATTGTCAAAAATGCCGCAGTATCTGCGTTATGTGTTTTCTCCGATGGGTATAATCGATCTATTGGCCATTCTGCCGTTTTATCTTCCGATAATTTTCCCGATTGATCTTCGTATTTTACGTTTATTAAGAATGTTCAGATTATTGCGAGTACTGAAACTTGGAAGGTATGATAAAACGCTGAAAATGCTTGGTAAGGTGCAGGAAAATGCACTGCAGGGTCTTGCAAATGTAATTGAATACCGCGATAAATGTTCCGGTGAACATGTAAAAAGAACACAGTTATATGTAAAAGCTCTGATAGATTATCTTATTGATACAGAATCTGTTTATGCCGATGAATTAAGAAAACTCCAGCCTGACATAATAATAAGATCAATGGCGCTGCATGATGTAGGAAAAATTGCAATTCCGGACAGAATACTTTTAAAACCGGATAAACTGGATTCAGATGAATATGAAATAATGAAAACACATACAACGCGCGGAAAGGAAATTATTCATGAACTCGGCGATGTAAATTCATCCATCTACCTTATTCACTGCGAAGCAATCTGCCACAGTCACCATGAACGCTGG
>Ga0123356_10001281_pt1 | contig 27848 bp, 23 predicted proteins | sample TergutEmb28metaG_2_FD_92546 | JGI IMG/M metagenome (GOLD analysis project Ga0123356, IMG submission 92546) | Embiratermes neotenicus P3 segment gut microbial communities from Petit-Saut dam, French Guiana - Emb289 P3 | ecosystem: Host-associated > Arthropoda: Insects > Digestive system > Gut ...
ATACGACCAAGTTGGGTTCGGGCTGACCGGATTCAGCAGTTACCGTGACCGTTTCATGATAAACACGCAGTATTTCGACAAATATTACGAAGCGATCGACAATAATGCCCTCCCTGTTACCAGATGCATAATCCGCTCCCCCGAACAGCAACTGCGCCGGTCAATTATTTTGCCGTTAAAGAACATGGACGTAAAAAAAGCGGCTTTTGAAAAATTAAACGGGCGAAAATTGGACAATGTATTTGTGGAAAAAATGAAAAATTTAAAAGCGTTCGGGTTGGTTGAGGAAAGCGAGCGCAATATGAAATTGACGGAATTGGGCGCTTTTGTAGCGGACGAAGTTGTGGAACAGTTTAATGCCGTAGAATATCTTCCGTTTGAAAGGTCAAGATATGCCGAGGGAGTGCTGAACCCCTATTTAAACAACACATCGAACGACGCTTTCGGCAAATAAAATAAACCAAAATTGAAGCAAATTGAAAGGAAATTTTTTTATTATGAAAATAAGACCTGTAGACATCGCCTGCAAATCCAAACACTCGCTTGTGCATATCGGCAGCCTCGATTCTTTTGACTTGACTCCGGGTGGGATTGATGCGGCCCGCAATATTCTGCGGTATTTTGACACGCAGGATAAATCATGTTTGGAGAATGCAATGCGGGCTTATGACAGGCTTATCCCTACGGAAAATTTCGGGGGCGAATATACTGCCCTGCGCTGGATTTGCATGATTCTGCTCGCGCCGTCGCCGAAACTCACGAAACATTTTTTTGACGAGCCGACGGTAAAAGGCTGGTATGATTATCTGAGCGAAAACGATTTTGAAAAATTGAAAACGTATCTGGAATATAAATATCATTTCAAACCGCTGTCGCCCAAAGACACGACAAACACCCGTATGTTCCGTTTTCTGGAAGATTTTATACTGTTTTCGAACCCTGACAGGGAACGGTGGGAAAAAACCAGAAAAATCCTGCGCAAACTGCGAATCGACTATGGCCTGACTATTGCCGACGTAGGTTGCGGCTCAGGATATTTTACGTTTAAATTCGCGAATATGGTGGGTTCTTCGGGAAAAGTTTACGGCATTGAAATAAACTCCCTACATCTTGATTACTTGCGTAAGTTCGTCAGAAATAATAAAATTAAAAACGTCGAAATTGTCGAAAGCAATTCCGACGGCATCGGGTTAAGCCCGGACGTGAAAGCGGATATTGTGTTTTCCTGTTCGTTGTTTCACGTGCTTTACGCCGTGTTTAAAGAAGAAGACCGTTTCGCGTTTATGAAAAGTATTAAAAACACACTAAACCCCGACGGCGCGCTTATCATCATGGACAACGATTTGGTCACGGACGGCAACCTGCCGTATCACGGGCCGTATATCGCAAAAGATTTACTGGTCAGCCAGTTATATTACTACGGATTCAAACTGGTGAAAAAGGTTCAGGTGACCAAACAAAGATACGCGTTGATTTTCAAGCAATGCGAAGTCGTTTCAATGGAGGATAATACAAATCTGGGCAAAGGCATTATTTCCGCCATGTCTGGGGTGTCGTTAGTCAAATATGCGTTAGCCGACGCAACCCCCGAGGAGAGATACACCGAAAACGGCAGGGACGCCGCCGGGCTTTTTATCCGCGCCTTGACTGATAAAACGCCCGACAGCATAGACGCGACTATTGCCGCTTACGAAAAAATAATCCCCAACGAGCGTATCGGGGACGAATACACCGCTTTTGTGTGGTTCTGCGAATATTTAAAAGCAGACGAGCAGGCGCGTTCCCAAATGACCGCCGACCCTCTGGTGAAAGAATATTTCGATTATCTGTCGGAAAACGACTTCGCGTTATTAAAAGAATACCTGTTGAACAGGTACGAGTTATTGCCGGATAAAGGCCATACAATGGAAAAAGTTGATCTGATGAATATCGGCGAACATATCGCGTTTAATAACCCCGCCCGCGAACGCTGGGAAAAAACAAATCAAATGCTTGACTGCATAAATATAAAACCCGGCGAAATCATAGCCGACGTGGGGTGCGGGAGCGGGTATTTCACATATAAGTTCGCGAATCTTACAGGGCCTTCGGGCAAAGTGTACGCGACGGAAATCAACAAAGACGCGCTGTCTTATGTAGAATCGCTGCGGGATAAATATAATCTAAATATCATACCGGTCGTGAGCGCATTAAACGACGCGAAACTTCCGGACGGGCAGTTTGATAAAATTTATATGTGTTCGATGTATCACGCCGTGTATGTGGCTTCGATTGAGTTTGTGAAAGACGGGTTTATCGGCAGCATTAAAACAGCCCTGAAAGACGACGGCAAGTTGATTGTCGTAGACAACGAAATCACGCGCGAGGGCGTGCCGGACTATCACGGCTCCGGTATCGACCGGCGGCTTGCAATCAGCCAGTTGGAACATTACGGGTTCCGTTTGACAGACGAAAAACAATTTATTCCGCAGAGATATATTTTGATATTTCAAAAGGAGAACGGGAAAAAATGAACGGATTAAGCGAATCAAATGAATCGAAAGATATTAAAAAAAATGATGAAATAAAAAAACTTATTATTATTTTGTGCGCGTTATTGGGTTTGATCGTGATCGTTTTTCTTCCGGCGCCCCCGGGGCTTTCGATACAAGGGAAAAATACGTTGGGACTTACTGTGTTTTTTCTGGTTTTATTGATAGCGCGACCCGTTTCGATGCCTGTGATATGTCTTATGCTGTTGGGGGCAATGCCGTTGTTAAGGATTACCGAAAAGTTTGAATACGCGCTGAAAGGGTTTTCCAACCCTGTCCCATATTTTTGCATTGCTTCGATGTGCCTGTCCTGCGCTTTTGTGACTGTGCCGCTTTCAAACAGATTTTTAAAATTTTTATTGACGCATTTCGCCAAATCCACAAAGAGCCTTATTTTAAGCATCATGATATGCGAATCCCTTGTCGCAACCGTCATTTCCAGCGTCCCGTCCACGGCGGTTTTTGTCGCCATCAGTTTGAGTATCCTGCAGACCATCAACGATGAAAAAAAACGGAAAAGCATAGGCAGGGCTATGATTCTTGGAAATATATTTTCAAATATAATAGGCGGCATAGCGACCCCGGCGGGGTCTTCACTGAATATGCTTACAATCAGCATTTTGAGGGACTTAACGGGTAAAAACATTTCATTTGTACAATGGACATCGGTAGGATTGCCAATGGTTATCGTATTAGTTCCGTTTGCGTGGTTTCTCATCATAAAGATATTTAAGCCCGCCGATTTGGGTAAAGAAGACATTGAAGTCTGTATTAATATGCTGCAACCGCCACAGAAAATAGCGCGGAATGAGATTTTGTTTATGATTATTTTTGGCTCTGCGATTATTTTATGGATATTATCTTCATGGGTCCGGGTGATTGATATTAGCGTCGTTGCCGTAATTGCCGCGAGCCTCTGCTTTTTACCGGGACTTAACATCATTTCAACCAAAGATTTTGCGACCATGGCAAAATGGGACGTGTTTTTTATACAGGGAACCGCGCTTACTATGGGGAGCTGCATGATAAACAACGGCGTCGACAAATGGCTTTCGGATATCGTTTTTGGCAAATTCCCTGAATTGCCTATGTTTGCTTTGATTGCCTCTTGCGCTTTCTTTGTCTTTGCGATGCTGCTTGTAATACCGGTCGCTCCCGCCATGATTGCAATTTTTGCGCCGCAATACATCGCAATCGCAGGACAGCAAAACATTTCGCCTGTCATATTGATGTTGGTTTTAGCGTTATGCGCCAAGAATTGTTTTCTACTGCCTTTGGATACCGTCCCGATTATGGGACTGCAAACGGGATATTTTACGATTCCGGAGATTATGAAGCCGGCGTCGATTTTACAATTATCAATCATATTCCTGCTGTCTTTATGGATACCGGTAATCTGCCGTGTGGTTGGATTATTGTAAAATGAATGAAAGCCGGCCTGTTCGGGTAAAACGGGGGTGTGACAAATGCTAAGACAAATGATGGGCGTTAAGAAAAGCAGGGTTATTGTCCGTATTCTCTATGGCTTTATCCACTTGTTCATCTTTTTCTGTAAAACTCGGGGTGAATCCGTCTGCGCCTACTGCGAAAACTTGTTTTAACCTTTTTTTGCCGTCATATCTTTTTAAAAATGACTAAACCGGTTCTGGATCCGGTTTGGTCATTGTCTCGTTTTTTTGGTTTAAAAATTAATAAAGCGTTCGGCTTTATTATGACACGCTGTTGTCATATTTATTGTGATATAATGAAAAAATACAAAAATCAAGGAGATCGATACAATAATTTATGGAAGCAAGAACCGAAATAGAAATCATAGGCGCAAAACAAAACAACCTGAAAAATATCTCGGTGAATATCCCCAGGGACAAACTCACGGTGATAACCGGGGTTTCGGGTTCCGGCAAATCTTCTTTGGCTTTCGATATAGTGTACGGCGAAGCGCAGAGAAGATTTTTGGATTCCATCTCGAATTTCGCGAAAAGCAGGATAAACCAGGTAAAAAAGGCGAAAGTGGATTATGTGAGAGGGCTCTCTCCCGTCATAGCGATCGAACAAAAAAAGGGAAACTCAAACCCGCGGTCGACCGTCGGGACGGTCACGGATATAAACGACTACCTCAGGCTGCTCTACGCGACTGCCGGCGTTGGAAAATGCCCGGTCTGCCAACACCCTTTAAAGCCGGTATCCTCATCCCAGATAGCCGAGCGCGCCTGCAGTTATCTTGAAGCGGGAACCACAGTGGAGCTGCGCGCGCCCGTTTTCAAGGTTTACGGCGAAGAATGGGGGTTTTCGCTCGATAAGATACGCAACAAGGGATATAAATACCTAAAAATCGACGGCAAAGACGTGAGCCTTTCGGAAAAAGTGGAGCTCGACGAGGAAAAAGACTATAACATAGAGGTGGTCTTGGACACTTTTACGATAAGCCCGAACATATATATCCAGATCGCGAAATCCATCGAAGCCTCGATGGTGTCCTTGGATGAGGACATATCCGTGAAAGTCGAAGTGACGAAAGGCAAAGTCCCGGAAGGGTTTTATGAAAACTTCGAATGCTGCCCCGAACACCATTTCATACTCTGCGAGCTCCAGGCCTTTCACTTCTCGTTCAACATCGGGACCAACGCCTGCCACACATGCCTTGGGATAGGCCGCTCGCACGTGGTCGAGCCCAGATTTTTGATTGTGGCGCCGGAGAGGAGCATAATGAAAGGCGGGCTGAAAAAAATGATATTTTCCCCCACCGACAAAAACAGCAACAGGGGGGCGATAATATACAGCCTCGCGAAGCACTACGGATTTTCGATGGATACCCCGATAAATCAACTGCCCAAGGAGGCCTTGGACGTCATATTTTTCGGCTCAAAGGGAGAAGTGATCGAATGGGTGCAGCCCCCCTTCGCCAAAAAACGCAGCTGGGTGGTCGGGAGAAAATGGGCATATGGGGGAATTGTCCACGATATCGAGCACTGGTACCGCAATTTCGTGAGAAATTCCGCAAAGGAACAGAGTTATGAACCCGGTTTTGTGAATGAAGTGATGATAGAAAAAATATGCCCCGAATGCGGCGGGGCGAGGCTCAAAAAACAAAGGCTCGCCGTCACGGTGGGCAAAGTCAACATAGACGAGCTTTCGAGGATGCAGCTTCCGGATCTGCTCGATTTTCTGACAAATCTGCAATTTGACGTTTTGGCGCGGGATGTGGCGGGGAGCATAATAAACGAATTGAAATCGAGGCTATCGCTTCTAATCGAGATAGGGCTGCATTATCTTTCGCTGGGCAGAAGGAGCGACACCATATCGGGCGGCGAGATGCAAAGGATAAAAATGTCGACGCAGATTTCAAGCGAGCTGATGGGAATGCTCTACATCATGGACGAACCGAGCATAGGGCTCCACGCCAGAGATGCGATTCGGGTCATCCAGACGATGAAAAAACTGCGGGATCTCGGAAATACGGTCATAGTGGTGGAACACGACGTCGAAACCATGAAAAACGCGGACTATATGGTCGAAATAGGCCCGGGCCCGGGGATACACGGGGGAAACATCATCGCCTGCGGGAGCTGCGAGGACATACAGAACTGCGAAGAGTCCATAACCGGGCAATACCTCGCAGGCAAGCTCTCCATTCCCATTCCGGCAAAACGCCGCCCCGGAAACGACAGATTCCTGTATGTTTACGGCGCCAGGGAAAACAATCTCAAAAATGTGGACGTGGAGATACCGCTGGGGACATTTGTCTGCATAACGGGCGTCTCGGGCTCCGGAAAAAGCACGCTCATAAACGAAGTTCTGTTCAAACAGCTTGAAATAATCAAAAAGGGCGCGAGGATACTCGCGGGCGAACACGACCACATACTCGGGATAGAAAACATAACAAACGTCATAAATATCGACCAGTCGCCAATCGGCAGGGGGAGCAAATCCAACCCTGCGACATATATCGGCATTTACGACAGGATAAGGGCGATTTTTTCATCGACGGAGGAAGCCCTCAAAAGAGGCTACAGGGCCCTCGATTTTCCCTGACCCATTCGGGAGGCGTCAGATGCGAGCACTGCCACGGCGACGGAATCCTTGTGACAAACCTGCAGTTCATGGCCGATATCGAAACGGCATGCCCCGTGTGCAAAGGGGAAAGATTTTCCAAGGAAGGGCTTGAAATCACATACAAAGGCAAAAGCATAGCGGACGTCTTGAATATGACCACCGAAGAAGCGCTCGGATTTTTCGACGATGTAAAATACCTCAAACACAAAATCGGCATAATGAACGAACTCGGACTTGGGTATCTGACCCTGGGCCAGAGCTCGACCACCCTTTCGGGCGGCGAGGCGCAGCGCGTCAAGCTCGCCTATGAACTCGCCAAGATAAAACGCGGGATGCACAATTTATATATTCTGGACGAGCCCACGACCGGGCTGCATCTTTACGACATACAGAAACTTTTGTACTGCTTAAACAAACTGATTGACAACGGCCACACGGTCATAGTTATAGAACATCACCTGGATGTGGTGAAATCGGCCGATTATATAATAGACCTGGGCCCCGAAGGGGGAAACAAAGGCGGATATGTGGTGGTCAGCGGGACTCCCGAAGAAGTGGCGCGATGCGAAAACTCATTCACCGGGAAATATTTGCAGGACGTGCTGCCGCAAATTCGATGATAAACTCCGCCCCGGGCCCGTCAAGCCTGTTTTTCGCGGTTATTTTCGCGTTGTGCTGCTCCGCTATGGATTTCGCGATGGACAGGCCTATGCCGTGCTTTCCCGAAGGCCCTTTGTAAAAACGCTTGAATATATCGGGGAGCTCTTTTTCCGGTATGCCCGGCCCGTCGTCTTTGACGTGCAAAAACACGCTTTGCCCGCTTTCGCGAAATGAAACCTCGACATTTGTTTTGGCGTACCGGACGCCGTTTGCCATTATGTTCATGACCGCCCTCATCAGATTTTCCTCGTTGCAGTCTATGTATATCTCTTTTGGCGGAGGAATTATTTTTATCGTTTTGTCGTGGTTTACGACCAAGCCGCGCAGTTTTCCGGCGCAGTTTTCCGATAATTCAGCCAGATTTACATCTTTGGCCAAAACCGGATTGTTTGTGTTGTCTATTTTTGATATGTAGAGCAGATCGGAAACCAGCTCGTTTAACCTTTCCGATTCGGATATTATTATATCCGCGGCGTTGTTTTTGTCTTTTTGCGTTTCGAAAACGCCGTACTTTACCCCTTCCGCGTAACCGCGTATCGACATTAGGGGGGTTTTGAGCTCGTGGGAAACATTCTGAAAAAAAGTTTTTTGGTTTTCGTCGTTTTTTTCGAGTTTTTCCGCGGTTTCATTCATCCGGCGGTTCAAATCGACGAGCTCCCGGTCCTTAAAGGAATATTCGTTGCGCCTAAAATTTCCGTGCCCGATCTCATCGGCGAAAACGCACAGTTTTTTTATGGGCTTGGATATGCTTTGCGAAATGAGCAAAACGTATAAAATCGTGAAAATCATCGCTATGAGCAAAATAAACAGCAGCATCACATATATGTTTTCGACAAAATTGTCATATTTGGCGGAACTCACATAAAAAACGGCGGAAAAACCCGTCAGGCCGAACAGCGGATCCAAATCCAAAACGGTCAGGTAATAATTTCCGAAAGCGGCCAATGCCTTGTATATCGTTTTTTCATCTGCGTAGTTGTTTTCCTTTATCGCATGCAGCAGATTATCCATCTCATTTAAATTCAAGAGCATATCGTTTTCCGAATTGGGATACCGGCGCCCGTAATCGGACGAAGAATAAATTATGGCGTTTACCTCCGAATTGGCGTTTTTGTTTTTTAAATACCTAACCAAAGCCCCGTAAACGACGGCAGGGTCCACTATGATGGTATTATTTATCTGTATATGCGGCGTATTGGCGATGATGACGTACTTATTTTGATTTATATCCTCGATCGCATTTGACAATTGGTTTTCCATGTCCCTTTGCACGTATTCGTCGATAAAAAAATTAAAACTGACAAAAATCAACGAAAAGATAAATAAAATAAACACCACCATCAGCGAAAGCATCCGGAAAGCGACGCCGAAAGGTTTTCTTTTTTTTGTCTTTGGGTTTTCGTACATAAATACCGCCCGCTTTTCTGTTTTTTATTTTTTTTCTTTCAGCCTGAATCCGAAACCCCAGACCGTATCCACGACCAAATTCGTCTGGGACAGCTTTTTTCTCAGCCGTTTTACCGTGTCGTCGGCGACGCGCGTCTCTATATCCGCGTTAAAGCCCCAGATTTTGTCCAACAATTCATCCCTCGACACCGCGCGCGCCTGGTTTTCCATCAGATACACGAGCAGATTGAATTCATTCGGGGTGAGTTGTATTTCCTCCCCGCCGCCGCTCTTGTTTACCACCGTTTTGCCCGCCAAGTCTATTTCCACATCCGAAAAATGCAAAAATTGGTTTTCCGGGGCTTTTTTGTCCATTTCTATGCGCCGGAAAATCGCCCTCACCCGCATCACAAGCTTCATCGGCGAAACCGGTTTCGTGAAATAATCGTCGCTTCCCAGCGTAATCCCCTCGGCATAATCCGCATCGCTGTCCCTGGCAGTCAGGATTATGATCGGGACGTCGCTTGTACGGCGTATTTTATTGCATATCACAAGCCCGTCCGAACCCGGCATCATGATGTCCAATATTATAAGATCGGATTTTTTTTTGAGAAAAGCCTTGAATAAATCGTCGCCGTTGTCGAAAGCCTGAACGTCGTAACGCTCTTTTTCCAAAAAACTTTTGATCAGCTCCTTTATATGCGGTTCGTCGTCGGCTATGTATATCAGTTTTTCCGTGTTCATAATTTGGCAATCTCCGTTTTTTATTTTCATTTTGATTATACCGCAATTTTATCATTATTTCAGGTGAAAGTTATAATAAAGTTGCGGCAAATTTGTGTCAATTTATTTAATTTTTATTTTATGCGCGATTTATATAAAAATTTAACAATTTTGTGATAATCTTATTTAACAAGGACAACAACAAGAAAATTTACGGCGGTTTGTTTTTATGCAAAACATAAGCGATCTTTGGGAATATGTAAAAAATACGGTGATGTCCGTGAGGGCGATCGACGTAATAGATATGATATTGGTTTCAGTCATCATATATTACGCAGTCAGGTTTATCAGGGACAGGCGGGCAGCCAAGCTGCTTCTGGGTATTTTGTTTTTGATTGCCGGTTATTTTCTAAGCGACGCTCTGCAGATGTATGTGCTGAGCTTCATATTCACAAAAATATTTCAAGTGGGCATATTGGCGCTTCTTATCGTCTTTCACCCGGAAATCAGAAGCCTCCTCGAAAAAGTCGGCGGCACCTCGATCAATTCGATAAACCGCATCGTGGATCAGAAAAACATACAGAAAATCACCGGCGCCATCGATATAATTTCGAGATCGGCCGCGGAATTTTCCGCTCTGAAAAGAGGCTCGCTGATCGTCATTGAACGATCGACAAAATTGGGGGATATAAAAAACAACAGCGGAATAATCGTGGATGCGAAGCTGAGCGGCCTTTTGCTGCAGAATATTTTTTACAACAGGGCTCCGCTGCACGACGGAGCGGTCATCATCGAACTCGATCTTATAAAAGCGGCCGGGTGCTTTCTTCCCCTTTCTCAGAGCGCGGATATTCCCGCCGATGTGGGCACCCGCCACAGGGCGGGGCTGGGGATAAGCGAAAACAGCGACGCGGTGGTGGTCATCACTTCCGAGGAAACCGGAATCATATCATTGGCGGTGGACGGAAAGCTCGAAAGAAATTTCGATATGTATTCCCTGAAAAAAAAGCTCACGGATTTATTGCTGGAAAACAAAAATCAAAAAGTCAAAAAAACCCGGAAAAAGGCGGATGATTGAATAAAATGAACACTCCGGACGAAACAAAAATCGGGCGCAAAAGCTCAAAATGGGATTTTCTTTTGAGAATATTGTCGGTGGTCTTCGCCATATTGATCTGGTTTTGGGTCATAGGGTTCGAGACGCAGATTACGCGAAAGAAATTCGCCTCCATACAGGTGCAAATAGACAAACAGAGCCTGAGCGACATGGAATCCAAATACGGGTATACCATAATCGTCGACAAGGAAGTATATATAGACGTTACGCTGGAGGGCAAAAGCTCGGATTTGAACAAAGTCAAAGCTTCGGATATCCGCGTCTATGTGGATTTGAAAAATGTCTCGCAGGCCGGCGAAATATCCCTGCCCATCGAAATAAAGGAAATGGACTATGTGCAGGTCGCAGAGCAGAGCCAAAGCAGCACGATTTTGTATATAGACGTCAAGACGTCGAGGAATATTCCGGTCGAAGCGAAAATAGTTCAGATGGTCACGGAATCGAACATCGAAATCGGGGAATTGAAAAAAAATCCGGACAGCGTGGTGGTATACGGGCCCAAAGGGGTGCTGGACACTTTAAATCACGCCCTCGTGAATATTTCCTTGGGGTTTGAGCCGGTAAACCGCCCCGCCAAAGTCACCGAAAAATTCATACTGATAAACGAAAACGGGGACGAAGTAAAAAACCAATATATAACCACAAAGGAAGTAACCGCGATAAATATAGAGATACCCGTCACCATAACAAAAGAAGTTCCCCTTTTGGCAAACTACAGACACGGGTATTACAACAATAAAAACACAAATATAAGCATAATCCCGGATAAAATAGAAATACGGGGCGTTCCCGACGATATAAACAGAATAGAAAGCATATACCTAAAGGACATAATAGACGAAAAAAAATATGACCACGACACGACAATCATGAATTCCGCCGTTTTGCCGGAGGGCGTGGAAAGCCTGAACGGCGAAACCGCTCAGATAGAAATAAAATTTATCGACCCCGATACGAAATTTATCAGGATACCGACGAGGATGAATTCCAATTTCAATGTGGTCCGGCCGCAAAACGCGGAATACCGCATAAAAGAAGACAATGTGCAAATAAAAATTCTGGGCCCTTCGGAAAACCTGCGGAGTATAAACTCTTCCCGTATTTCGGTAACTGTGGATCTGAGCGCGTATGAAAAAGGGACGCATTCGGATATACCGCTCGACATTTTGGTTATATCGGACGACGCGGTTTTTTGCGTGGGGGAATATTTTGTAAGTGCGGAGATTTATTAGTGGCAGTCATATGGATATTGTGGAAAATATAATCCTCGATATAGATTGCGGCGAAGGCGACGCGATAGAGGAAGCAAGGAAAAAAATCGGCAAAACTCCGGGAAGCCTTGGGCGGATATACAAAAAATCGATAGATGCGAGGCATAAAGAAAATATAAAATTCGTTTATTCGGTCATATTCGGCGAAGACACAAAAGAACCCAAAACGATAAGGGCCGCATATGGAAAAAAACCGCAAACAACCCGCCCCGCGGTTATAGGGTGCGGTCCCGCCGGAATGTTCTGCGCGCTCGTATTGGCCGAAAACGGATATAATCCCGCAGTTTTTGAAATGGGCGGCGACATGGATTCGAGGATAAAAAAAGTCGGCAGGCTTTTTTCGGAGGGCGTTCTCGACGAAAAAACAAATGTGTGCTTCGGAGAGGGCGGTTCGGGGACTTTTTCGGACGGCAAGCTGACCACCAGGATAAATGACGGATATTGCAGGTTCGTTTTGGATACATTCGCGAGGTTCGGGGCCCCGGGCGATATTTTGTATCAGGCAAAGCCCCATGTGGGAACCGACAAAATAAGAAGCGTGACAAAAAAAATACGCGAGGAGATATCAAAAAACGGCGACGTCTATTTCAACGCCGAAATCACGGATATAGAAAAAGGTTCCGGCCATGTAAAATTTACCGTAAACGGCGGCGAAACACTTGAGACATCCGGGCTGTTTCTGGCAGCGGGCCAGCATTCGTTCGATTTGTATGAGTCGCTTATAAAAAAAGGGTTTTCAATCGCACCCAAACCCTATTCGGTGGGCCTGCGAATAGAACACAAACAGAACTATATAGACGAATTGGTATACGGGCGCTATGCGGGTCATAAAAACCTGCCTCCGGGGGAATACGCCTTATCGCATAAAACACCCTCCGCGCGCGGAGTTTACACGTTTTGCATGTGCCCGGGGGGCGTGGTGGTAAATTCGGCGGCCAAAAACGGCGAAATAGTCACAAACGGCATGAGTTATTTCTCGCGAAGTAAAGAAAACGCGAATGCGGCAGTTGCGGTGTCGGTCACCCCGGAGGATTACAAAGAAAACGTATGGGACGCTTTCAACTTCAGAAAGACAATCGAGAAATCCGCCTTTGAAATAAAAAACGAAGCCTTTGCCGCCCCGGTCCAAACCTTAGGAGATTATATAAAAAATAAAACAGGCAATTTGCGAAAATCGAGCGTTTTGCCTTCATACACGGGAAAAATCACGGAATATGATTTAAACAGGCTGTTTCCGGAATTTATAAACAAAACGATAAAGGACGGGATAACGCAGTTCGACAAGGCGCTGAAGGGGTACTTTCGCGAAGACGCGGTTTTGACCGCCCCGGAGACGAGGACTTCGTCGGCGGTGCGCATACTGCGCGACGGCGCCGGGCTGAATTGTGTCGGCTGCGAGTATATTTACCCCTGCGGCGAAGGGGCGGGATATGCGGGGGGGATTATGAGTTCGGCGGTCGACGGCATAAAATGCGCGGTCAAATATATGGAGAAATGGAAAAGCGTATGAAAAACAAGGCGTATGTAAAGGAAGTAAGCGGCGGCAAAGCGGTCATTTTGGTAAAAAGGGAATGCATGTGCCAAAAAACCGGCGGCTGCGAGGCGAAGTGTTTCGGGATTCAGAGCGAAATAATCGAAGCGGTGACGGAAAACGACGCCCGGGCAGAAGCGGGCGATTTCGTGGAGGTCGAGGCCAAGGGCTCTGCGATACTTCTGTATTCCGCAATCGTCTTTATTCTTCCGGTCTTCACGGGGCTGTTTTTGTATTTTATCGCCGGGCTTTTTACCGAAAATATCATTTTGCCTTACGCCGTATCGGCGGCGGGATTTGTTTTGTCGGTCGGTTTTTTGTACTTTTTTTTGAATAATATAGTCAAAGGCAGAAATGATTTTAAAATAACGAAAATTTTATAGGTGAACTGATGGTTACGTCAAAATGGAATATAGCAGTCCACGACAAAGAAAAAATCGCGCAAATCGCGCGCGAATCAAAAATAAGCGAACTGACCGCCAAACTTTTGGTCAACAGGGGATATGAAACAAAAGAGCGGATAAATATGTTTTTGGAAAAATCCGGCGATTTGTTCCACGACCCGTTTCTGATGTCGGATATGGAAAAAGGCGTCGACAGGGTGAAGGACGCCGTGGACGGCAACGAAAAAATTATGATATACGGCGACTACGACGTGGACGGCATTTCATCGACCTGTATCATGTTCATGTACCTGAAAAAACTGCGCCTCGACGTCTGTTATTACATACCCGACAGATTCGAGGAAGGATACGGCATAAACAAAGAAGCGGTGAAAAAAGCCAAGGAAAAAAATATAGACCTCATAATCACGGTCGATACCGGAATAACCGCCGTGGAGGAAACGGTGTACGCCGCAGAGCTGGGAATCGATATAATAATAACGGACCATCACGAATGCCCCAAGACGCTGCCCCAAGCGGCCGCCGTGATAAATCCCAAAAAAGCGGGGGATATTTACCCCTTCAAGGAACTCGCCGGGGTCGGCGTTGCCTTTAAATTTATCACGGCGTACAACACCAAATACGAAAACGAAAAAAACGAAGCCGAGCTGAAGAGCTACTTTGAATTTGTCGCCATGGGGACAATCGCCGATATCATGGTTCTGACAAACGAAAACAGGCCCACGGTGGACCTCGGTTTGAAAAGTATGACAAATTCCAAAAATTTCGGCATAAACGCGGTGCTTGAGAGTTATTTCAGATACAAAAACAAAAGAAGCGTATCCACGGACATGATCAGCTTCTATATCTCCCCGAGGATAAACGCCGCCGGGAGATTGGCCAAAGCCAACCGGGCAGTCGAGCTTTTTTTATCGGAAAACAAAAAAAACGCCGAAATTCTGGCGGAAGAATTGTCGGTATACAACAGGCAGAGACAGGAAACCGAAAAAGAAATATTTATCCTGGCCGAAAGAGAATTCAACCGCATCAAGGACAAAGACAAAAAAAAGATAATAGTACTGCATGACGACAACTGGAACCAGGGGGTAATAGGCATCGTGGCTTCCAAACTTTCGGAACGCTACAACAAGGCTTTCATATTGTTCGCCAAAGACGCGGGCGGGATATACAAAGGTTCCTGCCGGAGCGTCAAAAACATAAATATAACGGAAATGCTCGCCTCGTGCCCGGATATTCTGATAAAATACGGAGGCCATGAAAGAGCCGCGGGGCTTTCGGCGGAAGGGGAAAATATAGCCGAGCTCGACAGAAGATTAAACGAATACGCAAATCAAAACAATATCGAAATAGTAAAGGACAAATCATGCGAAATCGAATGTGAAATCGAATGCGAAACCATAAGTTTGGAAGCCGTGAAGGAATTTGAGAGGCTCGAGCCGTTCGGCAACGGCAACCCGGTGCCCTTGTTCGCCGTCTTAAACTGCAAAATATTGAATGTGACTCCCATAGGGGAAAACAAGCACATAAGAATCGAACTGGCTCGCGGCAGGCACTTGTTCGAAGCGGTATATTTCGGCATGGAGACCGAAACCTTCCCATTTGAGAAAAATGAATATGTGGATATCGCCTGCAATATAAACGTCAACGAATTTATGAACAAAGAGAGGATCCAGTACATAGTCCGGGATATCCGTTCAAGCGAAAATTATCTGAAACACTACAGCGCGGAAAAAGAAAACTATTACCGTTTCATCCGAAACGACAGCGGATATAAATTCACAAAAAACGACGTCCCGGACAAAGAGGATTTCAAGTCGGTATATATTTTCCTTCTGAGCGTTTTCAAAAAAGACGTGTTATACGATTCCCCGCGCGATTTCAACAAATTGCAGGGCAAATATTTTGAAAACTCGGAAACTGCGGTTTCGCGGTTTAAATTCAGGGTGATAATGGATATATTCGCAGAGATGAAAATAATATATCTCGAGCATGATTTTGACAGTATCGCGAAAATCAAAATAAACAAAACGAATGATAAAACGGATTTAAACGATTCTTCGATATACAACAAATTGAAATCATTGAATTTTTGAGGTGATATTGTGGATTATTACGGTATGTTTCTGACATTGAAACAATTTCTGACAAATGCGAACAAGGGTTATGACCTCGAGGTCATAACCAAAGCTTTTGAGTACGCTTCGAATATGCACGAAGGGCAGTACCGGAAATCCGGGGAAGAATACATCTGCCATCCCGTGGCTACGGCGCAAATCTGCGCGAATATGGGATTTGACACCGATTGCATCTGCGCCGCGCTGCTTCACGACGTGGTGGAGGACTGCGCGGACAGGACCAATTTAAACGAAATAAGAAACAATTTCGGCGAAAGCGTGGCTTCCCTTGTCGACGGGCTGACAAAGCTGAAGGATATGCGTTTTGACACAAAAGAAGAAGAAAGCATCGAAAATCTGCGCAAAATGCTGTTCGCCATGTCCAAAGACCCGAGGGTCATGTTCGTGAAGCTCTGCGACAGGCTGCACAACATGCGGACCATTTCATCGATGACCGAAGACAAACAAAAAATCATATCATTGGAGACGATGCATATATTCGCCCCCGTGGCGCACCGGCTCGGAATGAGCAAAATAAAGGGCGAACTCGAGGATATAAGCCTGCAGTGTTTGGATTCGCCCGCATACAACATGATCAAATCGGACATAGAAAAAAAATTCGGGGAATCGAGGGACTTCATAGAAAAAAGCCAGGAAAAAATCAAATCCCGGCTCAATATGTAGAATATAAAGTTTTCGGCGGAGGGCAGGGTGAAGACGATATACAGCATATATAAAAAAATACTGATGAAGGGCAAATCGTTGGACGAAATCTACGATTTTTACGCTGTGCGCTATATTGTCAACAATATCGAGGAAGTGTATATCGTTTTGGGTATAATACATGAATTATTCAAGAGCATACAGGGCACATTCAACGATTACATATCCAATCCGAAACCCAACAGTTATCAGTCGATCCACACCACCGTCATAAACGAAAACGGAATCCCGTTCGAAGTGCAGATAAGGACGAAGGAAATGCACGAAACGGCGGAATTCGGGGTCGCCGCGCACTGGAAATACAAATCGGGCGAGGAAGCCCCCGAAGAAATAACAAAAAAACTCATATGGCTCAAATCGCTTGTCGAAGTCGAAAAAGACATAAACGATTCCGAAGAATTTTTGTCCCTCATAAAAGACGGCCTGTACACCGACGAAATATTTGTCTACACGCCGAAAGGCGACGTGAAAGCGCTCCCCAAAGGGGCGACTATCATCGATTTCGCCTATGCCATACACTCGGCCATAGGAAACAAGACCGTCGGGGGGAAGATAAACGGAATCATTTCGCCGATCGACGCGGAACTTGAAACGGGCCAGATAATAGAAATACTGACCTCAAATTCCTCAAAAGGCCCGAACAGGAACTGGCTCGGTTTTGTCAAAACGGGAGAAGCGCGAAACAAAATCCGGCAATGGTTCAAAAAAGAAAAACGCCCCGAAAATATACTGATCGGGCGCGAGGAAATAGAGCGCATTTTTAAGCAGCAAAACAGAGCGCTCACCGAAGATCAGAGGGATGCGATACTCACAAATGTTTCAAAACGCGAAGGGTTCGAGATCTTGGACGATTTCTATAACGCGATAGGCTACGGGGGCGTATCCCTGACAAAAATCGTTTTCAAGATGAAAGAAGAATCGGACAAGATCATAAAAGAACAAACCGGCGAACTGATTCTCGGTATAGAATCCGTGGAATTTGACCGCGCCAAAACCCCTTCGGACAGTACCCTTGTCATTGTGGACGGGCTTGACAACTGCCAGATAAAATTAGCCAAATGCTGCAACCCGATCCCCGGCGACGGCATATGCGCTTTTATGACAAAAGGCGGGCACGGATTATCGATACACAAAACCAATTGCGCGAATTTTTTGAGTTTAAAATCGGCGGAAGGAAACAGCGACAGGATATTTTCCGCCTTTTGGAACAGCGAAAAGATAAACAAGCAGGAACACGGCGAAAAGAAAAATTTCAAATCCATGTTGAAAATAACCGCAGTCAACGATTTGAAACTCATATCCGCGATAACGCTTCTGCTGGCGGATATAAAAGTGTCGGTGCACTGCGTAAACGAGATAAAAGCAAAATCCGACGGCAGCGTCATTTTGAACTTGTTGGTGAGCGCGAGGGATGTGGAACATCTGAATCATATAATAAACAAGCTCAAAACGATAAAGAATATAACAAGAGCGGACAGGCACGGCGTCTGAAGGCGCGGATTGTATTATGAAGATTATCACCAAAGGAAACCTCGGGCATAAAATCCCCGAATACTATATTCAAACTTTTTCCCTTTTGTTTTTTCCGGAAGACGGCGTTTTCGGAAAAAAGAGCCAAAGCGAAAACTTTATAAAAATTTTTGTAAATGAGGCCCATAATTTTGTGGATATTTCGGTTGAAATATGCTATAATAAAAAAACCGCTTCAAAATCCGCGAAAACCAAAGAAAGCCGAAGCGAAGATCTATTGACTTACACGGGCAAACTTTTTTACGGAGCCGGCGGCGAAATCACGGGTATATATCCCCCGTGGGGGATACATACCGGGATAAGGCCGGCAAAAACCGCCGGGGAAATCTTCGAAAAAAACAATTCAGACGAAAAAAAAACCCTTGACAGACTGCGCGGCGATTACCTGATGTCCGAGGGCAAATCGGCTCTGGCGCTGAAGACATACAAAAACGCCAAAGCGGCGGCAGGCGTCATAGGCGAAAAAGATTTTTCGCTGTATATATCGATACCCTTCTGCCCGACAAGGTGCAGATACTGTTCGTTTGTGTCTTTTGCCACTCCGGGGCTTTTGAAACTGATTCCGGAATATGTGAAAAAATTGACCGAAGAGATAAAAATCACGGGCGAAATCACGCGGGATATGAAATTAAAAACGATATACATAGGCGGGGGCACGCCGACCGCCCTGGAGGATAAATTCCTTGAAACCATACTGCTTTCCATAAAAGAAAATTTTGATTTTTCAAATTTATCGGAATACACGGCCGAATGCGGGAGGCCCGATACGATCACCGCTCAAAAACTCGAACTCTTCAAAAGTTTCGGGGTGGACCGGGTCAGCGTCAACCCGCAGACTTTAAATGACTCCGTACTCAAACAAATCGGCAGGCCGCATACCGCGGAAGATTTTTTTAAAGCGTTTGAAACGGCGAGGAAATCGGAAATAAAAAATATAAACACGGACTGCATAATCGGTCTGACCGGCGAATCAAAGCCGAGCATGTTGGAAACGGCGTCGGCGCTTTCAAGCCTGAAGCCCGAAAATATAACGGTCCATTCGCTGTGCCTGAAAAAATCATCAGAATTGAAATCGTCGGAATTTGAAAAAACGCTCAGTCAGAGCTCTTCCGGATTAAATGAGACCTTGGATGATATTTACGAAATTCTGAGCCTTGCGGGATACAAGCCGTACTATATGTACCGGCAGAAGTACGCGGCGGGCAACTTGGAAAATACGGGATTTTGTTTGGATGGGCGCGAGTGTTTGTACAATATATACATGATGGACGAGCTCATGAGCATATTCGGCGCGGGAGCGGGGGCGATGACGAAAATAGTGAAGGGGGGCCGAATCGAGCGAGCGGCCAACTATAAATACCCCTATGAATACATCGGACGCGATTTTCAAATAAACAGTCAAAAAAACATCGGTAAGCTCAAAATTTTGCGGGATTGAAACTGAAAGGAAAATATCAAAAATGGGAATCAGATACAAATACGAGGATTACAAAAAAAGCGCGGATTTCATAAAAGAAAATCTGCCCGAAATACCGACTGCGGCGGTCATACTCGGTTCGGGGCTGGGCGGATACGCCGAAAAGCTCGCAGACCAAAAGATCATAAAATACGAGGAAATACCCTCCTTCCCGAAATCGACCGTCGCGAACCACAAGGGCGAATTGGTTTTCGGAAGGACCGGCGGCCTCAAAGCCGAACCGGTGCTTGTGATGAACGGGCGTTTTCATTTTTATGAAGGCTATGAAATGGAGGACACAGCCTATCCGGTCGGCGTTTTTTATCTTCTGGGCATAAAAAAAATGATAATAACAAACGCGTCCGGGGGGATAAATCTCACTTTTCATCCCGGAGATCTGGTCTGCGTGTACGACCACATAAAACTCACCTCCGAAAGCCCTGTGAGAGGGGAGAATATATCCGAATTCGGTTCCCGTTTTTTCGATATGGGAAGCGTGTATTCGAAGGATTTTATCCAAAAAGCCAAAGACTGCGCTTTGGAACTGGGAGTTTCCCTCAAGGAAGGTGTCTATGCGTATATGTCCGGGCCGCAGTATGAAACCCCGGCGGAAATCAGAATGCTCAGGGCTATGGGCGCCGATCTGGTCGGCATGTCCACCGTGGCCGAAACGATACAGGCGGCGCAGTGCGGAATCAAGACGCTTTGCGTCTCATGCGTGACAAATTACGCCGCGGGCATCAAAGACGAGCCGCTCTCGCACGGGGAAGTGGTGGAGGCGGGACGGGAAATATCCGAAAAATTCAAAAAATTGATCGACGGAATTTTATCTAAAATATAATAAAAAAAAGGGTTCGGTAAACAAGTAAATGAAAATACTATTTAAAAACGCCAATATGACGGATAAAAACGGAGAATCGGTCAAAGGGGCCGATGTATACACGGATGGGGAATATATCATATCCGTCGGCAAAAACGAAATCGTACCGGAATTTGAGCCGGACAGAATAATAAACGCCGAAAATATGCTGCTTATCCCGGGACTGTACAACGCCCACACGCACCTTCCCATGACCATGTTCAAAGGCTATGCCGAAGATATGGCATTGGACCGCTGGCTCTCCGAAAAAATATGGCCGGCGGAAAAAAAACTGACCGATATAATGGTATATTACGGGGCGCTTTGGGGAATTGCGGAGCAGATAAAAAACGGTATCGTATCGTGTTCGGAAATGTACATGTTTCCCGAGGATATACTGCAGGCGGCCGATGAGAGCGGGTTTAAGCTGAATTACTGCAACGGGGTGATGTCCTTTGACTCAAATGAAAACCCCAAAAACAACAGGGACTTTGCCAAAGCGAAAAGGCTGTATAAGAATTACCACAATTCTTCGCACGGCAGGATAAAAATCGACATGTCGATTCACGCGGAATATACCTCGCATGAAAAAATAATAAGAGCCGTGGCGGATTTTGCGAATGAAAATATGATGATGAACCAGGTGCACATATCGGAGACAAAAAAGGAACATGACGAATGTGTCCAACGGCGCGGCATGACCCCGTGCGAATTTTTCAATTCGCTGAGCTTTTTCGATTCGCCCACGATAGCCGCGCACTGCGTGCACATAACCGAAAACGACATGGAAATAATGGCGGAAAAAGGCGTGACGGCGGCCCACTGCCCCTCGAGCAATCTGAAACTCGCGTGCGGGATCGCCAAAATCCCCGCCATGCTGGACAAAGGCATAAACGTCGCGATGGGCACCGACGGCTCAGCTTCGAACAACAGCCTCGACATATTGAAAGAAATGTACATAGCCTCGATTCTGCAAAAAGGCATAAGCGGGGACCCCACGGCGATGCCCGCGAAAAACATGCTGAAACTCGCCACCGTGGACGCCGCGATCGCGCAGGGCAGGGAAGACTCCGGGAGCATCGAAGCGGGCAAAAAAGCCGATATAACCGTATTGGATTTGAGCGCGCAGGAAGCCTTGCCCATATACGACCACAACAGCGCGCTTTTGTATTCCTTGGGTGCGGGAAATGTCATAATGACGATATGCGACGGCAGGATACTGTATGAAAAGGGCGAATTCAAAACGATAGATATAGAAAAAGTGAAATACAAAATGAAGAAATTTTCGGAGCAGTACGGACAATAATGGGTAAAATCAGAAAACAGACGTTTCTCCAGGCTTCCCTTATACTCATGCTCGCCAATCTGGCCGTCCGGATCATCGGAGCCGTTTTCAGGATACCGATATACAAGTTACTGGGGGAGATGGGCTATGCGAACTACCAGCACGCCTACAGCCTTTATCAGATATTTTTTACGATTTCCACCGCGGGGCTCCCGGTGGCCATCTCAAAGATGATATCCGTGGCGAACCTCAATGAAAACTATGAGGAAGAAAGAAAAACCTTCAATCTCGCCCTTGCCGGGTTTGTGATATTGGGAGCGGCGGGGTCATTCGCGATGATGCTCGGGGCGGGCGCCTATTCCGCATTTGTAGGCAATCCGGATGCGAAATACAGCATATTGATTTTGGCGCCGACGCTTTTTTTCGTGTGTGTGACTTCCGCTTTCAGGGGATATTTTCAGGGGCGGCTGAATTTTATACCGACTGCCGTCTCCGAAATAATCGAAGCCTCGGGCAAACTTGTCATCGGTATAGCCGCGGCGATGTACGCCATCGGCAAATATCCCGGAAGGCTCGACATCGCGGCGGCGTTCGCGATAAGCGGGCTCACTGTGGGCAGCGCGGTCGGCGTATTGTATCTGTATATCAAAAAAATATTGATGAAAAAACAGGAAAAATCAAAAAAGTCAACTTTGCCCGCCAGAAAAAACATGGAAATCATGAAGGATATAATAACAATATCGCTGCCCATAATGATGACTTCGTCGATTGCGAGCCTTGCGGGGATGATAGATTCGTTTATGATGACCCGGAGGCTCATCGACATAGGCTGGGCGGCCGAGTCGGCCGTGGGCATGTATGGGCAGTATTACGGCTTGGCCGTCCCGTTTTTCAGTTTGCCCAATACGCTCGTGGTCCCCTTCGCAGTCAGTATAATCCCGGTCATCGGGGCCGCTTTTTCGGAAAACAACGTAAATTCCATAAAATCGACGGCTGAATCCACTTTCAGGGTATCTTCGATGGTGGCGCTTCCCTGCGCTTTCGGCCTCATATTTTTGTCAGAGCCCATACTCGCCCTGATCTACCCGGAGAGAATGGAACAGGTGATCTCGACGGCGCCGCTTTTGTCGGTTTTGGGCGTCGCGGTCATGTTCGTTTCCATGATGACCGTGACAAATTCCATGCTCCAGGCCCAAAAACAGGAGATGAAAACCATCATATCGATGGCTTGCGGAATGGCCGTCAAGATAATATCGAGCTATATACTGATAGGGATTCCTTCGGTGAACCGCTACGGCACGCCGATCGGCACATGCCTGTGCTATTTTACCATCATGGCCCTCAACTTCTGTTTTTTGGCGAAATATACAAAAGCTTTCCCGGATTTTCGCCGGACTTTCGTAAAACCCTTCATTTCAAGCGCGGTCATGGCGGTATTTTCGGTTTTGACCCATGCGGCCGTGAACAAAATTTCAAACGCTCCGAGGCTTGCCGCGCTTGCCGCGCTTTTTGCGGCCGTTTTGGTTTATGCCGTATCTATAATCGCGTGCAGGACCCTGACTGCGGAAGATGTGCTGCTTCTTCCAAAAGGGGCGAAATTATATGAATTCATGAAAAGAAAAAAACTGATCGACGAAAAATAACGGAGAAGGGAGAGGTTTTATGGTACAAAAAGAAAAATATGATTTCGGGGATTTGAAAAAAATCATGCATATCCTGAGGTCGCCCGGCGGCTGCCCCTGGGACAGGGAACAGACGCACGCCTCCATCAAAAACAATTTCATCGAAGAAACTTATGAGGCCGTAGAGGCCATCGACGACAATGACCCGAAACTGCTTAAGGAAGAACTCGGCGACGTGCTTTTGCAGATTGTTTTTCACGCGCAGATAAGTGAGGAAAAAGGTGAATTCGACATGGACGGCGTATGCGACGAAATATGCAGAAAGCTCATAATCCGCCACCCGCATATATTCGCGGACGCGATCATAGAAACCGGTGAGCAGGTTCTTTCAAACTGGGAAAACATAAAAATCGAAGAAAAAGGATACGCCGACGCGAGAGAATATATAAAAAGCACGGCGAAATCCCTGCCCGCCCTGATGAGGGCGCAGAAAATACACAAAAGGCTCATAAAAAGAAAACTGGCGAAAGATTCGGATTTGGCCGAATTGACAGACCAAGTAAAAAAAGACGCCGGCGAATTCGACAATTTTAATATTTGCCTTAAAACAATAGGCCGGATATTATACGACATCGCCTCCCTCGCGGAAAAATGCGGTGTGGATTCGGAACAGGCCTTGCGCGAATACGGAAATGAAATAATAAAAAAGATGTAAAAATTTTCTTTAATTTTGTAAAAAATACTTGATTATTGCAAACAGTTGTGGTATAATCATAGATGATAAAATTTTTCATAAAAAAAAGGAGCATGTAAAATGAATAAAACGCAAATTATCGACGCCGTCGCAAAAGACTTAAACCTCAAAAAACGCGATGTAGAACCCATTGTAGAAAAATTCATCGACAAAGTTATCGAAGGAGTGGCTGCCGGAGAGAAAGTTCAGATCACGGGATTCGGTTCGTTCGAAAGAAAAATAAGAGGCGAGAGAAATATCAAAAATCCGCGCACAGGCGAAGATATGAAAGTACCGCCTTCAAAGAGCCCGTCATTCAGCGCGGGAGCCGTATTCAAAGACAAAGTCAATAAATGATTTTTGGCCAAAAACGAAAAAACGGAGCGGCAAATCGGTATTTTGCCTGTCCGTTTTTTTTGGGAGAAAGCAAATTATGATAATAATTCCCGCAATTGACATTCTCGGCGAAAAGTGCGTGAGACTCTCGCGGGGCGAATACGAAACCGCTCTGGAAGTCTCCGGAGATCCCGTCGAAACGGCCAAATACTTCGCCGCCTGCGGGGCGGAATATATACATATGGTGGATTTGGACGGCGCAAAGAACGGCTCGCCCCAAAACTCGGAGATATTTATAAAAACAGCGGCCAATGTGGACGTCCCGGTTGAGCTCGGCGGGGGGATCAGGGACCAAAAGACTGTGGAGTATTATATAAATAACGGCATAAGCCGGGTTATTTTGGGTTCGGCTGCGCTCCAAAACAAAAAATTCACAAAAGAGGCCGTACAAAAGTACGGCGAAAAGATAGCTGTGGGCATAGACGCCAAAAACCGCAAAGCCCAAACATCGGGATGGCTTGCCGGCAGCGACACCGATTTTGTCGAGCTCGCCGCCGAAATGGCGCAAATCGGAGTCCAAAACATCATTTACACGGATATATCAAAAGACGGGATGCTCTCCGGGGTGAATATCCGGCATTATGAAGAACTCAAAGACGCCCTGCCGCCAAACGTGAAGATAACGGCGAGCGGCGGGGTCTCCGGCATGGAAGATATCGCCGCTCTTTGTGCGCTCGATATATACGGGGTGATCTGCGGGAAAGCGATATATTCCGGCAGCTTGGATTTGGCCCGGGCGGTAAAATTCACTAAAAGGAACACGGACGGCTGAAATATTCATTTAAATCCAGGCTGTACTGTGCGTCGCTCTTTTTGAATTTGAGGGCCTTTGCCAGTTCTTCGTCTTCTGTCTTAAAAAAAACCTCACCGACGGAACACGAATAAATAAAGGCGAGAGCGGCCTTGCCCGTCGCCGCGAGCGCTTCAAAATCCCGGACCCCGGGCGCCAGGGCTAAGCTGTATATGACGGCATAACCCCCGTGTATCCGAAACTGCGCGACCGCCAGTAAGTCAGCGCCTTCTTTGGCGCCGTAGGCGAGGCAGCCGGCGTCAAATTCGACGCTGCACAGCCCGCATATCTCTTGTTGTTCTTGTTTTGTCTGTATGGGTTTGATTTCAAGCATTTTTTACAATTCTTTTAAATAATTCATTTCGCTCCGGCTCAGATATCTCCACCGGCCGGGCGCCAGCTCTCCCAGGCTCAGTTTTCCCACGCGCACGCGTTTCAATTTCAAAACGACCAAACCCAACTCGTCGCAGATCCTGCGTATCTGCCTGTTTTTGCCTTCCGAGATTTCCACTTTCAGTTTAGTCACGCCGTTTTTCTGCTCCATTATTTCCGTTTTGGCGGGGGAGGTTTTTTTGCCGCCGATCGTGACGGGTTCGGAAAATTTGTCTATGAGGTTTTGGCCCGGCTCGCCCTTTACCGAAAGAACGTAGGTTTTGCCTATTTCGTTTTTCGGGTGGGCCAGCTTGTTGGCGGTTTCCCCGTCGTTTGTCAGAAGAAGCAGCCCTTCCGAATACATATCGAGCCGGCCCACGGGATAAATTCTTTCTTTGATTTCGGTTTTGTCCAATATGTCGGCCACGCATGTCCTTTTCTTTTCGTCGGACATGGTGGTCACGACCCCGGCGGGCTTGTTGAGCATCACATATATTTTTTTGTTTTCCGGTTTCGGCGCTATTACGGTTCCGTCAAAGGTTATCTCGTCGATTTCCGGAATTACCTTTTGGCCGGTCGCGGCTTTTTTTCCGTTTACTTCGACGCGGCCCCGCATCACCGCTTCCTCCGCGCCCCTGCGGGAAATTATCCCTTGATTTGACAGATATTTTTGGATGCGCAGCTCTTCCATCGGCATTTTCCTTATTCTTCGCCGCAATACTGCTTTGTCAGCTCATCCGCCCGCTTCACGCAGGCGAGCATGGCCCTTTTTACCGCCCCCGTGAAATCGTCCGAGTAAAAACTCTCCAGCGCCGCTTTGGTCGTCCCCCCGGGAACCGCGACTGCCGAAATCAGTTCCGCCGGGGATTTTTTCGTATTTTTCAACATTTCAAACGCCCCGATCAGCGACTGTAAGACCGCCGGATATATTTCGTCTTCGCAAAATCCCAGTTCAACCGCCCCGGCGAGCATTGCCTCCGCGAACAGGTACACATAAGCGGGGGAGGAACCGTTGACCGCCACGACTTTGTTCATTTTTTCTTCCGGCAGGACTATGATTTCGCCGAGGGTGGAAAAGATATCGCATACCGTCTGAAAATTCCGGTCTGACACGTTTTGGTTTCTGCTCAGGGCGGTCATCCCCCTGCCGATAGCCGCGGGCGTATTCGGCATGGTGCGTATCACGGCTGTGTTTTGCCCGATGTTTTCCTCTATATAGCCCATTGTTATCCCGGCGGCAGTAGAAACAAACAACTTTCCGGACAGATCGGCGCCGGAATTTTGTATATCCGCCAAAAGGGAAAGAAAATCGCCCGGCCGCACCGCCAAAAAGATTATATCCCCGCCCTTTATCGCATCGGCGGCGCCGCAGGCTTTTTTCAGGTTCAGCGGCTCAAATTTTTTGTACTGCTCCTCGATTTTGTCAAAAATCGTGATGTTTTGGCCGAAGCCCGATTTGCCCGCGAGGGCGCCGATGATTGAATAGGCCAAATGGCCCGCTCCGATGAAGGAGATTTTCAAATTTTCGTCCATAATCATAAAATACTATCCCGCCGCCCCCAGATTCGCAAATGTATATTCGGGCACGGCGTAATCCGTGAAAAATTCGTTTATGTCGCTTTTGGTCCCGTTGAGCCATTTCAGTATATTTTTTCTCTCCACCGTCACGGGCATCCTCTCGTGCAGGGAACGTATGAGCCCCCTGGATTCCCTTGTCATGATTACAAAACGAATCTGATATTTGTCCGGTATTTTGGGGTCGGAGAGCTTTTCGTAAATCCCGGCGAAATAGAGCATGGGGGAACCGGCGGGCCTTATCAGGTATTTTTCCTTTTTGTCCTGAAGTTTCGCCCACTCAAAAAAACCGTTGGAGGGGATCACGCACCTCTTGTTTATAATCGAGTCCTTAAACATCTTTTTGTCGTAGACGCCTTCGCTTCTCGCATTTATGAGAAGATTCCCGTTGTATGACGACTTGAATCCCCATTGCATGGGGACCGCGTCGATTTTCATATCCTTTTCGGGGATTATGACGGGAACCGTGTCGCTGGGAAATATCTCCCCGCTTTTTACGTTTTTAAACTCCACCGTATCGTCGTAGTGTTTTTTCAATTCTTCAAATATCCTGCGCATTTCGGCGATGTCGCCGCTGTCGTCGATAACAAATCTTCCGCACATTTTCCGATCATCTCTTTTCTTAAAATAACTTAAAACAAATGGACTGATTCATGCATCCGCCATATGTATATTATAAAACAAATGTTTCGATTTGTCAAGATAAAAAAGAAAAAA
>Ga0123356_10001282_pt1 | contig 27842 bp, 30 predicted proteins | sample TergutEmb28metaG_2_FD_92546 | JGI IMG/M metagenome (GOLD analysis project Ga0123356, IMG submission 92546) | Embiratermes neotenicus P3 segment gut microbial communities from Petit-Saut dam, French Guiana - Emb289 P3 | ecosystem: Host-associated > Arthropoda: Insects > Digestive system > Gut ...
AAATACTACTCTACACAAAAAGGAGAATATTTCTATGGCTGAAATCAGAAACGACCACTTTTTCGGAACCTACCCGTTCGCCTTGCCGCCTCTGCCTTTTGCTTATGACGCGCTTGAGCCTTACATCGACGAGGAAACCATGCATTACCACCACGACAAGCACTTTGCAACGTACATAAAAAACCTCAACGACGCGCTCGAGCCTTACACAGAACTGCACGACATGACGCTTGAACAGCTGCTCTGCTCCGAGTCGCTCCCCGAAGAAGCGCAGGAGAAAATCCTAAACAACGCAGGCGGCGTTTATAATCACACGCTGTTTTTCAATCTTCTCGCGCCCCCCTCCGAGCCTGTCCACGAGCCCGCTGAGGACAGCGTTTTCATGGAAGCGATTAACGGCTTCTTCGGCTCTTTTGAGCAGTTCAAGGAGCAGTTTAACGCAAGCGCGAAGGAGGTCTTCGGCTCGGGCTGGACTGCATTAGTCTCCGACAGCTCCGGCAACTTAGATATTCGCAACATCGCGAATCAAGACGTGCTTTTCTGCGAGGGACTTGAACCCGTGATTCTTTTCGACGTGTGGGAACACGCCTACTACTTGAAGTACAAAAACGACCGAGCACAATATGTTGAGAATCTTTGGAATGTAATTAGGTTAAAGTAAAATACATATTGACAAACTCAAAACAAAGTGATATAATTATCACAGAGGTGATAATTATGAAAGACGAAAGAAAAAAACTAATTGTTGAGAGATTTCAAATAGTTTCTAAGCAAGTAAGAATTGCTGCAGGATTGAGCGTAGATGAATTAGCAGAAGAATTAGATTTTACAAAATTAACAATCCAAAGAATAGAATCCGGAGAAACTAAGCTACAATATGTGCAATATTTAGGCATAAGAGCTTTTTACGATGAAATTATTCGAGAGAAACTCGACAAAGACCCTGAAGATATTGCGCTATATAATATTTTTCAACTCCTGGACAAATGTGACGAAATGACCGAATTAGAATTTCATAAACTTAGGGAAGCCACAAAGGTTGTTTCGGGTGCCGTTTTGGCGGGAGCTACTGCCACTTCGGTGGCAACAGTTTTAAAAGCTATAGCATTTATTCCTCTTATTCCTATTGTAGGTCCTTTTACCATCGGTGTCGTGTTCCTTATAAACAAAATGCGAAAGAAATAAAAAAGCAAATATTACTTAGGCTGTGTTGATTATAACACAGCCTAAAATTATGCATATAATACAAAGCAAATAAACTAAACTTGTACAAATATGCCAAAATTTTAGAAGTTACAACAGTTTTTTAAAAAATACTATTGACACTTGCACATCATTATGATATTGTAAATATACATTCTATGTTTGGGAGGTAAAAAATGCAAGATTACAAAAAGCTTTATTTTCTGCTTTTCAACGGCATCAGTGATACAATCGAATCGTTGAAGGCATTGCAAACTCGCGCAGAAGCTATGGTCATCGCAGATGAAGCAAACGAGCCATAATAACAAAAAAGAAGGGACAACCCCCGGGAGGGAGAGTAAAAATGTATCTTATAACGGCACTTTTAATTTATCTTATCGTCACGCAACCCCCACGCGAGTGGAAAAAATAAAAAATCATTTGGAGGAAAAAAATGAAAAAGAAAATAGGTTTTTGGGGTGGCTTAGCCGCCGGCGCAGGTTTTGGCGCGAAGTTTGGCGCAGGTTTGTTTTGGTTTCCTCCTGCCGCTATTGCGTCTATTGTAGTTGGAGCAGTAGGTGGCGGGATAATCGGTTCTAAATGCGGAAGCAAAATCGGCGAAGCACTTGATGAAGCTTAACACGAACAACGCTCTCTACTTTACAATCGAAGTATGTTGTAACCTTAGAGAATTCTCGAGAAAAAAACCTTGATTTAAAAACAAGGTTTTTTTCTCGTATATATTGCATTTTTCTGAAATTTGTGTTAAAATATATATTGGCAGTTTATTGCGCAATCGCGCACTAAAAAAGTGTGAGGAAAGTCCGGGCATCACAGAGCAGGGTAGCTGCTAACGGCAGCCGTAGGCGACTATAGGGCGAGTGCAACAGAAATAAACAACTGTAGGGAACGCATTTATGCGTTCCGTAGCGGAACGGATTAATCCGTTCCCTACAACAGTTCAGGTGGAAAGGTGAGGTAAAAGCTCACCGGAGTGCAGGAGACTGCACTGCCATGTAAACCCTATCCGATGCAACGCTTAGTTTTTGGAGGATTCAACATCTGCTCGGTGTTCCTCTTAGCGAAAGCGGCTTGAACGTATTGGCGACAATGCGTCCAGACAGATGATTGTACACGACAGAACCCGGCTTACAGATAAACTGCTGACCCCCGTAGGGGACGCCCTGTGTGGCGTCCCGTAAAATCGGGCAACCACATAGGGTTGCCCCTACAAAGGAACTATCATGATTGATTTCACAGGCGCATTATGCCCCGTCTGCAAAAAAGATTTCACGAACGAACGCCCCGTCGTCTGCCCTGACTGCGGTGCGCCTTATCATCGCGCCTGCTACGCCGAAAACGGCGAATGTATCTTTAAAAGCAAGCACAGTGCTGAATTTGCGTGGAACGTAGGGCGTGACGCCCTCGGCACGCCGAATACTTCAACGACAGAAGCCGGCGCGCCAGAGGCGTCGCGCCCTACAGAGGGGAATGAAAAAGTTAAAAACTACTACGGCTCAATCCGCGAAACCTTAGACGAAATGGGCTTTTTCGACAACATCGAAAAAGAACCGCTATCGCCTGACGAGCGTTTTATCTTCGGCGTTTCCGAAAAGGAAATCGCGTACTTTCACGGAAGCTTGAGCCCCCTGCGCCTCATGCGCTTCCGTAAAATCGCTTCGGGTAACAAAATTTCTCTCAACGTTTTCGCGGGGATTTTCAGCCCGCTTTATATGTTCTATTCGAGAATGAGAGGCTTGGGCGCGCTCATCACCGCGCTTACCTTTCTGCTCAGCTTCCCGACCTGGTTAGACAGATATTTCATGCTGACAAATTCCGCTTCGCCCTTCACGCAGGAAGAGCTTCTGCGGCTGTCGGCGAACATGAGCTTGTTCAGCCTTTCGCTGACTGTGCTTGTCGCGCTTTTTTACGACTATATCTATTTGCGCTGGTCTACGAATAAAATTAAATTTATAAGAAGCCGCTTTTTCCCCGAAATCATGAACGACCGCCCCGAAATCCCCGACGCGCCTTCGGTTTCGCCGAAGCTTGAGGGGCTCAGCGACGACTATTACAGCTATCTGCGTTCCGCGGGGAATCCCGGCGTGCGTTATATGCTGATGGATTATTTAATCGCGACTATGATTACTTTTTTTCTTGTTCATATTTTCGTAACAAATTTCATGGCGTAACGTAGGGGGTTGAATTTGACTTCTTTGGGCAAAAAGTTAGATGAATATTATCGTCACCTCGGAAGCCGCGGCTTGTTACTCGCGCTTTTCGCCGCCGCGCTGACCTTTAACATTGTCTTCGCCCTCCGCATGAGTCTGCCGTCTACTGCCGACGAGTTCAACACAATGGCGTGGAGCGCGTATTTTTCAGGTTTTTCCGACATAGGAACAGAAGCTTCGCCGTGGTTAACAGGCTTTCTTTACACGCCTTTCTATTATCTTTTCGAGAATCCCGTCATTCGGTACAGGTCTATGCTGATTATGAACAGCGTGTTCGCCGCCTTGATTCCCCTGCTGACTTATAAAATCACAGCTTCGCTCGGGCTCGAAAAAGCATGGCAAAGAACACTGTGCGCGCTTGTCGTTGTAGTAAACACCGCCGTCTTCGCGCAGACTAAGCTCGCGGGAGGCGAAACGCTCCGCGTTTTCCTGCCGTTTCTGCTCTTTTATTTGTTCATAAGAAGCGCAAACGCGAAAAACCGCGCAGTTCAGTTCTTCCTGTCGTTTTTCGCCGCGATTGCTCTTTCTTTCGCTCCTGCCGCCGATTCAAGGCTGTGGACGCTGGCAATTACGTTTATACTTTTAGTTTTATATGCACGGTTTATACTCCGCGTAAAGGCGATTTCATTCGCGGGTTTCTTCCCTGCCTATGCGGTTTTGACGGCTTTGCAGGTGTATTTGAACTGGTTGCTGACGGGTGAATTTGTTTTTCGGGGCGTCGGAGACGCCGCCCCCTACGCCGAGCAATTATATCACTTCGCGATTTCAACATGGGGTATCGGCGTGCTCGGATTGTGCTTATGTATTCGCGCGTTTTGGCGGGCGGAGTCGCCTCTGAAGCTATTCGCGTTCTTCGCACTTCTTTATAACTCCTTCATGACCTCGGGCGGCAGCGCGCCGGTCTTCTTAGTGCTTTTCGCGTTTTGTTATATATTTATTCACGGCTTGGACTTTGTCGAAACGCTGTCAGCGGCGTTTACTCTCGGTATAATATTCACGGTATATTACTATTCGTCTTCGCTTTTTGAAATCGCCGAGGTGTCCGCAGTCTTCTGCGTAATCGCGCTGTTGTTCGTTTTTGTAAGCTGTGCCGAGCGGTACAGGCGGCATATGATTTCGTTTTCTCTTAGCATAACTCTACTTTACACAGGGCTCACAGCGTTACCTGCGCAAACCGAAAATGCCGAAGCTCTTACAGTTTCCGAATTTATTTATAACTCATCGGACGCGCCGCCGACTTATCTTTTAAACAACGCGGACTTAGCTCCGATTCTGCGCTTCTTAAACCGCAACACTGTAATCAATACAGCCGAGAGCCTTGACGAGCTGCCCGACGACTGCTTTGTTATATTCAGACAAAACGGCGGCTTAATTTTCGCGGCGCAGGGCGAACGCGCCGAAGCATACGCACTGTCGCAAGTAGGGGCGGAGTTCTCCCTCGCGAGGGATTCGACTCATGTCCGCCCGTAATGAGAAAGGGTATTTATGGATTTCAAGCATATCATTTGGGACTTTGACGGAACGCTGTTCAATACCTATCCTGTTACAGCGCAGGCGTTTCTGATTATGCTCAAAAAAGAATATTGGGTGAACGAAAACGTCTTTGACATTGAAAAGCATATGCGCGTTTCAATGAAGCACGCCTATGATTTTTACCGCGACAAGTTTGAAATCAACGATGATTTTATCGAAAAGTTCGAGCAGTTCCGCCCGCTTTACGAAAACCAAAACGCCCTCCCTACCAACGACGCGTATTTAGTCTGCAAGTTCATCTACGACCAAGGGAGCTACAATTATCTTCACACGCACCGCGACAAAAGCTCAGTTTCCATGCTCCAAAAGCACGGCTTCAACAATATTTTCAGAGACTTCATCACCGCCGAGGACGGCTTCCCGCGGAAACCTGCTCCCGACGGGCTTCTGCGCCTTGTCGAAAAGCACAGAATGAGCGTAGAGGAAGTGCTTTACATCGGCGACAGGGGCATTGACCTTGAATGTGCGCACAACGCGGGAGTCAAGTTTTGCCTGTTTTCGCCTAATGTGAACAACACGCCCAACGCCGACTTCGCCGTGCAGAACTTCAGCGATTTGTATTATGTGCTGAATACGACACTGTCGACAAAAAAACCGTAGGGAACGCATTAATGCGTTCCGCAAAAATCGGAACAGGTGAATTAATTTTGCAAAAATCGGAACGGATAAATCCGTTCCCTACATGGAAAATATTATGGAAACATTTGATATTAACGGCTTAAAGCTTTACGTCAGCAAAGAGCACCGCTTCGGGACGGACGCGGTGGATTTAGCGGACTTCGCCACACCCAAGCCCGCGCAAATCATTGCAGACTTATGCACAGGCTGCGGGATAATACCTTTTTTGATTGTAAATAAAAACCCGCTGAAAATATACGCGCTTGATATTAACAAAGATGCGATTAATTTATTAAAAGAGAGCATTAAAATTAATTCACTTGAAGCTATTATTTTTCCCGTGCTTGAGGATTTAAAAAGCATAACGCAAATTCCTCGCGACAGCGTAGACTTAGTAACCATGAACCCGCCTTATTACAAGGCGAACGACGGCTTCAAGCGCGAGGGACAGGACACCGCGCGGCATGAACTGCTTTGCAATCTTGACGATTGTATCGCGGCGGCGGCGAAGCTTTTGAAGTACGGCGGCAGACTGAAAATGTGCCACATTCCCGAAAGAATTACTGATGTAATTTGCACGCTTCGCAAGTATAGCTTAGAGCCGAAGGTCATGCGAATCATGTCGAACAGCAAAAACGAGCCGCGGCTTCTGCTCATTGACGCGAAAAAAGGCGGGAAAGCGGGAACGACGATACAGTTGACAGTTGACAATTGACAGTAGACAGTGTAAAATAAATATATGAAAAAAATTTACATCAACCCCCCCTTCATAAAATTAGAACAAGCCTTAAAGCTCGCTTCGCTCGTTTCGAGCGGCGGCGAGGCGAAGCTTCTGATACAGGACGGCGAGGTCGCCGTTAACGGCGAGATTTGCTTAATGCGCGGGAAAAAGCTTTTCGGCGGCGAAATAATTACTTTCTCGGGCGAAGAATTCAAAGTAGAGGTTACTCTAAAATGATTATTAAGGCAATCAGAGTGGAAAACTTCCGGAATATAAAAGAAGCCGAGCTTGAGTTTTGCGAGGGCGTCAACATTTTTTACGGTGACAACGCGCAGGGCAAAACAAATATGCTGGAGGCTATTTCGTTGTGCCTTGGAAAAGGCTTCCGCCGCTCGCGGACAGCCGCATTAGTGCCTTTTCATGCTGAGGGCGAAACGCCGCCCGAAACCTGTATTTCGCTTCTTTTCGAGTCTGACGCCGCGCCCGATAAAGACAACGTAATTCAATACAAAATCTCAAACGGACGAGCCTCCATAGAGCTCAACGGTATGCCCTTCCGGAGCGCGTCGGATTTATACGGCGAGCTCAAGCACGTAGTCTTCGCGCCGGAGCACCTTACTCTGATTAAAGGCGCGTCAGAGCTGCGCCGCTATTATATCGACAACATTGCATTAATGCAGAACAAAGCACACAAGCACGCAATGGCGGACTACACAGCGGCGTTAAAACAGCTTGCCGCTTTGAATAATGAAATCGTAGCTTCTCCCGACACGGTGAGAAACACCCGCGACATGATTGGCATTTGGAGTGATATTCTTATTCGGCAGGGGATTAATCTTACTTACGGCAGGCTTAAATACTTCGAGCTTCTGCGAAGCACCGCGATTAAGCTTTATGACGAGCTGACCGAGGGACGGGAAGAATTAGACGTTCTGTACCGCAGTAACGTTTTCGGCGATGTACGGGAAAATCTGCCCGACTTCAACGACAAGGACGGGCTGTACACGAGCTACGTAGATATGCTTAACAAGCATCAAACCTACGGTCTGCGCCCGTCGGAATTCCGTGTGCGTGTCGGCGCGCACAAGGACGACCTCATGTTTTCCATTAATGATATAAACGCGCGCGAGTTCGGCTCGCAGGGGCAAATCAAGAGCATTTCGCTTATTCTCAAGCTTGCTGAAGCCGAAATCATCAGAGCGCACAACAGAGAAACGCCCGTGATTCTGCTTGACGAGGTGCTCGGCGAGTTAGACGCAAAGCGGCGCGATTACGTAGTAAACAGGTTGAACCGCTCGCAGGTTTTCATTACCTCCTGCGACCACGGCGAGTTTGACGGTTCGGGGGATTTACGTGCTTGGCTGGTTAAAAAAGGGACATTTCATACATCTGGGGGGGGACGTTTCCATTTATTGTAACGACCTGCTCGGCGTATTTGATATTGAGCGGACTACGGTAAATCCGAGCGTCAACGGCTTCTTAGCCGCCGCACAGAAGAGCGGCGGGATTTATTACTGCTCGCTTGATATAGAAAGTATGCCGAAGAGCTTTGTTGTTACTGATGAGACTGTTTTCGTGACTAATGTTAGTGCGGGGACTATTATAAAAAGAGTTAAAAAACCCCGCAGTTGATTTAAAATCAACCGCGGAGTTTATTTTATGATTTCAACAACAAAATTCCGTTCCCCACTCACCCCATTCGCCCCGCACATCAGTTGCAATCGGGCCGCCGACTATATTCCGCGTATCTCCCACCGCGCGGCGCGCTTCCCCGTCAAGAATGTACTCAACATAAAGGCTCGACGCATTAATTTTATAAACCTCCGCGCCGACAGGTAAATAATTAGAACTTAAATCTGCCCATCTGCTCGTTTCCCATCCGCTCGCAAAAGAAGCGACAGTGCCGATAAACCAAAAGTCTTCCTTGTTATAACGCTCGTCGTCAGCGGCAACCTCATAAAGCGAATAACCGGTAAGCCAATGGTTATTATCAATTACAACCACCGCGACACCCGGCGAAGCGCTCGTTCTGATAAGCGGCTCACCGCCGCCGAACATTACGCTTGTATGCGCTTTGAATTTATCGGGGATATAAGCGTTGCAGGAGCAATCGTCAATATGCCTGCCCCCTGCGAATTCCGCGCCGAAAATATCATTCAGAAGCTCTAAAACCTGCTCGCTTGTGTTTCTGTAATATATCATCACAGAGCCTTTTTTAAAAACATACGGCGTTGAACGATGTCCGAATTGTTTCGTTCCCCGATACGATTCCCCGCACTTCTGAACGTGGGCGGAGTCCTCTTCCATGCTCTCATTATCGGCGTACAGCAGAACCGCAAAGCTATAATACTTCGCGTCAGCATTTATTGTTATTATATTTGCGGGTTTTGAAAACAAGCTGTTGTTTTCTGTTGTGATAGTATACTCAAAACCTCTGCTGTCAAGAACTTCCTTTAAGTCGCTGAAATTAAAGCTTTCGGGCTCTGCCTCCGCACAGCCCGAAATGAAAAACAAAATTAATGCAAAAATAATTATTCTTTTCATGACGCAGGATTCTCCACAATAAACCTCAGCACCTCACCATAAGCCTTCGGAACCCAGTGACACCCCTGCCCGCCGGGCGGCGGGTCGCCGCAAAATTCCTCTTTCAGCCCGCCCTTCTCGCAGAGAAGCGGCGCAGTGCTGTCTATGAAGCTGTGCCCGAGCTCATGCGCTAAAACGATGAGTGCGTTGTTATACTTCGCGATGTGCGCGTTGCGGTCGGGCGTCGGCTGTGCCTCGTGCATATAAGGCGGAACGGGAAGAATAATAATCTGAACATCGGGGTTTTTGTCCGTGATATTATTTAAAAGCAACGTATAATTATGCAAAAATGTGTCAAGCGGATAGAGAATATCGTTGAGTCCGAGCGAGATGAAAACCCGCTCAACGCCAAACTCCGCGACTGCGTCCTCGGGGCGCATCTGCACGCCGTCGAACGCGGGGTGAATACTGCTGCTTGAAACCTCACGCATTGCGTTGGTGATTCCATAGCTGCCGTTCGCGAAAACAATCGTATTTTCGAGCGGCTCGCCGTCAACTAAGATATACTCGCGCCAAATTCTGTAGCCCGTCGTAATCGAATCGCCGATGAACATCGCATTGTCGAAATACTCAACTCCGCGCGGCGTTTCGGCTCTCTGCGTGGTTAATTTTTGCAGCTCCTCGCTTCTTTCGGGGACAGGTTCGGCGATGAATTCTTCAAGGGTAATAATTATTTCCGGCTCGGGTTCGGGCTCGGGTTCTTCTTCATGCGGAACGCCGAGGGCGTCGTTCCCTACATCGGGCTCAATTACAACATCGGGAACAAAAACAAGCGGTTCGATAATCAAAGGCAATTCACCCACGACAATAACATCGTCGGCGAAGCTTTTTTCATCGCCGCTTATAATCATTAAAGCCGCCGCGCTCATCATAAAAAGCACGCTCACAACTATAATAAGCATAACTAATATTTTCACGCCGCCACCGCCTTCATGTTTTTACTTCCTATAATTCGACATTATTTTCAGTATAACATGAAAAGCGGAAAAAGACAAGCGGTATTTTTGCGTAATTGTCAATTGTACATTGTCAATTGTCCATTGGATACGTCACGCCCCAATTTTTTCTTAAACCGTCCATGATTTCCATGACGCGGATTATTTCAGCGTGCGGCATTTCGGGACATTCTATTTCGCCGTTTTCGATTGCTTTTCTGCAAGAGCGAACTTGATATTCAAGCCCCGTGATTTGCGGCGGAACATCAAACTGCACGGTTTTTGCTCCGTCGATATGCGTGCGAATCCACTCGGGGTTGTTAATATTCTCCACTTCAATATACCCGCCGTCGCCGCGGATTATGCCCTTTCTGTCGGTGAATTCGTCGAGACTTGCGTATAACTCGGCGCGCTTGCCGCTCTTGAAATTAATCGTGATATTATTATGCAAATCTGTGCCTGTTTTGTATATGTCCGCACTGCTTTCGATACTTTCGATTTCCGTCCCGAAGTTCATCAGCGCGAAATTAATCGTATAAACGCCGAGGTCAAGAAGCGCGCCGCCCGCAAGCTCGGGCAAATACATTCTCTCGGCGTGAATATTATTATAGCCGAGGTTGCACTCCAAGGATTTTATTTCGCCGATAATGCCCGAAGCAAGCATTTTTTCAAGCGCGAAGCGGCTCGGCATATAGCGAGTCCAAATCGCTTCGGCGAGCAAAAGCTTTTTCTCGTTCGCAAGCTCAATTAGCTCCCGCGCCTGCCTTGCGTTGACCGTGAACGACTTCTCAACAAGAACATTGCGTCCCTTTTCCATGCACAGCTTTGCGTGCTCGTAGTGGTGCGAGTGCGGCGTGGCAACGTAGATTAAATCAAGCGTTTCGTCAGCCGCAAGCTCTTCATATGAACCGTAGGGAACGCATTTATGCGTTCCGCCGGCAATCTGCGTGTTATCGGAATGCATAAATGCATTCCCTACAAATTCTTCTGCCTTTTTTAAGTCCCGCGAGCCCACAGCGGCAAGGAAAACACCCTCGTCTGCCATAGGAATCAGTGTCTGCGCCATTTTTTCGGCTATCCAGCCTGTACCGATGAAGCCTACATTAAAACTCATATCAATATCTCATTTCCTTTATTATCAATTTTCTGCGCGTTCTGCGCGAAGAGCGCGAGGAAGAAGCAGGCGACCATAAGCCCAATCGCAATTAAAATAGTCGCGAGCATTTCGCCCATGTTCGGCATTTTGAATACAGCTTCGTTCGCCATCGCCGCAAGCCCGAAAGGATTGTAAGCCATTAAATTTCCGTCAATCCCCATGCTGAGCACAGAAAAAATCCCCGGTATAATAATCGCCGCACCTATGCAAATCGCCGCACTGAGTCCCGCTTTTCCTGTCGCTGTTCCGATACATAAATGAAAAGAAGTGAACATCGCGAGGTTCATTCCGAGCAGAGCTCCCGCCGCCAAAATCTGCGGCATTATTATATCCTTTTCGACAAATATAGCCGTCGAAACCGCTGCCGCTACAAGCACCGCAAGCAGACATAAAGCAAACGCCGCAATAGGGTAAACGATGAACTTAGGCGTGATGTAAGCCTTACTGCGGAGCCCCGAGGTGCGCGGAATTATAATTGAACGCTTCTTCTGCTCGCCCCCTGCGAAGCTGTTGATTAAAAGCAAATAGATAATCAATCCCGAAAGCGTTAAGTCGCCGACTAAGCTCGACACGCCGTTCATCGCGCTTGAGGTCATCTGTTCAAGCGCGTCAGCCATAATATCAATTTCACCCAGAGTCACTAAAATCGCACCCATTGCGCGGAGCATAACAGGGTCAAAAACTGCAAAGCCGACAAAAACGCAAAGCAGAATAAAAAACCTTTTGGTTCTTGTAAACGCCATTATTTCTTTTTTGAAGCTTGATTTTATTTGTAAGTTCATATTAACCTCCCGCTTGTCACGCCGATGTAAATTTCTTCTAAGCTGAGCCGCTTGAACGAAACAGCTTCAGGCAGAATGTTATTCTCGGCGAGCGTCATGATTACTTTATTGTAAAAATCCTTCTCGCTAACGCCGTCCTTCGCGTAAACAGTAATCCCGCCTGTCATTGAGATATCGCTCTTTTCGGCGAGCTCGATTTTACTAAGCGCGGTGACGGCTTCGGGCGTTTGTTCAAGCAAGCGAATATTTATTGCAACGTTCCCCTCGAACCTGCGTTTAATCTCCTCAATACTGCCCTCGACAGGAATCACACCGTTACGGATAATGCCGACCTTGTTCGCGACTCGCTCAACGTCCGACAGAATATGCGTACATAATATAATAGTAGAGCCTGTTTCCGCAAGCTTTTTTATGATTTCCATGACCTCTGCGCGTCCCTCGGGGTCAAGCGCGCTTGTAGGCTCATCAAGTATGATTAAATCGGGCTTTCCGTAGAGCGCGGCGGCGATTCCGATTCGCTGATTCATGCCGCGTGAGTAGCCTTTTATGCGTCTTTTTGCACCCTCGGTCATGCCTGTGATTTCAAGCACCTCGGCAGTCCGCGCGGTTATATCGCCGTCATACTCGCTACAAGCCCCGATGAAATCAAGGTATTCATAGCCGTTCATGTAGCCGTAAAGCGCGGGCGTTTCGGGCAGGTAGCCGATTTTAACTTCCTTATTCTCGAAGTTGACCTCGCCCTCGTCCTTGGTGATAATATCGCAGATAATGTTCATGGTGGTGGTTTTCCCGCAGCCGTTTGGACCGAGAAAGCCGTAAACATCGCCTTTTTCAAGGCTCATGTTCAAGCCGTGCAAAACAGCGAAGCCCTTGTAGCTTTTTTTGAGGTTTTTGATTTGAAGCATTGTTTTCTCCTTTATGTTATTATTTTGATTGTCCATTGAAATCATTCATCGCCTTATCCACGCCGCCTTTTATAATCAGCCGCGTTGCCTCAACCGCGCCGGCGAGAGAAGCCTCCAGCTTCTCCCCCTCGGCTTTCTTAAAAGGCGACAGCACCCAGTCCTTCAGCGGGAAATCAGGGTGACTCGGTCTGTCGATTCCTATTTTAATCCGCGGAAAGTTATCACTGCCGGCTTGCAGAATTATACTTTTGATACCGTTATGTCCGCCGTCGCTTCCGCTTCGGCGGATTTTCACGCTTCCGAGCGGCAAAGCATAATCATCAAAAATAACAATGACGTTTTCAATTTTAATTTTATAAAAGTCCATCGCGGCTCTGACTGCTTCGCCGCTCAAATTCATAAAAGTCGTCGGCTTCATTAAAAAGCATTTCACGTTATTTATAGTTTCTAAAGCGCACAACGATTTAAACTTCAGCTTCTTTATTTTAAAGCCCTCTTGTTCAGCGAGCAAATCCAAAGCCATGAAGCCGCAGTTGTGCCTTGTGTTTTCGTAGCGCGTCCCGGGATTGCCGAGGCCTACTATTATATACTCCGGCGAATTTAATTCGCCTCGTCCTTTTTTATTCCAAAAAAACATAGTTTTATTTCTCCGCTTTTTAAAATAACGCCGTCTTCTTTATTATAACGCATTTTTTTCTATTTTGCAAGCTTATACTTTGCGTATATTACATGAAATCGTATACTTTAAGAATATACTTCTGCCGATTTTATTTATTTTTAATTGAGCGAAGCTCTTTTCGTTATAACAAATAATCATATGAGGGCGTTATTTTACTATTTGTATAAAACTGCGCTTTTAACCGCGGAACGCATAAATGCGTTCCCTGCGCGAGTTTGCGAGGATTCGACACAATCTGCAATTATTACAAACAAATATGAATACTTTGTATTAATATTCTGCTCATGCGATTATTGCTAAGGTTTTCGAGTTTTTTCACCTTTTTTCGATAAACGGCTTGAGCATTTATTCCGCCTGTTCATATGAAAAATAAAAATGAAAAACTAAAGTAAAAAGAACATGATGTTTTATAATTCACCAAAATCTGCTAAAAATAAAAAATTTATTTCTTTTTTCCTCTTTTTTCCTTAAATGTAAAATAATGTCATCTTTTAACTATATATAGAATATTTTGTCAGCCGCGAACAATAAATAGTATGACGATATTTTTTGATGCGAAAATAACGTCATGTTCTTTTTTAAAATGCAAAATAAAGCACTTGCGTTTTATTAACAGAAGTGTTAAAATAAAAAATATATAAATCTATACAATATATATAAAGGGAATTTTATGGGAGTTTTAATTTCTTCTTCGATTTTGAACGCGGATTTGTCGAACCTCGGCTTTGAGCTTCGGCGCGCCGAGGACGCAGGCGCAGACATGATTCACATAGACGTAATGGACGGCGTTTTCACCCCGAGCATAACCTTCGGTGATTTCGTGGTTAAAAAGCTGCGCCCGCATACTGCTCTGCCTTTCGACACGCACCTCATGGTCAGCGACCCGACGAAGCTTATTCCGCTCTTCGCGGAGGCGGGCTCGGATATAATCACGATTCATGAAGAAAGCGACTGCGACGTCGCCGAATGTCTTAAATTAATTCGTTCATATGGTAAAAAAGCAGGAATTTCTCTCAATCCCGAAACCGAAGTGCAAAAAATCTTTCCTTATCTGCCGCTCTGTGATGTAGTATTAATCATGAGCGTGAAGCCCGGTGCAGGAGGGCAGACGTTTCAGCTTGAAGCCATCGAAAAAATAAAAGCTGTCCGCGAGGAAGCGGACAGGCTCGGTCTTAACATCGATATTTCGGTTGACGGCGGAATCAATGATATAACCGCGCCCCTGACCTTCCGCGCAGGCGCGAACATAGCCGTAGTCGGTACATATCTGCTCAACAGCGAAGACATGGTCGGCGCAATGCTTTCGATAAGAGTTGCGAGGTTGTAGGGGACGCCCTGTGTGGCGTCCCGAATAACGGGCAACCACATAGGGTCGCCCCTACAGCAATTCGCTTAATTTTTCTGCCGCGTTTTCTTCGATTACAGGCTTGAAATGCTCCTGCGTGTGCATATATTCGCGCTCGCCACGGAGAACCTCGCCGTATTCTTTAATGATTGAAGACAATTGCTGTTGTTCGTTTTTACTGCCTTTGATTACTAATCTGTATTTATTTGCAGAATTCGATGATAAATACAGCGTGCTCTCGAAGCTCAGCCGCTCCCATTCCTTCTGCTGACTGAGACAGCGGCAGATTCCGCCGAGCTCGTTCATGTTTTCGGTTTCTATGATTAAAAGTGATTTGTAATTATCGCGTTTTAGGTTTAAAGCGCGTGGGAAGGTTGCTTCTGTTTCATTAAACGGAACGTCGGGGACGCCGTTCCCTACGTCAGGTTTTACTTTGAAGTGCGTTTTGCGCTTGCGCCCGTCAGCTTCAAGGCTCGACACATAAAGCATACAGCCGCCGTCGGGGCGCGGAAAAGCTTCAACGAAAATCCGCTCGCAGGAAAAATCGAAGCCGACCTTCTGGTCTAATCTGATTGACTTCAAGACGTGCGCCAAAAGCCGCTTAGTCTCGGGGTTCTTCCCCGAAAGGCTCTCGTATTTTATATCAAGGTCAAACATATCTATTCTGCTGAGCGTCAGCTTTAGCGTATTCGACGATAAAATATCAATCTGCATAAAATACCTCAAACTAAAAAGGATTTATAAATGGAAATTCTTGAAACCAATGTCCAACAAAGCCGCGAAAACCGAAAACTTTCTTTTTTAAACAGAAAACCGCGTCATATATACGGCGACCAGCTTCTTTTTCTGCTGGTCTTATTGGCTATGGCGGTGATTAAAAGCGGAACTCGCTCGATTCTGCTGGCGGGCTTCGCTGTGCTTGCGAGCGTGATTATTGACATTCTCTGTTGTTATTTCACTAAGAAAATCTATAACCCGCGCGACTTATCGACTATTACCTCGGGCTTGTGCCTTGCGCTGATGTCCCCTGCTACCCTGCCTTATTCACTGCTGATTTTCGGGGCGTCGCTTGCAATAGGCGTGAAGCATATCTTCGGCGGCAAGGATAATTATATCTTCAACCCGACAGCGACTGCCTTTGCTTTTCTTATTATATGCTATCCCGCGAGTATGCTTCTATTCCCCGCACCGGGCGAAATTTTGCATATTTTCGGCGAGGTTCCAATTGCCGCGAGCGTCGGACTTGAGAATCTTCTGCTTCACCGCGGCGAGTTCCCTGTTCTGCCGGGGCTTGATTTGATTCTCGGGAACTTCCCCGGACCGATTGGCACTACGCACGTTCTTATTATTATTATATCAGCAGTATGCCTATTATTCAGGCGTTCTGTGTCTTTTGTTGTTACAATTTCGTGCCTTTCTGTCATAACTATCTCGCGTATAGTGTTCCCGATTTACGACGATGTAATCGGAGCGTTAGTCCGCGAGCTCTTCGGCGGATATTTGCTGTTCGCATTATTGTTCCTTGCGAACGACCCGCAGACTGTCCCGAAAACAGTCTTCGGCAGGCTTTACTACGGCGTTTTGCTCGGCGTGCTTACGATTGTTTTCCGCGGCAGTAATGACGGAATGTTCCGCGGGCGGGTTGAGGGCTGGTTCATTTTTGCACTGCTCATCGCGAACGCCTTCTCTTACCGCATGGATATAGTTGCAGCGAGAGTCGCGGACACCTGCGCGTTGTTCATGGAATCCATGAGGATTCGGCTTTCGGCGTATGAACGGTTCAGTGAGGAAGCGAAGTCGGGCATTGAATTCACGGGCGATATAACCGCTACTATGGAAATAGATTTAGACCCCTCAAGCTATAATATGCCCGCAATTGATAATAAGGTAATCAAAGTTAACCGAAAAAAGCGGAATGTTTTGACGGTTATTTCCGACTTTTTCGGAAGTTTGCAGGATATTGCAAAAAAGAAGCGGGAAACGCCAAAGACTGCGGAAAATAATCCGTCGTTCATCGCGGAGTCTTATAAGGCTTTGTTTGATACGGTTAAGCAGCTGAAGCCAAATGTAGGGGACGACGTCCTCGGCGTCCCGGAAATACCCGAAACAAGCGAAGACTCAAACCACCCCGTCGCTTCGCGCCACCCCTCCAAGGAGGGGAATGACATCAAAATCACCGACTTTGATGAAATCGCTGAGACTGTTTCGGAAATAGAAGCTAAGGTTGAAGCCGAGCTTGAAGCCAAACGCGCCGATGAAGCCGCGCAGGCGGCGGCAGAAGCCGCACTCGCCGCGAAGCTCGCCGCCGAGGAAGAGGAAAAAGCCCGCATCGAAGCTGAAAAAGCCGAAGCCAAGGCGCAAGCCGAGCTCGATAAGGCATTAGCTAAGGCGCAAGCCGAGGTCTTAAAAGCGGAAGCAAAAGCGCAAAGAGAAATCGAAAAAGCCGAAGCCAAAGCCGCAAAGGAAGCGCAAAAGGAAGCAGAAAAGCAGATAGAAATTGCTAAAAATACCACGAATGTAGGGGCGGACGTCCCTGTCCGCCCGTTAACAGAGAACGAGGAACCAAATGAACATACCGAAAACGAAAGCCCGTCTAACTGACGGCTTAGTCCGTCAGAACATAGTCCTCATGAGCGGCTTGCTCATCGGTCCCGTCATAGCCGGCGCGACAGACTTCGAGAGCGCGGCGGCGATTTCCGTTGTCTTTTCGCTTGTGACGTTCTTTTCGGTGGCGGTTTGCAGGCTATTGCCGAGAAGAATGGTTTACACAGTGCGGATTATTGCTTACGCGCTTATCGCGAGCGCGCTGTATATTCCTGCGATATTAGCTTGCCAATTTTTATTAGGCGAAGAGGTCATTGTCCGTGCGGGGATTTACCTGCCTATTCTTGTAATTAATCACGTTATTCTCTCCAAAACCGAGACAAGATTTTTTCACCTGTCTTATTTTCAGATGCTTCTTGACGCGCTGGGGTACATTGCGGGGTTTGTAATCGTTTGTTTATTAACAGGGATTATCCGCGATATACTTGTCAACTCTGCAATAGGCTCGCTGAGCATTGAAACAGGGCTGTCGCTCCCTGCGCTTGAAACAACATTCGGCGGATTTATTTTAGTCGGCGTGCTTGCAGGGATTTGCAGAGCAATATATAATAAATTAACAATGAACAATGAACAATTAGCAATTAATAAAGAACCTGTAGGGGACGATGGTAATCGTCCCGCGGAGGAAACATAATGGAATTATTCGCTTCGCTTTTTAATGCTGCTCTGCTGGCTATCTTTTTGCAGAATTCTATTTTCGAGCGGGCGTTGGGTCCGAATATATTAATTTATGCCTCACGTAAGCGCGAGCACGTTATAGGCTTTTCGCTTGTTATTATCTACTCGACTACTCTTTCTTCCATAATCGCTTGGGTTTTAGACAGAAATTTCTCAAGCTGGGAATATTTCGGTATAGTTACGCCTCTTTTATATATACTTGTAATAAGCTTTATTTATATATTGAGCCTAATTTTGGTTTGGCGGTTTCTTCCGAAGGTTTTCGGGAAAATCAAAACCTATGTTCATCTCTCGGTTTTCAACTGCTCTGTTCTCGGCGCGCTGTTTTTGAGCTCGCAGTTCGGCGAAAGCTTAATTGGCTACATCGGCTTCGGAGTCGGGACAGGCTTGGGGTTCTTTTTGGCGGGCTATCTGCTTTATATTGCACACCCGCGTCTTAACAGCGAGCTCGTACCTGCGGCGTTCCGCGGACTGCCGATTACGCTTGTTTACATCGGAATCATTTCGCTGTCTTTATATGCGTTTGTAGGCTACGCGACGAGATGACGGACAATTTACAATTAACAATGTACAATGTACAATTAACGAAGGAACAATTATGGCAAAGGGAAGGAAAATAAAACGGGTAAAAAGCCTGTATAAGCCCCGCAAAAGCCGAAGCCGCAAGGCGATTGAGGTCGCTGTTATGCTTGCGGTGATTTGCACCTTGGGCTTTGTGGGCTGGAGTATAGGGAGCGCGATTTTTAATTATTCTCCTCCGAACGAACAACCCGTAGGGCGCGACGCCCTCGGCGCGCCGGAAATTGAACCCGAAATGCACGAAGACGGTACGCCGGGGACGTCGTACCCTACACCGGACGAACCCGACCCGCCTGTTGCCTTGCCTACGCATTTTAATGCGATTACTGCGCCTTCCTCCGTGCTTGATAATGTCAGCTCGCTTGCCGCTTATATCAGACAGGCGGAGCTTAGCGGCTTCAACGCCGTCGTGCTTGAAATAAAGGACAGCACAGGGCATTTGTTCTATGAAAGCGGCTTCGAGCCGATTCAAGGCTCGGATATTATTCGCGGAACGCTGACAGCTGAGCAGATTTTCGCCGCCTTTGAGGAAACGGGTGTGAAGCCGATTTTGCGGCTTAATACCCTGCTTGACCGTCTCGCGCCGAGCGTTTTGGCTGATGTTTCTTATGTGTTTGAAACGGGTGGACGCTGGGCTGACGACAGACTCGAAAACGGCGGCAAGCTCTGGGCGAATCCCTTTCTGCAAGGCACGCGCGATTATCATTTGTTCATAGTAGACGAGCTTGTGAACGCAGGCTTCACGGATATTATTCTTGCGAATATGACCTTTCCGCACTTCAGAAATTACGACAGAAGCGTGATTGCCGCTGAATTTACTGCACCCGCGACACGTTATAACGGGCTAACGGGATTTGTCAATGCTTTGGAAGTCAGCAGTGCTACGTTTTATTTAGAAATGACCGTCCGCGATGTAGTTGAAAGCTACGCGGGATTCGGCGGCACAGCTGAAATACTTCGCGGCAGGCGTTACCTTGACGGCTTTGAACTGCTTTTAGTTTATAATAAAGAAGATTTCGGAACAGAATACAGAACAGGCGAGCACAGCACTGTCGCGCTTCCTGCGGACACGGGGGCTCTTGTGAGCTTAGTTTTTAAGCAGGCGGAGAATCAGACAAGCGGCTTTGAAATCACGCCCTTCCTCAACCGCGATAATCTCACAGACCGCGAAATAACCGATATTCTCGGAGTGTTCACAGAGCTGGGATATGAGAACTTTGTGATAAGGTAGGGAACGCATTTATGCGTTCCGAAACAATGCACGTCTTTGACGGAACGCATAAATGCGTTCCCTACGATTCCGTGCATTTAACTGAAAATTTTAAACACCTCTTGAAATCTTCTATATAAAATGGTATAATATAAAAACGCAACACAGAAAGGACAAAAAGAAATGAATTTTATTAATTATCTGCCTTTATTATCGGGACAAGTTACCAGCGACGCCGCAGTCGCGCCCGGCGGCATGGAAATGCTCAGCACATTGATATGGATTCCGCTTATGATAGGCGTGTTTTACTTCCTGCTCATCAAACCGCAGAAAAAACGTGCAAAAGCCGACAAATCCATGCGCGATAATTTACAAGTCGCTGACGAGGTCGTAACCGTCGGCGGGATTATCGGGCGGGTACTTAGCGTTAAGGACGACACTGTGCTGATTGAAACAGGCGGCGACCGCACGAGAATCCGCGTGCTGCGGAGTTCGATTGCGGAAAATCGGACTATACATGATTCGTAATGTAGGGAACTGCATTTAGCGTTTTCTGCGGAAACCGCTATGCGTTCCGTCAAAGATGTGCATAATTATCGGAACGGATAAATCCGTTCCCTACAAAAAGGACAAGCATATGAGAATATTTTTTATCGATTTTGAAAACGTCCATTCCGAGGGAATGACAGGCGTTGACCATTTGACCGATGCAGACGAGGTTGTTATATTTTACAGTAACAACGCCGACTCAATTACATTCGACGTTCTGCACAAGCTGATGTTTTGCAAATCTAAGCTGAGCTATTATAAAATCAAGCGCGGCGGCAAGAACGCACTCGACTTTCAGCTTTCCTGCTACCTCGGCTTCCGCATAAACAAGAACCCCGACGCGGAATTTTACATTATAAGTAAAGATAGCGGCTATGATTTTATCATGGACTTTTGGGAGCAGGGCTACTGCGGCTTTGAGCCGATTATTCGGCGTTTCAATAATATCCGCACGCTTTTGCAGTGGCAGGAAGCGCAGAGAAAACAAAAAGCGCAGGCAACGAAGGCGTTGGAGAAGTTGGTGGTGGAATCGGCTGTAGGGCGTGACGCCCCCGGCACGCCGACTGATAAACCCGAACCACCCGAAAACGGCGCGCCAGAGGCGACGCGCCCTACAATTGACGAACCCCCTACATTCACCCCCACCACAGAGCAAGCTGAAATCGCCGCAGAATTAATGGCTAATGCGGGTAAATCGCACGAGCTGTATCTTAATATGGTTAAGCGTTTCGGGCAGAAAAAAGGACGCGAGCTTTACAGCTTTTATAAAGCCGGCTTCGCGGCAGAACTACGCAAAAGGAAAGAAGAAAAATAAATGAATTCATTCGCAGACTTATATGAAGCGGTAAAGCAAAGGCTTGACCTTACTGAAACAGCGATGAAGCTGTGGATTGAGCCGATTCAGCCGCTGAAATTAAACCATAATAAAGCTATTCTCTACGTTAAGTCGCCTTACGGGCGGCAGATTGTCGCAGAGAATTATACGCTTTTGTTTGAGAAGCACTTCAGAGAGGTTTTAGGCTTCGCTGTTGAGGTTGAATTTGTTTCGGAAGAAGACGTAACCTTAACAACTGAGCAGAAAACCAAGCTTGAGCCGATAACCGAGCTTCAAGACGACGAAATCATGGTTAATAAGCTTGAGGAAGCTGTAGCGGGCAGTATCTATCAGCATACCTTTGATACTTTTATAGTAGGCGAAAGTAATAAGCTTGCCTATTCCGCCTGTAAGGCGGCGGCAGGCGGCGGAGAAGCTGTCTATAATCCGCTCTACATATATAGCGAGCCCGGGCTCGGAAAGACGCATTTGCTTAGCGCGGTCAGCCGCGAGCTCAAAAATAACCGCCCCGAGCTTAACGTAATTTATGTTCACGCAGAGACTTTTGTGAGTGAGTTTGTCGAGGCTGTAAAATATTATACGGTTGACGCTTTCAAGAAAAAATATAGAAGCGCAGATGTGCTTTTAGTTGATGATGTGCAGTTTTTTGTCCGCGCGAAGGAGTCGCAGGTTGAGCTGTTCCATACTTTTAACGAGCTGCACATGAATCATAAACAAATCGTCTTCACCTCTGACCGCCCGCCCAAGGAAATAATTAATATTGAACCGCGGCTTCGCACACGGTTCGAGTGGGGACTGCTTGCGGATATTTCGATTCCAGAGTTTGAAACGCGGCTCGCGATTATAAAACGCAAGGCGGAGCTTCTTGGTCTTGATATTCCACTGAATGTAATGGAATTTATCGCTGAAAGGCTGAAAAATAATATTCGTCAGCTTGAAGGCGCGGTGCTTAAAATGAACGCGCTTAAAGTAGTTACAGAATTCCCGCCGACTATAGTTATGGCGCAGAATGTAATCCGCGATGTGCTTTCCGACCAGCAGCCTGTTCCTGTTACTGTTGAGAAAATCATAAACGAAGTCGCGGCTATTTATAACGTGACAAATGAGGATATGCGCTCGCAAAGCAGAAGCGCGCAGATTTCAACTGCGCGGCAGGTGGCGATATACGTCATCAGCAAGACAACAAGCCTAAGCTATACCGCAATCGGACAGGAGTTCGGCGGCCGCGACCATTCGACTATTGTTTACGCTATAAATAAGGTCAAAAATATAATTAAAAAAGATAATTCCTACCGCGCTTCTATTGATGATATTATTAAAAATATGGGGAGTATCGTGTAGGGAACGCATTAATGCGTTCCGCTCGGAATGGATGAATCCATTCCCTACATTTAAACAATTATTCAACATTCAACGTTTAAAATAAAATCAAAAGTTTAAAGCTTGAAATTTTAAACATTTTAACAAAAATTTAACAGTTAACTGTTAAATTTAAAATAAGCTATAGCCTGCTTTTTTTCCTGTTTTTAACTTTTGCGTCTTATAATAACTATAAAAATAAACTATATATTATATTAATCATAAAGGAGATTCTTATGAAATTTTCAGCTGACAAGATTACGCTTGCCGAAGCCGTAATAAATGCATCAAAGGCCTGCGCTGTTAAAACAGCGTTCAGCGCGCTTGACGGGGTTCTGCTCTGCCTTAAAGGAAATAAACTGACAGTTACAGGCTATGACCTTGAAACAGGCATACGTGTTAATATAGACGTCATTGGAGACCAGGACGGTGAAATAATCGTTGAGTCGAGAATCTTCTCCGACATGATACGTAAAATGCCCGAGGGTGCGAAAATAACTGTTGAGGTTAAGGAAAACGAAAAGGTTATAGTTTCTTACGGGAAAATAAAGCTTAATATTCAAGGGACAAAGGCTGAAAGCTTCCCGAATATAATCGAGCTGAGCCAAAACGTAAGTTTCACCATGAAAGAAAAAGTGCTCAAAAATATGCTGTCGCAGATTGAGCACGCAATTGCGCGTAAGGATATAAACCCTGCACTGATGGGTGCAAGGTTCGACATTGAAAATAATATGCTTTACATAGTAGCATCTGACGCAGTGCGGCTTGCGCTGCGTAAAGAGCCGCTGAGCTTCGAGAACATGGGCTTCATAGTTCCCGAAAAGACTGTAGTTGAGCTGACTCGGAATCTTTCGGACGAGGAAAACGACGTAACTGTAGTTGTTGATAAGAATCAAATTTGCTTTTCTAAAGAGAATTATGCGATATTTTCAAGGCTGCTTGACGGAAAGTTCGTGGAATACAAAAAGCTTGTTGAAACGCAATCAAATCGTGAGCTGACGATAAACGTGCGTGAGCTTACGAACTCGCTTGAACGTTCATTGTTATTTATAAACGAGCGCTTTAAAAGCCCGGTAGTCTGCGAAATAGATGATGAAAAGAACTGCATTTATCTGTCGTGCAAGACAGGGCTCGGCGAGTTTGATGAGGAAATTGAGGTTACGAAAGCGAACATAAAAAATAGAGACGAGCGAGTCGGCGAGAAAAACTTCTGCGTGGCTTTTAACCCGCGCTTCATGATTGACGCGCTGAGGAATTCAAACTGCGATGAGGTGAAGCTTGAATTTATGACCGAGCTTGCGCCTATTAAGATTATTCCGCCTGTTGAGGGCGACAGTGATGTGCTGTTTGTGGTGGTGCCGGTGAGGTTGAAATGAAAAGATTGATTGTGATTTTATTAGCGGGTGTGTTTCTGTTTTCGGCTTGTACCGAGGGTGAATATCATATAACACAACCTGAACAACAGGGAGAAGCGGAAGAAGTTACAACGACAACTGAAGCACCGGCAGTTATAACGACTACCGAAGCAATCGCTGTCACTACGATTGATACAACTGAAATTGAACCTCCTAAGCAACTCTTAGACTGGGAAGAAGCCTATATGGCTGTAATAGAGCCATATAAAAACAGTAACTCAAATGAAGACCCTTACGGAGCAATGCTGTTTGATATTGACGGAGACGGAATTCCAGAATTGCTTCTCTGTTACTCAAGTTTAGATGTAAGGATTGAAGTATACACATTTACAAACGGCGAAGCGGTTCATTTAAGACATCTTACCGAGGGCGTAAAGTACAAGCTTGATGGCTATGAAGGCATTTACGTCTTTACAGGTGTAGGACCGTACGGGGTTTTATTCACTACGTATTTTGAGCTGATAGATAACGAGTTACTCGAATTAAACGGAGGTATGGATTTTACAAAAACCTTCGCAGATGAAACAGACTTTGAACTAAATATTATTATTTTCGCTCACTTTGTAAACGGTATCGAGGTATCAGAGCAAGAATTTGAGGACACAGTAAAGCAATATTTTAATGAAGATAACCGAATTTTACCGTGGGAAGATATTTATATGTTGAAAGACGCAGAGAAAATGTTCAGTGTTTTTGAGGGATAGAAATAAAAAAAAACCGCTGTTTAATCAGCGGTTTTTTTATTATTGTTTAGGCTCAATCTTAACTTGCCCTCCAAGATAAGGTCTAAGCGGCTCGGGAATATTAACGCTTCCGTCTTCATTTAAGTTATTCTCAAAGAAGTAAATCAACGCACGTGGCGGAGCAACAACAGTATTATTAAGCGTATGCGCGAGATATTTATGGTTTTTGTCTTCGCTTGAACGAACGCGGATTCCGAGGCGACGGGCTTGTGCATCGCCAAGCGTGGAACAAGAACCTACCTCAAAGAACTTTTCAAGCCGCGGCGACCATGCTTCTATGTCTATGCTTTTGACTTTTAAGTCGGCTAAATCGCCCGAACAGCACTCAAGCGCGCGCACGGGAATATCAAGCGACATGAAAAAATCAACAGTGTTATTCCAGAGCTTGCCGAACCATTCCATGCTGTCCTCGGGACGGCAAATCACAATCATTTCCTGCTTCTCGAACTGATGAATTCTGTAAACACCGCGTTCTTCAATGCCGTGCGCGCCGACCTCCTTGCGGAAGCAGGGCGAATAGCTCGTTAAGGCTTGCGGTAAAGCTTCTTCGGGGATAATTTCGTCCATGAACTTGCCAATCATGCTGTGCTCAGAAGTTCCTATTAAATATAAATCCTCGCCCTCAATTTTATACATCATACCGTCCATTTCGGCGAAGCTCATGACGCCCGAAACAACACTGCTGCGAATCATAATCGGCGGGACGTAGTATTCAAAGCCGCGGTTAATCATGAAGTCGCGGGCATAGCTTAGAATCGCGGAGTGAACCCGCGCGACATCGCCTTTGAGGTAGTAGAAGCCCGCGCCGCTGGTTTTTCTCGCGCTTTCTATGTCTAAGCCGCTGAAGCTCTCCATGACATCAGTGTGATAAGGGATTTCAAAGGCTTTTTTAGTGCAGTTACCGAAGCGGGCAACCTCGACGTTCTCGCTGTCGTCCTTGCCGAGCGGAACATCGTCCGCTATGATTTGCGGGATTTTGCACATGATTTCACGGACTTTTTCTTTAAGCTCACCGACCTCGGCTTCTATAGCGGGAATAGCCTTTTTCAAGTCAGAAACCTCAAGCTTTGCGGCTTCGGCTTCTTCTTTTTTACCCTGCGCTATTAATGCGCCGATTTCTTTTGAGGTTTTGTTCATGCTTGCGCGTTTTATTTCGAGCTCTTTAAGCTTGTTTCTGTAAGATTTATCGAGCTCGATTACTTCTGCGACTAAGTGAAGCTTATCATCTTGGAACTTCTTTTTCATGTTGTTTTCAACGAGCTCGCGGTTCTCGCGTAAAAATTTTGTGTCTAACATATAAATTTAAACCCCTCTGTTTGAAATTGCGCCGACTATTTCAATCAGCTCGTCTTCGGAAAAAACATCTATTTCGATAGTAATTTTATTATTTTTGCCCTCGTTTATGCGGACAGCCTTGCCGATTGTATTGCGGAGAGAAATTTCAGCCTCGACATAAATCGGCTTTTTATTAAGAACCACCTCTTCTTTTTTAGGAGCGGTTTGGGATTTAATGAGGTTTTCGAGAGCGCGGACAGAAAGCCCGTTTGCTACAGTTTTCTGCGCTAATTGCACCATATGAATCGAATCGCTGATTCCGAGCAGGACTTTACAATGCCCTTTTGAAAGCTCGTTATTTTTCACGAGTTCTTTTATGGGCTCGGGAAGTGATAAAAGCCGAAGCGAATTTGTGACAGACGAGCGGGGCTTGCCTACTTTCTTGGCAACGTCTTCCTGCTTCATGCTGAATTTTTCGATTAATTCATGATAACCGCCTGCTTCTTCAAGCGGGTTCAAGTCCTCGCGCTGTAGATTTTCAATCAGCGCGATTTGCATTGTTTCAGAGTCGCTGAGCTCAACAATCAACACGGGGACTTCTGCAAGACCTGCCATTTTTGAAGCGCGCCAGCGGCGTTCGCCTGCAACGATTTGATACGTGCCGCCTACAAGGCGCACGGTAATTGGCTGAATTATGCCGTGAGCGGTGATGCTCTCGGCGAGCGCGGCGAGCTTTTCGCTGTCGAAGTGCTTACGGGGCTGACTGCGGTTAGGCTCAATTTCGTTGATTTTGAGGGTAGATATGTTTTTTCCTGCGACTTCGTCGCCGGAGAGGAAATTATCATCGAAAATGCTGTCCATTATGTTACCGAGACCGGATTTTTTAGGCATGATGTTTCACCTTTCGTTAAATCTTTTCTAATACTTCTTTGGCAAGCTTGGTATATGCGACCGCGCCCTTTGATGAGCCGTCGTAATAGATTATCGGCTCGCCGTGGCTCGGGGCTTCCGAGATGCGGACGTTGCGCGGGATTTCCGTCTTGAAAATCATATCATCGGGGAATTTTGTGCGGATATTATCCATGACATCGCGGTTGACCGTCAGCCGCTTGTCGAGCATTGTGAAGACGATTCCGAGGATTTTTACGTGGCGGTTGGTGGAGCTTTTCACCCGCTTGACCGTGGTCATGAGCTCAGCGACTCCCTCAAGGCTGTACGGCTCGCACTGCATGGGGATAATGAGGCTGTCACAGGCGGAAATGCCGTTCAAGGCGAGAACGCCGAGCGACGGCAGGCAGTCGATGATTATGAAATCGTAGTTGTCCTTGATTTGCACTAAAGCCTTGCGAAGCTGTAAGGTTTTTACGTCGAACTGGTGCAGGCGGACTTCCGCCTCGGCGAGTAGCTGAGTCGCGGGGATTATATCGACGTTTTTGAAAGCTGTGCTGACGATTGCTTCCGCGGGGCGGGCTTCGCCCATCAGAACCTCGTAGGTGGTAGCTACGAGCTCGCGCTTCCCTATTCCGTAGCCGGTGGTGGCGTTGCCCTGCGGGTCAAGGTCAACGAGCAGGGCTTTTTTACCTGCTTTTCCGAGCGCGGCGGCGAGATTTATGGCGGTTGTCGTCTTGGCGACTCCACCCTTTTGGTTAACTATTGCTATTATTGTTCCCATAATTGTGAAATGTTTCCTTAAAATTTATTGTGCTTTTAAAGTATAACATAAACTTATTAAATCGTCAACGGCTACATATAGAAAATTGTTCCACGTAGAACATTATATATAGCGAGCCTTGTGCGATGTTCTACGTGGAACACAACATACAGAAAAAATACCGCCCGTTCACGCTCGCGCGCTAAAGGGCGGTCGCTTCACAGGAAGCAAGAATTTATTTGAGGGGGATTTTGACAATATATTCCACGAACTC
>Ga0123356_10001283_pt1 | contig 27830 bp, 27 predicted proteins | sample TergutEmb28metaG_2_FD_92546 | JGI IMG/M metagenome (GOLD analysis project Ga0123356, IMG submission 92546) | Embiratermes neotenicus P3 segment gut microbial communities from Petit-Saut dam, French Guiana - Emb289 P3 | ecosystem: Host-associated > Arthropoda: Insects > Digestive system > Gut ...
AAAAGGAGTTTTTTATGAAAATTGTTTCTTTGGGAATTTTAGCTTTGGTTTTTGCGGTTTTTCTTACATCATGCCAGACTGCTCCTGCGCAGTCTTTGTCTAATGTAATTCATAACCCTGTTATGCAATTTACAGCGCTAACACCATCCGATTACACAGTACTTGGGCGTGTTTCTGGCAGCGGCACAGTAATACACAACACGTTAACAAACAGGTTTTCGGGCGATGTAAATAAACACGGCTCTCTTAATATTCTTGGTTTGGAAGGCACATTAAGCCATGGAACCGTAGATGTAGGAGCGATAGCACGCGGAGCCGGCAGTGGAAGGCTTCAGGTTCCGCAGACACAGCGCGCGGCTCCTCCAAGCGCCCGTGATATAGCGATAGGAAGCGCAACATACGGCATGATAGAAAAAGCCAATTTATTAAATGCAGACGCTGTTATATTTGTGACAACTTCTATAGAAGCAGTAAGCGACATAGTAAACCGGACAATAACTACAACCGCAGTTGTAAGCGGTCTTGCCATTAAAATAAAGCAGTAATTTTGGAGACACCATGAAAAAATTATTTTTTGTTGCCGCAATATTTGTTTGCTTTTTTGGTTTTGGAATAAATGTTCATGCTCAGCAGATTAACCTTAATAATGCGATACAGAATGCAGCATCTGAGCTTTCTGCAGCATTAACAGTAAGAAGTGCCAGAGTTGCCGTTTTGCCGGTTCATTCAGAAACTGCCGAAATGACAGAACATTTAACCGGCGAATTAATAACAGCGTTAATAAACCAAAATATGCCCAATGTAATAAGTAAAATACGGCTTAATGAAATTTTCGGAGACCGGCTTTTTAATATGTCCGGCGAAATTGATGATACAACAGCATTGACCTTTGGCAGATTTTTGAACGTTCAGTATATTGTAACCGGATCTTTTATACGCGAAGAAGAAACATTCCGTTTAAATGTTAGAATAATAGAAGTAACTACAGCATTAAGCCGCAGGGAATATAATGCTTTGGTTTTAAGAGATGCTTTTATTATATCTAAAGTGGGCGAACAAAAGCGTGCGCCTTTTTCTATATCTGGTTCTTCGGTTTCTGGCTCTTCGATGTCTGGCGGCAGGAATAACTGGCTTTCATTTGGAATGGGTGGTGGGCTTGATTATTTTGGTTTTGGTTATGACTTTCGTTATGACAGAAAAATAAACAATTTTTTTCACCTTGGCGGATCAATTTATACTGCTAATTATGATTTATATGGAACAAATTATAATTATTTTGGAATATCAGCGATAGCCAGAATCTTTCCGGGTAAAAGAGAAGTATTTTATTCAGAACTTGGTTTGGGATACGGGTCTTACAAGCTCAGAATATTTAATTCGATTAAAGATGAGATGAGAAATTATTCTGGTTTAATGCTTTCTCCTGCTATTGGCTGGAAAGTCGGCGGAAACAATAATGGTTTATTTGCTGATCTGTTTGTTGGTGTTCCATTTATTAAAGGAAGTGGAAGTTATGAAATAACTTATAATCCGTGGAATAATACCACAACTATATCTAGGAGAGATGGGAAAATGGATGATTTTGGAGTATACATTCCCCACAACATCGGTCTAAGAATCGGTTATGCCTGGTAAAATATTGTAAATACTTGCGCTATGCTAGGCATAGCGCTAGCTTAGCGTGCTTAGTGTTTGTTACTTTAGCCAGTCCAGAACATTTAATCTTTTTACTCCGTTATTATCAGAGGGAGGATCATCATCCAGGGTTAGTATGGTTTTAGGATAATTATCTTTTACAGCCAGAAGCGCCCGCATTTCTCTTTCAAGAGTTGCTTCATCGCGTACGCTAAGCGCAACCTGATAATATTCGCGTATGCCGCTTTTTTGAACGGCAAAATCAATCTCATAACCGTTTAATTTACCAATATTTATTTCCCATCCGCGCCTGAGCAATTCCAAATAAACAATATTTTCCAGAATTCTTCCGGCATCAGAACCAACACTGCCTAAAAGATAAAAACGCAAACCGGCATCCGCAAGGTAATACTTGTGTCCGGTTTTTAAATATTCTTTTCCATGTACATCGTACCGGCCTATGCGGTAAAAAATAAAACTGTCTGTTAAAGCGGAAAGATACGATTCCACTGTATTAACTGAAATTTGACGCCCCGATGATACAAGCGTATCCGCAATTTTTTTTACCGAACACAAATTACCTATGTTGTCAAACATATAACGGATAACACGCTCTAACGCAGATGTATCAGCAACTCTTTTCCGTTCAACAATGTCTTTTAAAACAATTGTATTATAAATACCTCCAAGGTAATCGCGTATTTGAGCAGGGTCATCACGTAATTTTAAGCTGTAAGGAAAAGAACTGTTTAATATATAATCCTGATACTTTTTTGAAAGTTCATATTGATTACTAAATGCAGAAAGATATTCCCTAAAAGAAAGGGGGAGCATATGAATTTCTATATATCTTCCGGAAAGAAGAGTTGCAAGTTCTCCGGAAAATAAGCGTGCGTTTGAACCAGTTATATAAATATCGATATTTTTTCTGATAAATAAACTGTCAACAACCCGCTGAAACTCGCTTACATGCTGTATCTCGTCAAGGAATATATAATTCATGCGGTCAGGAACGCAGTTTTTTATGATATGGTTATGCAGCTTTTTATAATCTGTCAAATGGGAAGAATCTGCATCTTCAAAATTGATGCTTTGTATTTGCTGCGGCGATGTATTATTTTCCAGCAGCCATAAACGGAACAGTTCAAACAGGGTAGATTTACCGCAACGGCGTATTCCTGTTATCACTTTGATGAGTTCTTTGTCTTTGTACCCTATCAATTTTGTCAGGTATTCCGGCCGTTTTACCATACTTTAATCATAGTAAAAGGCGGATAAATTGTCAATACACTGAAAAAACTTTGAAAAATCAGGAAAGTTTTCAGTACACTGAAAAAACTCTGGAAAAGCGGGAAAGTTTTCAGTGTACTGAAAAAACTTTTTAGCTCTCTGATTCGGGGTTTGTGGGCGGCGCTGGGGGGTCTACTCTCGACCTAATCGGGCGAAGCTGAGCTTCTGTAACTTTTTTTGGGTCGTTTATACCAACCGGCAATTGTCTGCCTTCTTCCGGCGGGATGTCCTCTTCTTCGAACTTGCCGTCTGCATCCCATAGTTCGCTTTGCGGCGGCGGCCCGTCTGTGAGTGCTAATTCATCGTTTTCTATACGAACAGCGATTAATTTTGTTACACCGGATTCTTCCATTGTAACGCCTAAAAGCGTACCTGCGCCCGTAACGGTTTTTTTGTTATGTGTAATGATAATAAACTGGCTTGTGTCGCTGAACTCCTGCAAAAGGTGGACAAAGCGCCCGACATTTTGTTCGTCAAGGGCGGCGTCAATTTCGTCTAATAAACAGAATGGGCTTGGCTTTACCATATAAGTGGCAAAAAGAAGCGCAACAGCTGTCATTGAACATTCGCCGCCGGAGAGCAGGCTTAAATGCTCGAGCTTTTTTCCTGGCGGCTGAGCAAGGATTTCGATACCCGATTCCAAAACATGGTTAGGGTCAGAAAGGCGAAGTTCTGCGCGGCCGCCGCCGAATAAACGGCGGAACATGTTATGAAAATTCTTTTTAATGCGGTTATAAGTTTCCAGGAAGATTTGCGAAGACTCCTGGCGGATTTCTGTTGTAAGGTCTTCCAGGTCTTTGCGGGCTTTTTCCAGGTCTGCCATCTGGTTGCTTAAAAAATCGTATCGCTGTTTTGTTTCTGCAAATTCTTCCGGCGCCATTAAATTAACAGAACCAAGTTCTTTCATTTTTGCGCGGGAAGATGCAAGTTTTTCACGAAGAGATGCAGGAGCTTCTGTAATATTAAATATGCGTTCTTCAAACTCCATTAAATCCCTTGAATGAGTTTCACGGAAGTTTTCCTGAATATTTTTAATTTCCATTTCGGATTGAACTAGTTCAACATGTATTTTTTCCAGAGCGTCCTGCACTTTGGAAAGTTCTGTCATTCGTTTATTAATAACAACTTTTTTGCCTGCAACATTATCGTTCCGTTTGCGGATATCTTTCTCGAGTTTTTCCAATTCGGAAGAAAAAGCTTTTGTTTTTTCTTCTATCCCTTGAATGTCATTTTGAACGCCCGCAATACGTCCGTCAATTTCTTCCAGTCTTTGGCGGTATAATGCAAGCTCGTCACGGATATTTTTTAGTATTTCTTCCTGACCGGATAATTCACGTCTTATTAATCGTGCCTGATCTTCCGCCGATTGAGCGCGGGCGTTCATCTGCGCACGGTTAACTTTTAAATTTTCTAACGTAGCCCTGTATTCATCGATCTTTGCCATAAGACTTACATTGTCTTCATGCAAAGTTTTTATCCGCAGGCGGCGTTCTTCTATACCGTCTTTGGCGCTTCTTATCTGTGAGTCAAGAGCACGCTTTTTAGTAATGATTCCCTGCGGCGCTAAAAATTCATCGATAAAGGTAGGAGAAGCTTCACGGTAATTATTAAAAAGTTCCAATGCCTTATCTGCGCCTGCGGATGCTTCGACCAAACCTTCCAAGAGAATATCTGTTATGCGCCCAATTTCTGATGCATCAACACCGCCTGATGCATTTGCAGCTGTTACAAGGTCACGGATTAAAGCTTCCCTGCCGCCAAGAATAGTTCGCAGCTTGCCGAGTGTTTCCTGCAATGATTCTTCTGCTTTTCTGCGCTCGGCTGCCGAGTAACCAGCTTTTTTTAAACCGGCATCAAGTTCTTCTACAATGTCGTCAGTTATTTTTGCAAGTTCTTTTTCCAGTACAACAAGTTCTTTTTGAATATTGATAATATCATCTTCCGCTCTGCGGGATTCTTTTTCATTTTCACCGATGCGTGATGCTGCAAGATGAATATTTTCTTCGAACGAATGAATATTTTCTTCTATGCTTTCGCATTGTTTACGCAGATCCTGTACAACAGCATCCTGCCCTGCAGCGTCCGCATTTAATTCCGATATTTTTTCTACCGCTTGTTTTTCACGTTCTTCGTTCTGGCCGATTTTTATTTTATTCTCGCCGCGCTGTTCGTTAAAAAGGCGGATTTCGTTTTCTTTTGCATTTTTTTCCAGAGCCAAACCGTAAATATTTTTCTGCAGTTCTACAAGGCGTGCTTCCATGGAGTTTACTTCGTCCATGTTTGCTTCTAATGCCTTATTCTCCGCTTCCATCTCCGAGCGAATCCTGTCACGGTCGGTTGTTCTGCGTCTTAAAGTTTCGTTTTTTTCGTCTCTTTCGTATTTAAACTGTTTTAACCTGAGCAGCTGAATATCCAGTTCGTAGTTAAAAATTTCGTCACGGAGAGTGCGGTATTTTAAAGTTTTTTCTGATTGAGTTTTTAAGCTGTCATGGGAGCGTTTTACTTCGTTAAGAATCAGTTCTACCTGCCGCACATTTTCTTCGGTTTTGGCAAGGTTTCGTTCCGCTTCTGCGCCTCGCTCTCTGTACCTTGTAATGCCAGCAGCTTCTTCAAAAAGGTAACGGCGTTCTTCGGGTTTGGATGAAAGTATCTGATCGATCTTGCCCTGCTCCATTACAGAGTAGGCTGTCTTGCCTACACCGGTATCCCAGAAAAGTTCACGAAGATCTTTTAAGCGAACCTGTGCGCCGTTAATGAAGTATTCGCTTTCTCCCGACCGGTATAATCGTCTTTTAATTTCGATTTCTGGCATATCCATCGGCAAAAGGCCGGTTTCGTTTGCGATACTTAAAGCAACTTCCGCTACGTTTAGGGGTTTTCGGGCTTCTGTACCGGAAAAGATGACGTCTTCCATCTTTTCGGCACGAAGGGATCTGATGGAATGTTCCCCCAAAACCCATTTAACTGCATCCACAACATTGGATTTTCCGCAGCCATTGGGTCCTAAAAGGGCAGTAATGCCGTCATTAAACTCTATTTCTGTACGGTCTGCAAATGACTTGAAACCGAGAATAGATAAGCGCTTAAGAAACATAAGTTCCTGATTTTAGCATATTGAGAGACGCTGGGGAATAGGGGGAGAAATTTTAAATCTGGCCTTCTCTCTTAAATCCTAAAGATAATCGTTCCAAAAGGGTATCGACCTGTTTTTTGCTTTTTAGATTAAAATTTTCCATTGGGGCTGATTCCAGCTGATCAAAGCTGATATTGCCGTTTTCGTATTCGCAGAACATATTTGCAAGGTAAACTGTGTCTACAAGGTCTTTGCATGCTTCCGGCGCAGCTTCCGGATCGTGATGGAAACGAATGGCGGCGACAAGCCTTTCCGGGAAGTTCCATTTTTCTGCTATTAGTGCGCCGAGCTCGGCATGGTTCATGCCGGCGGAAAGATCTTCGAATGTTGATGCCGGAAGATTTTTATCTGTGCAGAAACCTTTTATCTTGTTAAGCAGATCCGGATGTACATTGGAGAAAATAATTTTTCCCATATCGTGCAGGATTCCGCCGACATAAACATCGTCCAAAAGACTGTTATCATTTTTAAAGTTTTTAACAAGGTTGTAGGCATAAAAAGCTGTTTTGTAGGAATGTTCCCAAAGTTTCTTTTTATCTACAGTATCGTCGCCAAGGACTTTTTGTGTTCCGTATGAATAAAGCAGGTTTTTAATGCCTTTTATACCAATCATTTTTACAGCATCTGATATATTATCAACCTTTTTGGAAAGCATGTATTGCGCAGAGTTTACAATTTTTAAAAGGTCTGCAGTAAGCGCCGGATCCATGGAGATCTGCCTTGCGATGGTTGGCATATCAGATGTAGGATCATTTATAAGTTTCTGAACCATAAGTACATTTTCCGGGAATTGAGGCAGGCTGTTTATGCTATGCACAATTTCGTCTGAAAGTACTCTTATATTATCAATCATTGCCTGATCCAGCGGAATCGAAATGCTTGCAATAGTATCTTTTTCTGTTGTTTTTAAAATGAAAGCATCGTCACCAAGCCCCATCTTTTTTAACATCAATACAAGAATAACCAAACCAAGACCTGCGCCTTCGGAGTCGTCAAGAATCGAAGAGAAAGCTTCTTCTAAATTATCGTATTGTCTGGATCTTGCCATTTTATCCTGAATACGGAGCTGTTCCATCTTTGTTGCTGTGGCATTATTTCGTATTTCTATATGAATTGTATTTCTTCTTATCTGTAATACAACTTTTATATAAAGACCCTTTTCTTTCTGAAGTTTCAGGTAATGCGCTATATTACTGATGGTCTGTTCTTTAAAATCTGTCATACCTGCGGCATAGTCTTTATCGTTATTTATATCTAGGCCGCGTTCGGTAAAAAATACGCGCTTTGTATTTGCTTTTTTGGCATTTACTACAAGTTCCTGAACGCAGTAAACGATATAATCTTTTAGTTTTAATTGATCCATGTGACGCAGGAATGCATCAATAACTTGTTCAATGTAAATTTCTATCTCTTTTGGAAGAGTATAAGTTGTAATTGTAAGAGGAAGACCGGACTGTATGGCTTTTTTTATCTTTTCCTCATCCACAACCAGTTCGGGAGTTGAATTCATAGCTAATAACCTGCCTTATTTAATTATCCTACTATATATAAGTTCGGCAAAAAACCGCTTTTATCTAAATTATTAAGGTAATATTATTAATTTTTTTTTATTAAATCAAGATGTCTCTGTGTGTTCATCTATACTATTAGCTGTTTAATAGGTCAAAATGACACACTTTATAAATAATTTTAATGAGATGTGTCATTTCTCCCTTTTTTATCGATTTTTTATGGATAAAAACAGCTAAATTATCATGAATTCTGCGTTAAAAAGCGACTTTTATTCATAAATTAAACTTGGCACGGTTTATGCTACGTAATTTACCTAAAAAGGTGGTAAATATGGCAGAAAAAGGAAAAAGAAAAAAGAATGAGGATAACCTCGCGATTTACCTTAGAGAGATAAATCAAATTCCTATGCTTAACAGGGAAGAAGAGGTTAATACCGCCATTTCGGCGGCGGCTGGCAATAAAGCTGCCAGGGAAAAGCTTGTAAATGCCAATCTGCGCTTTGTTGTAACTGTAGCAAAAAAGTATCAGGGTCTTGGATTACCCCTTGAAGACTTAATCAGCGAGGGTAATACCGGTCTTATAAGCGCTGCAGATCGTTTTGATGTTGAAAAGGGTTATCATTTTATTTCTTACGCAGTGTGGTGGATACGTCAGGCAATTATGAGCGCTTTGTGCGAAAAAGCCAGGGTGATAAGGCTCCCTGTGAATCGTGCGGCAGATCTTGTCAAAATAGAAAAAGCCGGAAAGGTAGTTGAAAAGCAACAGTCACTGGAAGAAGAAATTACGGAAATAGCAAAATTATTAAATATGGCAAGAGTCCATGTTTCTGATTTATTGATTATTTCCAGAGAGATTCTTTCATTGGACATTTCTGCATCAAAAGAAGGAGAAATTCCATTAAGGGATTTTATAGAGGACAATTTATATTTAACGCCCGATAAAATCGTAGAAGAAGTATTACTTAAAGATGATATTGAAAATGTTCTTAAAACTCTTGATGATGATGAAGCGGATATTATCCGCCTGCATTACGGACTTGGCAGCCGTCAGCCTATGTCGCTTAAAGAAATCGGCATCCGGTATAATTTGAGCAAAGAACGGATACGCCAGATTGAGGAAAGAGCGCTTTCCAGGCTGCGCAATCCCGTTCGCGCCGAAAAACTGGAAGCTTATGTAGCATAGATGTTTTATTTCCCCAATGTTGATAAAATTACCGATATGAGTGATAATTATCAGCATTGGGGGGATATATGAAATCGATATTTAAGAAAATTTTTGCCGTTTTAATTGTACTATATACTGTTTTTTCTTTGACGAACTGTCAGTCTTTAAGATCTGTGTTTCAGGAGCCTGTTGTTTCTCTCCATTCTGCAGAACTTACCGGAATTAGTTTTATTGGCGCACAATTCCTGTGCAAAGTACAGGTGCAGAATCCCAATTCATTTGATATTCCTTTTCCGGAAACCGATTGGGAATTTTTTATAAATAATAATTCATTCCTTAAGGGAACTGTAAAAAATAATCAGCGTATCAGGGCGCGTTCAACTACTATTGTAGATGTGCCGGTATCCTTTGAATATGTACAAATGTTTAACTCTTTCCGTTCATTATTGGGAAGCCGTCAGACAGGTTACAAGGTAGCGCTGGGCGTTAAAATTCCACTTCCAATTCTGGGCGATAAGGTATGGAATTTTGAACACGAGGGCACTCTGCCGGTGCTTCAAATGCCGCAGGTAAACAGGCCTTCCATGAGAATGGAAAATGCCGATATTAACAGAGCAATAATAAATGTTACTGTAAATGTTCAGAACCCAAATCCCTTTCCAATACCATCGCCCAAGATAACCTATGATTATCAATTAAACAGAAATTCTTTTATTAAAGGAACCATAGAAAATGAAGGGCTTCTTGCCGCATCTGCTTCTACGCCAGTAGTTTTTCAGTTAATCGTTAATTATGCAGATTTATTCCGCAGTTTTTCTGCAATGCGGAATTTATTCGAGGTTCCCAGCCTGCTAATTCTAACATGCGACCTTGGTATTCCTGTTTTTAGCGATATTTTGCGCTTTGAAGTCGGCGGAACCTTGCCTTTGTTTAGGTAAAGAAACAGGTTTTGTGATTATTTTTATGTTCTCTTGTTAAAATTAGCTAAAAGAACTTGTTTTTCACCGTTGACACTAAGCAATTTCCCCCATAAACTCATTATTATGAACATATCTACATATACAGTTAAGCCAAAACTACCTCCAGTTTTGAAGCCTTTGGAAGAGATTGCCCGCAATCTCTGGTTATCATGGAATTATGACGCAGTTCAGCTTTTTATCAGGCTGGATTATGATAGCTGGGTACAGTCTCAGCAGAGCCCGATTCGGACTTTGGGAATGGTCAGCCAGGAACGGCTTATTCAAACCGCAAAAGACGATTCTTATCTGGCAGCTCTTAAAGAAGTTTATGACAGGTTTCAGCGCTACAAAAAGGGTGAGACCTGGTACAGGGGAAGCCACAAAGATGTGGTAGCCTATTTCTCCATGGAATACGGAATGGATGTTTCCCTTCCAATTTATTCCGGCGGTCTTGGGATTCTTTCCGGAGATCACATGAAGACGTCTTCGGATCTGGGTCTTCCTCTTGTTGGAATTGGTCTTTTATACAGACAGGGATACTTTAAGCAGATGCTTAATGCCGATGGCTTCCAGCAGGAAAGTTATCCGGAAAATGACTGGTATAATATGCCGGTAGAAAAGAAAACAGGAAAAGACGGGCTTCCGTTAAAAATTACTGTAGATCTGGCAGGCCGTCAGGCGATTGCGCAGATTTGGGAAGTTAAAGTAGGCCGTTCATCACTCTACCTGTTAGATACAAACATAGAAGAAAATACACAGGATATCCGCAACATTACAGCTGCTCTTTACGGCGGTGATAAAGAAACACGTATGCAGCAGGAAGTTCTTTTGGGTATCGGCGGTATACGCGCATTACGCGCTCTGGGAATTAATCCTGCGGCAACACACATGAACGAAGGACATGCTGCATTCCTTGGTTTGGAACGCGTCAGGGAAATAATGACCGAGAAAAACTTTACATTCGAAGAAGCCAGAGAAGCTGTTTGGCCGACAAATATTTTTACAACACATACACCGGTTCCTGCCGGAAATGAACGCTTTGACATTCCAATGATGGATAAATATTTCCGTTCATGGCCTCAGGTTCTCGGCATTTCCTGGAAAGAATTTTTAGGGCTTGGCAGAGTTGATACAAATGATGAACGTGAAACTTACTGTATGACAGTTCTTGCGCTTAAGATGGCTGCTTATGCCAATGGCGTTGCGGCTCTTCACGGCGTTGTATCACGCGATATGTGGAAAGGACTGTGGCCTGGTCTTCCGTTAAACGAAGTTCCTATCGGACACGTTACAAACGGTGTTCATCCGCGTACATGGATTTCTTCGGGTATGCTGGATCTTTTAGACAGATATTTTGGCCCTCAATTTGAGGATAAACCGACAGAACTTACAATTTGGGAACGCATGGATCGTATCTCAGACGAAGAATTGTGGCGTACTCATGAACGCCGCCGTGAACGGTTGGTTGCCTTTGTGCGCGAACGTGTCCGCGAACAGTATAAACGAACCGGCGCTGTAGAACGGCGTATTAAACAGGCAGAAGATGTTCTTTCTCCTTATGCGCTTACTCTTTGTTTTGCACGCCGATTCGCTACATACAAACGCGGTAATCTCCTGCTTCGCGATCCCGAACGTTTGCTTCGTCTTGTAAGAGATAATGACCGGCCTATTCAATTAATTTTTGCCGGTAAGGCTCATCCTCATGATATGCCGGGTAAAGATTTAATACGTGATATTATCCACTTTGCAGATAAGTACGATGTTTCCAGCCGCATTGTATTCGTAGAAAACTACGATATGAATGTTGGAAAATATTTAACATCCGGCGGCGATGTGTGGCTTAACACTCCGCGCCGTCCAATGGAAGCATCCGGTACAAGCGGTATGAAAGCTGCAATGAACGGTGTATTAAATTGTTCTATATTAGACGGCTGGTGGGATGAAGCATATAATCCCGAAGTAGGCTGGGCGATAGGGCACGGCGAACAATATATCGATGAAAAACTTCAGGACGATGTTGAAAGTAAGGCGCTCTACGATTTACTGGAACGCGAAATTATTCCTATGTTCTATGACAGAGGACGCGATGGTCTTCCGCGTGACTGGATTAAAATGATGAAAGATTGCATGAAGCAGATTGGTCAATCCATGTCATTCCACAGAACGTTAATGGATTACTCGAATCAGTTTTACTTCCCTGCACTTAAGAACTACCGCCGCTTTAGCAAGGATGATTATGCAGAAGCAAAATCTCTTGCGGCGTACTTTCATAAACTGCATGTTGCATGGGGCAGCCTGAAGATTGTCAAAATTGAATCCAACGCAAAACCTGTTATGCAGCGCGGAGATATGTTAACAGTAACGGCTTACCTTGATCTTGGCAGTATTTCGCCGCATGATTTACATGTTGAATTGTATCATGGCACTGTATCTAATCAGACTAGCGATATTGCAGATGCAAGAAAGACAGAGATGAAATGGCTCAGCAGCGAAGGCAGCTTGAATCTTTATCAAATACGCATTGAATGTGTAGATACCGGTATGCAGGGGCATACAGTACGTATTTTACCAAAACATGATGCATTGATTCATCCGTATCGCAGCGGCTTTATTAAATGGGCTTAGACTGAAGATTATTTGTCCGCTGATTTTCGCGGATTATACGCTGATAATTTTAGTTGTAATTAGCTAAATCCGCGTTAATCTGCGTAATCTGCGGACTCTCATATCTTAGATTTATGATTTTAGGCAGTATCCCAGAAAACCTGCCTTAATAATTAAAACGGGGGCAATTCATGAAAACTTTATCTCTCTCTCAGCCAGCGGCGTTTAAGTATCTTGATGTCGTTGCGGCGTTTTTTGTCGGTATCCTTCTTATCAGTAATATTGCATCCTCTGCAAAGATTGTTGATTTGGGTATATCGCTGTTTTCGGTTCCTTTGGCATTTGACGGCGGCACAATTTTGTTTCCGCTTGTGTATGTTTTGGGCGATGTACTAACCGAAGTATACGGTTTTAAAACCGCACGGCGTGTTATCTGGACAGGTTTTGCTGTTATGGCTTTGGCAGCATTGGTTTTTTTTGTGTTGGGTGCGCTGCCGCCGGAATCGTTTTGGGAAGCAGAAGCAGGAACCGATGCTTATAATGCCATTCTTGGCGGAATGAGTTACGGCGGCATTGTACTTGCAAGCCTTTCCGCTTATTTGGCTGGCGAGTTTTCCAATGCAAAAATTCTTTCCAGGCTTAAAGTTATAATGAAAGGACGTTTGCTCTGGGTAAGGACAATCGGCTCTTCTCTTGCCGGTCAGCTCCTGGATACGATGATATTTGTATTTATAGCAGCAATTACCGGGGTTTTTGGATGGGAAATTTTCTGGAGCCTTATAATTACTAATTATATATTAAAATGCAGCATTGAAATTTTAATGACGCCTTTTACCTACTGGGCATGCGGGTTTTTAAAGCGAAAAGAAGGCGTTGACGTTTACGATATATAAATATAGTATGTAGGTAAATTATCTAAGGAGAATAATAATAATGAAGAAGATAATTATTCTTTTGGTTCTTTTTGTTTGCTTCGGTACAATTGGGCTAACCCCCTCTCTGTTTGCAGATCAGGTTGATCTTACAAAATTCCCGTCTTTCATGACAGATAAAGACTGGATTTTAAATCTTGGACTTGGATTAAATAACATTGACAATTTGGGGCGCAAAAATCATATATGGGTTCCTCCCCTTCGTTTGTCATTCGATAGAAATGTCGCAATGGGAGAATTGGGTCTTCCGTTTTTCTTTGGCGGACTTGTTTCATATTCAGGAATTGGTTATAAAGATCCGAATATAAACTGGTACTACGGCACAATTGGTTTAGGTTTCCGCTGCGGTTATCACTTTGACTGGAAGGTAGATAATCTTGATACTTATGCTGTTGGAACGACTGGTTGGGCAATTCATACAGGTGATACCGATTTTACTCCAGGCTCCAGAGTTGGTCATCCTTTGTTTGGTGTTCATATTGGAGTTAGATATTTCTTAAATAGTTTCTTCGGTTTTTGGGCAGAATCAGGCTGGAACGGAATTAGCTGGTTAGATTTTGGCTTTACATTCAAATTCTAGTATAAAGCTGTCATCAGCCGCCCAGTATTTCGTACAATCTTTCCAGGTCTTCCATTGAATAGTATTCTATATGTATGCGGCCTTTATTAAGGTCGCCTTCTATCGTTACTTTGGTTCCAAGTCTTCCGATAAATTTTTCTTCCATGGCACCAATTTCGGGCGGTTGTTTTTTGCCTTTGCCGCTTTTTATTCCGGATTCTTTTCCCTTTTTATTGCCGGAACTTTCATTTAATTCTGCAGCGCGTTTTTCTGCTTCTCTTACTGAAACATCGCCTGTTAGGATTTCCCTAAAAAGTTTTTCCCTTGATTTAATGTCTGTTACAGAAAGAAGCGCTCTTGCATGTCCTGAACTTACTTTGCCGTCTTCTATATTTTTTTGCACCTCTATCGGCAGTTTAAGAAGCCGCAGCGCATTTGCAACTGTAGAGCGGTTTTTTCCCATGCGTACTGCAAGTTCATCCTGAGACAGGTTAGAAAAATCCATCAAATTTTTATATGCTGCCGCTTCTTCAATAGGGTTTAGATCACTGCGCTGAATGTTTTCGATTAAGGAAACCTCAAGGCGTTTTTGATCAGTATAATCACGAATGATGGCAGGAACAGTATCCAGCCTGGCAAGTTTTGCTGCGCGTGTTCTCCGCTCGCCTGCGATTATTATATATGTGCCGTCGCCTGCATTTGCGGCAATGACCGGCTGAATAATACCGTATGTTTTAATTGATTCGGCAAGTTCCTGCAATTCAGTTTCATTAAAATTTTTACGGGGCTGACCCGGGTTTGGAACAAGCTTGTCTATCGGGAGCTTAACAATGTCGCCGGTTTTATTTTTTGCCGCTGCGGCGGGAGAAATTTTTGTTTCAGGCGCTGTATCATCCTGTATGGATATGTTTGAAGAATCATCATCGTTATTATCCAATAGGGCATTAAGGCCTCTTCCAAGACCAATTCTACGCGCCATGAGCCGCTCCTATTTTTTCCCGCCGCAGTACTTCCTGTGCAAGGGCATGGTATGCTCTCGCTCCCGGGCATTGCGGATCGTAAAGGGAAATCGGCATTCCAAAAGACGGAGCTTCCGATAGCCGTATATTCCGCGGAATTATTGTATTAAAAACTGTGTCTTTGTAATGTGCGCTTACTTGTTTTATTACATCATTGGCAAGCCGGGTTCTTGGATCGTACATTGTAAAGAAAATGCCGCCGATTTTTAACGAAGGGTTAAGTCCTTTTTGTACACCCTTTGCTGTAACCAAAAGCTGCTGAAGCCCCTCCATTGCAAAGTATTCGCACTGCATCGGAATTAGAACAGAATCGGCGGCGGCAAGTCCGTTCATTGTAAGCTGTCCAAGGCTTGGAGGGCAGTCTATCAATATATAATCATATTTTTCTTTTAACGGCGCAAGCACTTTTTTTAGGAAATAGTTGCGTTCTTTTTGATCTATAAGTTCTACTGCCGCGCCGGACAAATCAAGGCTTGCAGGGATAACATCCAGGTTTTTAACTGCAGTTTTCTTTATAGCTTCTTCTGTTGTTGCAGACCCCGACAGAAGTTCGTAGATTCCGGGAGTTGGAGGCGTTATCCCTATCCCGCTTGAGAGATTAGCCTGAGCGTCAAAATCTACCAGGAGAACAGCTTTTCCTGCTTCCGCAAGATATGCTCCTATATTAATTGCCGAGGTTGTTTTTCCAACACCGCCTTTTTGATTTACAAAAACACAAATCGAACCCATGAATATAATGTAGCAAATTAGGAATAATCGGGCAAGAGCAGATCTTCAAACAGACAAGAAAGTGGCTTGTTTGATAAAAATATGTTATAATATATAAGTAGCATTAAAAATAGGGGTGATTTCTGTGAGCAATGACGAAAAACTTGATGATATTCCCATTAGTACTGTAGATTCACCGTCAGTAGTACTAGAGCTTATCCATCAGCTTAAAATAAAAGATGTAATGACAACCATGGTTCTTACGGGAGAAAAGAACCAGAGTATGAGACATATTCAGGCTCTAATGCGCGAGAACAAGGTAACGGGCATTCCCATAGTAGAAAATGATCAGCTTTTAGGAATTGTCTCCATAGAAGATATTATCAGCGCTTTGGATAATGGCTGTATTGAGTCTCCTGTTGGGGAAAGGATGACAAAAAATGTTATTCACTTGCAGGATGATATGCCTCTTTCTTTTGCCATCACATACCTGAACAAATACAGATACGGCCGTTTCCCGGTTTTAAATAAAGATAATAATCTGGTTGGCATTCTTACTTCTACCGATGTAATCAGGAACTTGCTTATAGAAATGAACCGCGAGGTGCTTAGATTGGAAAAATTGCAAAAAGGTACAGAAAACGCTGCTCCTTCTACTTTCTCCGAAATGGAATTTACTACAGCGCATTATAATTTTGAGCTGGCAGGCAGGGCGTCTACAGAAATTAAAAAGGCGCTTAAACAGCGAAACTTTGATCCTAAACTTATAAGGCGTGTTGCTATCGCATGTTATGAACTGGAAATTAATCAGGTTGTTCATTCCAACGGCGGTGTGATGCGCTGTTCCATTATGCCTGATAAGGTGATTATTACAGCAGCCGATACAGGTCCTGGAATAGAAGATGTGAACCAGGCGCTAAAGGAAGGTTACTCTACGGCGAATGAGTATATTCGTTCTCTTGGTTTTGGAGCAGGAATGGGTCTTGCAAATACAAAGCGCGTCTCGGATGATTTTACCATCAACTCTGCTTTGGGCAAGGGTACTACAGTACGTTCAGTTGTGTTTGTTAATTCCTCCAAGGAAGATCACTAGGAGGATAGGGTGAAAATTAAAGAAGTAGCTGTTATTTTGGGTGCGGAAATCTGCCAGGCTAATTTTGAAGATATCGATGTTACAGGTGCATATACTTCTGATCTTCTTTCTGATGTCATGGCAAATGCCAAAGACGGCGGAGCGCTTATTACAATTCAAGCCCATAAAAATACTGTGGCAGTTGCCTCGCTTGTAAATATTTCTGTTGTAATAATTTGTAATTCACGTCCGCTCCCCGATGATATGCTTGAAGCTGCAAAAGATGAAGGCATCGCTGTCATTCGCGTAAAAGAGAATCAGTTTAATGTTTCCGGCAAGTTATGGGGAATGTTACATTCCTAATGCTGGCAGATCTGCATAACCATTCTTGTCTTTCCCCTTGCGGCTCATTAGAACTTTCTCCAAGGCGTTTACTTGAACTGGGCGCAAATCGCGGTATAAAATTAATGGCATTAACGGATCACAATTCCAGCCTTAACTGTGTTGCTTTTTCCAGGCTTAGCAGTCAGTTTGGAATAATACCAATATATGGAATGGAAGCCACAACCAGCGAAGAAATACATGTCTTGTGCTTATTTACAAATCTTGACGCATGTATGGCATTTAATGATTATGCTTATTCGATACTTACTCCGTTTATCAACATTCCGGAAAAAACAGGAGATCAGGTTTATGTCGATGAAGATGATAATATAGAAGGCGAGGTTGAGTATTATTTAATTAACCCGCTGGATTTGAGCATAGACAGTATCGGCGTTAAGGTAAATGAATATAACGGTATAGTTATTCCTGCTCATGTTGATCGTTCTGCGTTTTCGATGACGAGTCAGCTTGGAATTGTGGTAGATGGTCCGTGGCAGGCAGTTGAATGTGTCCGCCTTCCGCCTGTTCTAAACGGCATGCCTTTGGATACGCTAGGTTACCCTTTGATAACATCATCGGATGCGCATTTTAGTGAACATGTCGGACGGCGTCCTTTTCAGCTTGACGTTAATATAGAAGAATTACAGCCTAAAGGAAATGGAACCGAGGCAGATATAGGCGTATTAAAAAATGCTCTGGCTAAAAGGAACCCTTATATTCAAACGTAAGGACAAGGGGTTTTTCTGCCGATAAACCAAATAGTGAGAATATTATTTGGTTTTTTATTGTTTTTTTCTCTATTCCCTCTTTTTTCTGCGCCTCTGGAAGGAGGATATGCACTTGCACCCAGAGCATCGGCATCGCCTGAAGAAAGAGATCAGGCTTATATAAATGCAAGGTTAAGAGTGATAGAAGCTTCCAGGAAATATTTGGGAACACCCTACAGATACGGCGGATTGTCTTCTGCCGGGGTGGATTGTTCCGGTTTTCTTGTGCTTAGTTTCAGAGATGCGCTTGGTGTTACTTTGCCGCGATCTGCTTCCGGCATTTATACATGGACTGTTAGAATCAATCTTGACAGGGCTCAGCCGGGAGACTTTCTTTTTTTTAGAACTGATACAACCAATAACATTACTCATGTTGGCCTTTATTTGGGCGACCGCGTTTTTATTCATGCTGCTTCTGCAGGATCCAGAACAGGTGTTATTTATTCCAGTCTTGATGAACAATACTGGGCGAATGCTTACGCCGGAGCAGGACGCGCATTTCCTGAATCTACACCGTTTAGTATAGATAATAATACATCGATAGCCGGCGGCAGTTCCCGTTCAAATCCTTCGGGAGGAAGCAGCGGCGGAGGACAAAGTAGACAGGGAGCGCCTGCCAGTCCTCCTTCAAATAGCGGCGGAAGCGGCAATAACGGGCGGCTTCTTATCGGTGTTGGAATTGCTCCAATCTGGAATGGGTTTTTAAAAGGCGGCGATTTGATACGCGGGGTATCTGCTCAGTTCTGTCTTGGCGCAGAAACATATTCATTTGGACCTAAAATGGTTTTTGGTTTTGAAGTAAGAGCAGAGTATGATGATGCTCTTGGTGTTTTCCGCCTGCCTCTGACTTTTTCATGGGGTCCAAATGATCAGATTAGAATTTTTGCAGGGCCTGTTTTTAGTTTTGGCGATGCAGCTTTTTCTACTGATGATGGAAAACGTTATTATTCCGGCGGCACAAGCTGGCTTGGAACTATAGGTTTTACAGCAGCGCCGTTTGTTTTTAAATCTTCAAGCGGAGATTTTTCTCCGTACATTGAGGCAGCGTGGCAGTCTTACTTTAGCAATAATAAAAATTTTGATTTATCTTATGATTTCTCCGCAGGTTTTAGATTTTCTACCGGAGTCCGCTGGCTGATCCATGTAAAGTAGAAAACCTGCCTAATTATATGGTTATTCTGTAAATTCCATGTTATAATGCTCGAATGAAAAATAATCCAGGTTTGCTTAAATCAAAATTATGTTACGCCAGCGGCGATATTTACGGCGGCGGCGCATTTATGATTTTTAGTCTGTTGTTTATGAATTTTCTGGTACTTGTAGAAGGCCTGCCTATTGTAGCAACAACTGTGATTATTTTTATTGGAAGGCTGTGGGATGCAATCACAGATCCAATAATGGGAAGAATCTCCGACAGAACCCGTTCCAGGTTTGGAAGACGAAGGATTTATTTTCTTATAGGAATTATACCTGTACACCTTTCTTTTGTTATGCTTTTTCATTCTTTCGGCATTCAAAGTGAAATTGCAAAAATTATTTATTATACGTTTTCATATATGTTCTTTGGAACAGTGTTTAGTATTGTAATGGTTCCCTATAATGCCATTTTGTCGGATATGTCATCCGATTATAACGAGAGAACAAGTTATACAACATTTAGAATGATTTTTTCCGGAGGTGCAGCATTATTATGCGCCGTTCTGCCGAGTTTTATTATTAAATCGATGGGAAGTGAGCATAATGGACCAGAACAGATACCCGGTTATCTTATCATGGCTCTTGTGTTCGGCGCAGTTTTCGGCGGATGCTGGTTTATTACTTTTGCCGGAACAAAGGAGAGAGAAAATCTTCCTCCTCCGGAAAAAATTTCGCTCGCCTCGTGGTTATCGGTTTTTTCAAATGCAGCATATAGAAATTTACTGGGGATTTTTATTTTCTTTCAGATTGCTGTAGATCTTGTACTTGCACTATTTATTTTTTATATTGATATTGTCGTTTTGCAGTATAAAAATTATGAACTTGTAGTAGGCACGCTTCTTGTATGTTCAATGCTTTTAATGATTTTAATGGGTTCGTTAGCCAGAAAAAAAGGCAAGGTATTTCCGCTTTTCATCGGCTTGCCTGTATGGATTTTTTCCACAATAGTATTTATTTGGCTGGATGCAACCGTTCCTGTATTTGTTTTATGTATACTTGCAGGATTAATTGCTGTTGGATCTTCTGCAGGAAATCTTTCTACATGGTCTATGCTTACAGATGTATATGATATTGATGAGATCCGCACTGGAAAACGCCGCGAAGGTCTATATGCTGGTATGACTACATTCCTGCGCAAATTTGCAAGCGGAGTCGCTGTTCTTCTAATGGGATTTGGGCTTCAAGCCATGGGTTTTGATCATAATAAATATTCAGAATTAAAAGCAAAAATGACAGATTTTGATCCCGCTATTTATGCGCAAAGCAATGTAGTAACCGGAATAAAATGGATGTTTGTTCTTATTCCCTTTATTTTATTATCGTTATGTTTTTATTTTGCTGTTAAAAATAAAGTTACCAAAACACGTTTTGATGTTGTCTTAAAGGGTATAAATGAATTTAAAGCGCACGGTAATATCGATGCTTTAAATGAACAGGAAGTTGCTGATGTAGTTCTGGTAACAGGAATGAATAAAGATAAATTATGGGGAAAAGAGTAAAACTCTAATTTCCTACGCCCTGGTTTGCTCCCTGATTTGCATTGTTATTGCTCACTGTTACTGTGGCTGAACCGGACTTTGACGGGTCTGCCGCAGAGATTGCAAAAACATAAAGAACCGGTGACCATTCGTTTGGAGCAACCCTAAGCAAGCCATTAACATCGATTGTTGTTGCAGGCGCGACAGCCCCTGTTCCTGCAGCATTTGAGCTGACTCTCCATGTTACAGTTGTGTTTGGATTATTTGCGCCTGTAACAGTTGCGTTAAATTGAACAGTACTATTGGTCTGTGTCGTGCGGGTTGCAGGATTTACAATTACACTTATTATTGTGGAAGGCGCAGGCGTTGGTGTCGTTACAGCCGGCGGTACTGGCGCTGGTGTTGCCGGCGTTGAAGGTGCGGGCGTTGTTACAATAGGGGCTGTTGGCGGCGCAGCCGGAGCTGGTGTTACGGTAATTGCGACACTGCCGGATTTTGTAACATCAAAGACAGATACAGCAAAAACAAAAAGAGTTCTTGCAGTTTCACTGTCTGAAACAGTAAGCAAGCCATTTGTATTAATACTGGTTCCCGAAGCGACAGTACCAGTTCCGGCTGCATTTGAGCTTACTCTCCATGTTACTGCAGTATTTGGATTATTAACGCCTGCAACCGAAGCGGCAAACTGGAATGAACCGCCGGCTGTCATTGTCTGATTGGAAGGAATAACTGTTACTCCTGTAACAGCAGGAACAATCACTGATACAGTAACAGTGCCCGATTTTGAAGTATCCGCAGCAGATGTAGCGGTAATAAAAAGAGTTGTTAATGTTTCATTTGATGCAACAGTAAGTAAACCATTTGCATTTATTGCCGTTCCCGGAGTCACAGCGCCGGTACCTGCGGCATTTGAACTAACTCTCCATGTTACTGTGTTTACGGGATCATATAATCCAATTACAGATGCGTTAAATTGAAGTGAAGCGCCTGCAGTTAATGATTGATTTGCAGGGGTAACAGTTACGCTTGTTACAGTTGGAACAACAACAGTTGCAAGCACAGTTCCGGATTTTGCCGGGTCTACAAGAGAGGTTGCAGTTACAAATAAAGTTATTAGCTGTTCATTGGGAGCAACTGTAAGCAGTCCGCTGGAATTAATGCTTGTTCCTTGCGTGACAGCGCCGGTTCCCGCAGCGTTTGAACTTACACTCCATGTTACTGCATTATCAGGCTGATTTGTTCCAGTAACCTGTGCTCTGAATTGGAAAGTTCTGCCTATTGCAACCGCCTGATTTACCGGCGAAACGTTTACGTTTGTTACAGTTACTATTCTGATTTGCTGGGTTGCAGAGAAATTGTCCTGAGCGGAAGCGGCAGTAACATATATAATTAATGCAGTTTCATTGGGAGCGACCGTTAAAACTCCGTTTGGCGAAATAGATGTTCCGCTTGCCAAAGTTCCTGAACCATCGCTTGTTGAGCTGATTGACCAAACAATGCTTCTGCCTGTTGCTCTCATATTAAGAGATCTGCCTGCAAGCACAGATGTTATATTGCCTTCTGTTCTAATACTAACACTATAAAGAAAGCTGGCGCATCCAGATAAGAAATAAATGAATAAGATTGAAAGAGCGGCAAAAAACAAACATTTCTTTTTCATTGTTTGGATCTCCTTATTTAGCAAGGACAGGACTCGAACCTGTGACCTCCGGGTTATGAGAACCCCGAAATTCGCTTACTAAGAATCATTGCGATGTATCTAAGTACATTATATCATTACTACATAAGGAATTACAAGTAATTAGGGATTATTTATGATTATTAGTGAGTATTGAAAATTACTGAAAAAGTATAATTTAGGTGTCACTTTTAGGTGTCGTTTTTGTGGGGTTAGGTAAATATAATAATTGCTTGCAATAAAAAGCTCCTTATATGGCTTTTTTGTAATAGAACTGATATACTTAAATTTGAGGAGAGTTTTATGGCACAAACTAAAATAATGACACAGCAAGAAAAAACTGAAATAGGTCTAAAGGCATTTGAGCTTAAAGCTCAGGGCAAACCGGATGAATGTGAGCGGATGTTGAAGAAGATTCCGTTATCGCCATATCTTGCTAAATTTGTTAAGGAGCATTTTGAATACTTTGGATCGGATTTTTTTGAAAAATACGGTTGGAATCTAGCTGAAGCTGAAGCAGTGTATGGATCTGATTGGCTTACTCGATAGGATAGTTATAGGTGCTGAAAGCATTAGTGAAGGCCGAAAAAATCTTGCAATAAACGGTTCTGAACATGCTGGCAGGCTTTTTTATGAAGAAGGTATAGCAATCTCTTTTGATACATTTAAGAATGCGCAGTCTTCCGTTGATCCTAGAATTATGATTTTGATTGAATTAACCTTCCTTCAACAAGAGTTGCAATTCTGTAATGAAGCCGATACCATTACACAAAGTAGCCTTACCCAAGCTATACAGAGTTTTGAAGATGCGCTTCGCTGCTTAAAAACTGTTGAAGACAGTATGCTTTACAAAGGTGTTGAAACATCATATCCTACTGCGCAAAAACACCGTTTTCATGGTTTTCCTAGGGATGCTGTTCATCTGGCCTGTGACTCTCATAAAACACGGCTCCAAAACTCACAGCGTACGCCTGGTATTAATATGATAGAAAAAGCTGTACTTACCCAGCGCATTTCCAACATGAAGACGATTCAAACGGCTTATACAGAAAAGCAGAAGAATGCGCTTGGTGAATAAGTATATTTTAGTAAGGATATCAAATTGAGTATAAAAACAAAAAATGAAGCCACTAAAGAGCAAATTGAAAAATTAATTTTGGACTATAATTCAAGAGAAAAAATATTTGATATTTTATATACTGGAAAAGTTCGTACACTCATAATGTTAGAACATGCTCTTGAAAAAGGAATCACAATAACTCGCTTAGCAGGTGGTACGATGCCTGTGTCATTACCTGAATGCAGGAACGGCGAACATTTTTATAATAATATGTATTCTGAAAAAACACACTTTTCTATTGTACGAAGGGTACTAACGAATTTTGTAAATAATAATCCACAATATTTTACTTTAAAACCAAAAAGCTCGAAATATGCAATTTCTGATCAGTTCGTTTATGATTTGTTATTATTTAATAAAGACAAGGAACTTGACCATATTGAATTCCTAGATCTATTGCCTTTAATAGGTAATCAAAATATTTTCGAAGAAATTGCAAAATTATTTTATCTTCCTTACGAAAAAAATGAAACATTAGCTGCTTTGAAAAGGAAATGTTGGCAACGTGGGAAGACATTTACCTTTAATACTTCCAGCTCTATAGAAATATATGATAAAAAATTTATCCTATATGATTCACAAGAAATAAAGTCAATAAAAATTGATGAATTTATAAAAGAAATGAAAATATATTATGATAGTAATTTAGAACAATATCATAAGGTTGCTTATTGCACTTATTTTCCATCTGATTTAGTTAAACTTTCCATTGTGTAAAATTGAGTCTTTTCAAAGTATTTATGATAGTTATAGAAATTTTAAACCAAAGAAAGGCAGTAAAGAAAAATTACGAAACGATCGCGATAATATTATTTTTCCAAAATACTCTATAGTAAATTGTGAGAAAATGCCAACTTTATGGAGTTATAAAAAAATATTTACTAAGTTTATTGCAGAAGAAGCGAAAAGATTTATAATTTTTGTAAATTATAAATCAAATGAAATGTTTTTTGGTTCAGGTGGAAAAGGACATAACCTTTTTTTATGCAAATAAATATAAATTACTTATAAAATGATAGTTTTAACAAATGTAAACTATTTTTTATTATATAGTAACAATTTATTATTTCATCATATTCACTCTTTACATCATCTATTGTTGTAAAAGACCTATGTGTTATGCAGGATTTCAATGTAAAAAATTCGTTTTTATGTTTTTGTATTTCTGGCTCTGTAAAACCACATTTCAAACACATTTCTGAAAATGTATTTAAATCATTGCTACTTATTCTTAATAAATGTCTCATCTCATAATTGAATCGATTTTCATTATATTTTGTTGGATCGTCAATATACGAATGTATTTTTTTCATTGTAAATCTTAGGTCTTCAATATACATATCTAAAACCGATATTATTAGATCAAATTGTTTATGCTTATTTTTGTAATATACCCCAAAAAAGAATGTTATTATAATGCCAATAAATAATGTTAATATATTATTTATAATGTCAGATATTGTAATATTAAAAAAATTATTTGTTATACGAGATATATTTAATATAAGAATCAAAGAATATGCAATTACAAAAGCTATACTTATGCCAATCATTATTTTATTAACATGTTTTATCATTGCGCATTCCTTATATAGGTAGTAATTTCTTCAATAAGCAATGGTTCATCATTAGAAATAAAACTTATTCTATCCAGTACAAGTTCGACTCCATACTTTCGAGCTAGACCACCAAATGCTTCCTCCAAAAATGAAGTTGCATATCCAGATACATTATCAAGATCGATCTGTATTTTTTCACTTTTAGATGTATCATTAAATAGTGGTTCCAATAATTTATTTCTAAATTCTTCACCAGAAAATGGTCCGTCTGAAATTAGACGAAACCCAGGTGTTTTTGAGAAATCCTTAAGCACTGATATTTTCATTATCGTCTCCCATTACAAATGACCAAGAAATCATGGTTCCATTAAATTTTGGACTTATGTCATTGTATTTATTATTGATACTATTATAGCACCCATTGTTTGAAATGACAACTAAATCTTTAATTAAATGAGATTCGGAAAAAGACATTATTTTTGGTAAACCCTTTCCTCTATAATTTAATTCTGTTGAAGTTCTAAAATCACCCTTAAGTACAGAGTTCAAAATTTTTGAGTCATTGAAACCAAAAATAGATTCAAATAATTTTTTTCTAACAGTTTCAGGTATGCCTTTTCCATTATCTAAAATAGAAAATCTTACACGCTCAAATTCTTTTTCATAATGCGCAATAAGCCACCATTTTGCGTACTTAGCTGTTTTTGAATCATAAGCCCATTCTTTCGTATTTCCCATGCATTCTAATACGGTTGTATAGAATGCACGTGTCATTCTACCTCTTTTAATAGGTAATTTTGATAGTGCAAATTCAATTACCTCATCTGCCACAGCTCCATCAACTAAATTATCAGACTTTATCGATAATATATTTTCATCAGCATTAGTTTGGTAGCTTGAATCAACAAAATCATAAAATCCAGAATTGAGAAATATTTTACGACACTTCTCATCGGCAGGGGCATTTCCACTTATTTTAATTTTATTTGCTTTTCTCATTTTCTCTAAGAATAATAGTAAATATAGAATAGATTCTGGAGATATTTCCTTTACTTGTTTTATGTTAATAAACAGTTGTCTTTTAACATAACCTATTTTTTCTACATTTTCAAAAAACTCTAAGGTTTCTTGAGTATTATTAACAATACTAAATATCAAGGGAGCATCAACAGTTATTCGATTAATAAAATCACTTTTATTTACGAATGATTTATTTTTATAATTTTTTTCTTGAAGTTTTTTTATTGCATAAAATGCCCTTTTTGAGTTGTAATTTTTATATTTTTCTGTTTTATAATATTTCTTCATAAAAATCACCACACATAAAAAAATAAATTAAAGTTTCATTTATGCATTATATATCTAACTTTATGCTTTTTCCAAGCCCTCATTAAGAGGTATCCTATGATTTTTATTACCTGTGGATTTGAGTTCTCAAATCCACAGGTGTTGGGGAATGATTAGAACACTAAGATTTCTCAAATTACGATTTCTCTTGACTTTTTGACTACTCTGTGATAAAATAATAATTAGTGTATATCCCATTTTATTAGAAATATATGCCTTGTATAATTCCGTTGGTTTATACATGTAAGGAACTGATTTTCTGATATACATTTGTGTAAAATGAAATCCAAATCAAAGGAAGGAAAGGCGAATAGTAGGTTCATAAATCTTATAAAATAACTCTCATGTAGAGTTATTTTGTTCGTCTTTTCCGCAATAAATTCATGTCAATACTATTCTCTGGTGATTTCCACGTGAACGAGTGTCGTGAGCTTTATATTATCACGAAAAAATCTCTCATAAAAATGTACGGTCATGTAAGATTTGATCAAATAAAAAGATAAAACAGGAGGAAATTATGGCATTACCAGATGGTTATGTTAAGGAAGCGAAATCATTTATTGTTGATCATTCGCTTTTCAGGAGAGGCGATGTTATGCGTTGCCTTTGTGGGTACACAGGAGATCGAATGGACGATTGGCTCCATTTTGGTGCAGTTGTGCTTCATAGCCCAGATTACAAAGCAGGTGATCCTATTACTCCAAAGGATTTAGAACCACCAGTCAACGCTGTAAGGATTTACATTTGCCCACGTTGCGGAACAACAAAACTTAGTGTATATGACACAGGAGATTCATTTACGATTAACCGACATCCTGTAGATTTGGGATATGTAAAAAAGAAAGTCAATAGCAAAAGGAAGAAAACTGCCCCGAAGAATTAGGGATTAATGTACTGTGCGGTATAAATTGTACTGCGCAGTACAATTTGAGGTTTACTTATCATATTAATGATCTATAAAAAGATAAATTGTAAAAGCCCCACTTGTAATTCTTATTTACTTGGACGACAATGATAGTGACAGGATTTCCTGTATTTCATAAAAATAATATGTCTTTATGAATTTGATAGTTGCTTTATAGGTTTTAAAGAAATGAGAAAAGAAATACTTTTTATACTTATTGTATTTATCATTACTGGCTGTGATTTTGAAAATGGCATTTATACAGACAATAACATAAAAATATACTCTGGAAGTTATGGCTATGATGTAGCTTATAGAGTTATTGATAATAAAATTTATTCAGGCAGTTACGGATATGATGTAGTATATCGAATTGACGGTAACAAAATTTACTCAGGTAGTTATGGTTATAATGTTGTTTACAGACTTGAAGGTAATAAAATCTATTCCGGTAGTTTTGGTTACGATGTAGTCTTTAGGATAGATGGAGATAAGATTTATTCTGGGTCTTTTGGATATAATATTACTTATAGAATACAGAGGTGAGGCAATTTTTATGAAAGTAAAATGTATTAAAAAGATTGATAAAACAGAATATAAACCTAATGATTTTAAGATATATTTTGGTCATCTTGAATATGGAAAAATATATGAGGTTATCTCGATGGAAAAAGACTGGTATCGAATTATTGATAGATCAGAAGAGGCTTATTTATATCCGCCAGAATTGTTTGAGGTGGTAGAGGAGTAGGGATGAAGTTTTTATTTTGTGAAAATGTACTCAAACCAAATACTGTAGATGAGGCTTT
>Ga0123356_10001284_pt1 | contig 27819 bp, 21 predicted proteins | sample TergutEmb28metaG_2_FD_92546 | JGI IMG/M metagenome (GOLD analysis project Ga0123356, IMG submission 92546) | Embiratermes neotenicus P3 segment gut microbial communities from Petit-Saut dam, French Guiana - Emb289 P3 | ecosystem: Host-associated > Arthropoda: Insects > Digestive system > Gut ...
ACCACTCGGCTCAGATCAGAGTCGATTAGGCTCACCTCACCAACTCCTCCGGAAGCCACTCAAAGCCTTCAGCCGCCACCTCGTAGGCTCCGGCATCGTCGACGTAGATAAGGAAATGCCTGATCTTCCAACGCCAGCGGGTTTCAGCGTCACTCGGTCGGCCACCACCACTGCAATGCGAGCAGTCTTACTCACTTGCTCGGTGTCTTGCTGCCTGATGCGCCCTGCCACGCCCCCAGTCAAAATGGCACCACCAACGCGCTCGCTAGAGCCCAGTCAACCTCCGCAGCATCAAGCCGGCTGAAGCGTCGGTTAAGGAAGCGATCTGATCAACCACCACCCGCCCGCGGGCCTGATCATCTGAGGCCACCTGGTAGTCGGCCCAAAACTCGGGCTCAAGTTGATCCGGCCGAGCGCTGAGCTCAGTGAACAACTGGCCAATGACGGCCCGTTGCTCCAAGTAGATCGGATCGGCCAACCTGGGCTGCATCACCTGGTGAGCCGCCAGGGCTTTGAGTACCGCTATCTCTGCCAAAGTGTCCGCCGGCACCGTCACTTGGGCGTGATACCTGGTCAATTGCCCCTCACCGAACCGTTGTCTGGTTGTAGTCACAGCAGCAAGGCAGAACCGTCCAATCAACTCCGAGGTCATGTCCTTCAGTGCCGCCAAACTGCGCCTAGTGCCGTCCCAAATGCCAACCCAGCACGGCAGCTCAATTAGGCGGTGGGCGGCATGATCCAGCTGATCAACGCTCACGCCCACGGGCAGATAGCGTTCCACGGCCAGCTCCAACACGGCCTGCCGTAGGCTCTGGTCTTTCAGTCCAAGGGGCGGGATCGAGCCGCCCACAATGCCGTCTTCAACATCGTGTACGCAATACGCTATGTCGTCCGACAGATCCATCACCTGGGCCTCGACACACCTGGCACCGGGTGGGGTGCCCTGCCTCAGCCACTCGAAAACCGGCTGCTCTGCGGTGTAGAAACCATACTTCTCCGCCGAACTACCCGGCGGACCTTGTCCGGCAGCCCACGGATACTTCACCGTGGCGTCCAGGCTTGCCCTGGTCAGATTCAATCCCACCGAGCGGTTCTGCCAGTAGACCTTGGCCTCCAGGCGAGTCAGCAGACGCAGGGTTTGGGCGTTGCCTTCAAAACCGCCGATGCCGGCTGCCGCAGCCGCCAGGGCCCGCTCGCCATTGTGGCCAAACGGCGGGTGTCCCAAGTCATGGGCCAAGCATGCCGTGTCTACCACGTCCGGGTCGCAGCCCAGCGCTTGACCCAGCTCGCGGCCCACCTGTGCCACCTCAAGGGAGTGGGTCAGGCGGGTACGGATGAAGTCGTCGCCCACCGGATGATCGTCGCGCCGCCAGGGCGTGCGAACCTGGGTCTTGGCACCAAGGCGTCTCAGGGCCGCCGAATGCAGCAGGCGCGCCCGGTCGCGGGCAAAATCGGTGCGGGTTGAACTCTTTGGTGCCTCCGGCGCCCAGCGGGCCATGTCTTCAACACCGTACTGGCTCACGGTTCCCACTTTAGTGGCCGTGGTTAGGCCTCACGACCCGCTTGATACGCTACCCAGGCACACCGCGGCATCGAGCCTTGGACCGGGCAGGCACAAGCCAAAGAGCAGCAGCCCTAGGGCCTTCATGCACGCGCCGGTCAGTGTTAATGACCCCGGCAGACTAACCTAGGTGTGTCGAAGCACAGCGTGAGGAGCTTGTTCGTGGACGCGCCACCTGCCCACCATGGCAATAATGTCCTCTCCGCCCACCGAGCCAGCAAGGTTTTCTGGGTGCGGGGCGCCAAACACCCCTTCCACGTCATCAAGGGTGTGTCATTGTCGGTCAAAGCCGGGGAGATGCTGGCTGTGGTAGGCCCATCGGGTTCAGGCAAGTCCACACTGTTGCGCTGTCTGGCCGGTCTAGAGCCCTTGACCGAAGGCCATGTCACGCTGCTTGACGCTAACTTGGGGCGCGCCACTCGGGCTGACATAGCCGAACTGCTGCGTGACCCAGTTGGCGTGTTGCTGCCCACTCCCCTACTTGTACCAAGCTTGACGGTGCGGCAGAACGTGGAGTTGCCGGGCTTGATTGCGGCTCGCTCAGGCCTGTCCACCCGAGAGCTGGCCCAGGCTACGCTGGCCGAACTGGGCATAGAACACCTGGTAGGCCACCTACCCGATCAGTTGACACCGGCTCAGGCCACCTTGGTGGCGCTGGCCCGCGTGGTTTCTCAGAACCCGCGCATCATCTTTGCCGACGAGCCCACCGGCCGGCTGAACGTGCCCGAATCCAAAGTGGTGATCCAGCGGCTCAATCAGCTCCGCTCCCAGGGCACGGCCATTGTGTTGGCCACCCATGATCTGCACCTAGCCGCGCTGGCTAGCCGGGTCATGATCCTGGTTGATGGTCAAGCTCAAGAGCTGCTCGAAGAACCCACCGCGGACGAAGTGCTAGCGGCCCTGGGCCGGGCCACCGGCGATCTGCTCCACGAAGTAACCGCATCTTCAGCCAAAGACACAGCCACTGCTCCCGAGGCGGCCGCTGTCGACTTGGCCGGTACGCCATCGACCACCAGCTCAAGTGAACCCACACCCAAGTCCAAGCCGCCTGCCGAAGACCACACCTCAACGGCGCCAAGCGACGCCGCGCCTGATGACCCCGCCCAAGTCGACACCGCACCAACAGCCCAGCCAAAGCCAACCAAAGGTAAAGGCAGGATCTGGCGCAGAGGCAAGGGCCGCCCATGATTCTGGTGGCAGTACGCGAGGCATTGGTTAACACTCGCCTGTGGCTGGCCGCTGGTCCCTTGTTGGCGCTGTCCACCGCCCTGATGGTGATTATCTTCTCGGTGGAGGTGCCAGAGGCCAACACCTCCGAACTACCCCACACCCCCTCGATCGATCCCACCGAGGCCACCATGCTGGCCCTGACCATGCTGGCCACCCTGGCCACCCTGGCGGTCACCGTGGACCGAGCGGTGGCCCACACTCGCCCGCGCTATGCCAAATATGAGCTGGCCGGCATGACACCGACCGGAGCGCGCGTCCTGGTACAGCAGCAAATCACCGTCATGACCGGAGCTTCGGTGCTAGCCGGCCTGATCATGGGCGTGTTCCTTGATGAACCCATGTACGAGTTGATGTCAAAGGTGGGGGCTGTTCACCGTCCGGTGGAGGGTGCGATCCACGCCTACTCCCTGGTTGGTGCCGCCGTGGTTGGCATGGGTCTTGCCCTGATTGCATCTGCCCCGGCAGCCAAATTGGCCCAATCGATCTACCCCGTCGAAGCCATCAAGGTGCGACCCCCCACCCAATCCTCCCAATCGCGTGGCCTCAGAGTGGCTGCCTATGCCACCTGGGCGCTGGCCCTTGTCGCCTGCTTGCTGACCGTTCTAATGCCACGGTTCGGGGCCACTACCCACCCGGTGGAGAGCGCCAACGAGGTGGCCACCTTCGGCGCTCTGCACACCCTGGCATTGGCGGGCGCGTTGGCGCTGACCGCCCGCTCCTATTGCCCCAAACTGATTCGTCTTTGGACCGCGGTGGTGCCCGAGCGCTACCTACCGACAGCCTTCCTTGGGAGGCGCGGCGCGGCCTACCAAGCCGGCCGGTCGCTAGAGGCTTTCAACATGGTGCTGGTAGGCGCCTTACTGGCCGGGGCAGCCAGCTCCATCTATTACGCCCGTTCCGACCTTGACCCCGCCGGCCACGGGTGGGTGGCAGCCCGTGACATGACCGCGGCTTTCCTGACCGGTGTGCCCCTCGCGTTGGTCTTGGTAGGCGCCGTGGTCACCACCGTAGTCACCACGCGCAGCCGGTTCCGCGAAGTCCAAACGTTGAGGTTGGCCGGAGCCACCGCCTGGCAAGTGCTGGTAGCCGGCTTCTTCGAGGCCGCCTTCCTGGCAGTTACCGCTCTGGCGGTTGCCGCCGCGGGAGTGGCTTGGGTGGCCATTTCGGTTGGTGTGGGTATGGCCGGTATTCCGGGCAGCCAAGGCTGGCCTGGTTCGATTGGTTGGGGCATGCCGGTCTGGATCATCCCCTTGGCCGTAGCGGTGTTCGGTGCTCTGTTGTTCGGAGCCTGCGCTTTGCCTTCGGTGATTCGCGGGTTACGGCGGCCCATAGTCAGCTAGTTAGAGGCCGCAATAGACGCGACCAGTAAGACGATGGCGAGGCACCGGCGGGCCCTTTGCAACCCTGGCAACGGGCCGCTCCAGTGGCGGCTTGTGAAGGTATCTGCCCAGCCCAGATTGTCCGCAGACGCGGTTTCCCGTTGCCTTGACGTCCGCAATCTGCCAGAATCGTCGAGGTCGCCCGGCACCAGCGTCGCTGGTTGCCTTCTCCCGGGAGTCAATAAGAAAGGCTAGGAACCCGCGAGCCGATGGTTGATGTCGCCCCTCCGCTGACGCGTCGCCAGCTCCGTCTTGAGCGCGCCACCCGACAGGTAGAGACCCCTTTAACCCGTCGGGATATTCGTGAATCAGCGCAGGTCAACGCAGTACGAGCGGCCTCCCCGCGCGCCGTAGCCACTACCCCTGCCAGCCGCGCCAATAGCACTCCACCGGTCTTCGGTCACAAAGCCTCGCCGCCTGGCAGCAAGCCCACCTCGACCCAGCCTGTGGCACCTAGTGCAGGCCTACGCCAGCCGAGCCGGACCGACGCGGTCGAGCCAGTCCAACCGCCCGCATCGCCCACCAAAGCCATTGCCAAGCAGGTAGCTTCCACCAGTGCCCAGCTACCGGCATCGGCCTTGACGCCAGCCCACGGAGCCTTGCACCGGGCGAACCGCACCTCTCTCCATGGCATAACGGCTTTCACACGCCATAACACCAGGCCACTCGCGGCAGCCGCCGCCGCCGTCATGGTGGTTGGCGGTGGGCTGGTCTCCGGGACCATGCACCAGCCACCAGCCGATCCCACCCAAGACGCCCTCAGCCCACTGCGCACCACCGTTGAACTGGTTTCCAGGCGCAACGTGTCCCAGGCCTCTTCGCGCTCCATGATTGCCCGCCTGCCAACCCAGGGTATGGACGCCCAACTGAATCAGGCCGATGCCACCAACGCCACCTTGGTGCTAGAGCTCCATCTGCCCAAGTTGGAGCCCGGTGAATCCATTGTCATCCGCCGCATGGCGGGCCTTGAACCACCGGTCACCCCAGCCGACGGCGTTGACGTGCCAATTGCCGACGCTGACGGCGTAGTAGTAGACCAGGGACTTAGCCCAGACACCAACTACGCCTACACCGCTTTTTTGTCCCGGCCCGAAGCCAAGCCCGAAGTCCTAGCCACGGCCCTGGCCTCAACCACCCTCTACCCCACCGAACTGGCGCCAGGCGACTCATTGGTAGCCGGGGAACGCCTGGTCAGCCCGGACCACAGCCACTACTTCACCGTCAGCCCAGAAGGCCGTGCGGCACTGTTCAATTCGCTTGGGCAGAAGATCTGGACCTTTGGCGTGGACGCGGCACCGGATGCCACTGTGGTGATGCAATCCAACGGCGAGTTGGTGGTGGCCAGCGAAGGCCACACCATGTGGTCCTCCAAGACCACCGTCGAAGGCTCCAGTTTGTTCCTGACCGACGCCGGTGAACTGCAAATATTGCAGGCTGGCGCGGTTTTATGGTCTTCGGCTGACAACGGCGACCAACTACGCGGCGGCGACTCCCCCTACGTGGTGTCTGCTCAGGGCTGGACCCAACCAGCCTCCGGACCGTTCCGCTCGCCGTTCGGTGGGCGCCGGCACCCCATCTCCGGTGGCTACCGCCAGCACGAGGGCATTGATCTGATGGGCGGCGGCAGAGGCCAGCCGTTCTACGCCGCGGCCGACGGCGTAGTTGAGACCATTCGCTGCGATTCGGGCGGCAACTGGACACTGGTCATTGACCACGGTCAAGGGGTTACCACCCGCTACCTGCACTGGGATGGCATGAGCAACATCTTGGTCGAAGAAGGCCAGGCCGTGGTGGCCGGACAACACGTAGCCAATGTGGGCAACTCCGGATACTCCACCGGCGCGCACCTTCATTTCGAAGTCCGGCGCAATGACCAGGCAACCGACCCGGTAGCTTTCTTGAAAGAACACGGCGTTCAACCGATCTGGTGAGCCGACGCCCACGCCAAAATCACGTTTACCACTGGTTGCAGCATGCCTGCTTACTGCCAAGACCGCCGATCGCGTTCTACCCAGGCCCCCAGGTGCCAACTGGTGCGCCCGTAGCACCCGGCACTTTGTAGGCGGCCCTAGCTCAAGACCGTGCCAAGATATTGGCCGGTAAAGCTGTCCTTGACCTTGGCCACCTGTTCGGGGCTACCCTGGGCCACCACCAGGCCGCCGCCGCTGCCGCCTTCCGGCCCCAGATCAATCACCCAATCGGCCGTCTTGATCACGTCCATGTTGTGTTCTATCACAATCACCGAGTTGCCCTTGTCTACCAGGTCTTGCAGCACACCCAGCAGCTTTCGGATGTCCTCGAAATGCAAGCCCGTGGTGGGCTCGTCCAGCACGTAGATGGTCCGCCCGGATGAGCGCCGCTGCAATTCACTGGCCAGCTTGACCCGCTGGGCTTCTCCCCCTGACAAGGTGGGAGCTGGTTGACCCAGACGGACATAGCCCAGACCCACATTCACCAAGGTGTTCAGGTGGCGGGCGATGGCGGGGATGGCCTTGAAGAATTCCGCCGCCTGCTCGATTGGCATGGCCAGCACATCGGCCACAGTTTTGCCGGCGTAGTGGACCTCTAGGGTTTCGCGGTTGTAACGGTCACCGTGGCACACCTCGCATGGCACATAAACATCTGGCAAGAAGTTCATCTCGATGCGCAGCGTGCCGTCGCCTCTGCAGGATTCACACCGGCCACCCTTGACGTTGAAACTAAACCGCCCAGGGCCATAGCCGCGCAGCTTGGCTTCGGTGGTCTGGGCGAAGAGCTTGCGGACGTGGTCCCACACGCCGGTGTAGGTGGCTGGATTAGACCTTGGGGTTCGGCCAATGGGTGCCTGATCAACGTGGACCACCTTGTCTAGATGCTCCAGGCCACTGACCGAGGTATGCCGTCCGGGTACCAGCTTTGCGCCGTTCAGCCGGTTCGCCAGGGCTTGGTATAGCACCGCGTTGACCAGGGAGGACTTGCCCGAACCAGACACACCAGTGACCGCCGTCAGCACCCCAAGTGGGAAAGAGACGTCGATCGATTGCAGGTTGTTTTCCCTGGCGCCCTTGACCGTGACCTGTTTGGCTTTGGTTGCCTGGCGCCGCTTGGCTGGAACGGCAATGGACCGCCGGCCGGCCAAGTAGTCTCCGGTGATAGAGGTTGCTTCATTCGACAAAGCCGCCACCGGCCCGGAGTAGACAATCTGACCACCGTGTTCACCCGCCCCCGGGCCAATGTCAACCACCCAGTTGGCGCTCCGGACCGTTTCTTCGTCGTGTTCCACCACAATCAGGGTGTTGCCCAAGTCCCGCAGCCGGGTGAGGGTGGCAATGAGCCTCCGGTTGTCCCGCTGGTGCAGGCCAATCGATGGTTCATCCAGGACATAGAGCACTCCGACTAAACCGGAGCCAATCTGGGTAGCCAGGCGGATGCGCTGGGCCTCGCCTCCGGACAGGGTGGCAGCCGGGCGCTGCAAGGTCAGGTAGGTCAGACCCACATCCAGCAAGAAACCAAGCCGGGCGTCAATCTCTTTGAGTACCTGGTTCGCAATGGTGCGCTGACGCTGCGTCAGGGTCAACCCAGCCAGGAAACTGCGGCATTGGTCAATTGACAGCCCGCAGACCTCTGCAATAGACAGCCCACCCAAGCGCACTGCTAGGACCTCTGGCCTAAGGCGCGTGCCCTGACACTCCGGGCAAGGCACCTCGCGCATATAAGCCCTGTATTTGTCTCTGGCATATTCGGATTCGGTTTCCGAATGGCGCCGCTCCAATTGGGAAATAACTCCCTCAAACCCGGATGAATAGGAACGTCGTCTTCCCCAACGGTTGCGGTAACTCACGTGGATCTTGTGGCCGTAGCCAAACAAGATGGCGTCTTTGGCCCGTTTTGGCAGTGCCCGCCATGGCTGATCAAGAGAAAAACCCAGCTCTTCCCCTAAGGAGGCCAGCAGATGGGCGTAATACTCCCAACTGGCTCCGCCCCACGGTTGAATAGCGCCATCCATGATGGACAGCTCCTGGTTGGGCACCACTAGATCCGGGTCAACTTCCAGGTGGAAGCCAAGGCCGGTGCACTGTGGGCACGCACCATAGGGCGCGTTAAACGAGAACGTTCTTGGCTCAATCGACTCCAGTGCTAGTTCGTGCTCGTTGGGGCAGGCTCGCTTCTCAGAGAAACGGCGCTCCCGTTGATCATTGCCAGCGTCAAGGTCCACCAGGTCCGCCACCACCAACCCGTCTGACAAGCGCAGCGCCGTTTCAACCGAATCAGTGAAACGAGAGCGTTCGCCCTGGGCCACCACCAGGCGGTCCACCACCGCCTCAATGGTGTGGCTTAGTTTTTTGTCTAGTGTGGGGGCGGCTTCAACCTCATGGACTTGGCCGTCCACCCGGACCCGGACAAAACCCTTGGCCATGAGTTCCTTGAAGACCTCGGCGTATTCACCCTTCCGACCGCGCACCATGGGCGCCAGTAGCTGTAGCCGAGTGCCAGCCGGTAAAGCCAGCAGTTGGTCCACAATCTGCTGGGCGGATTGCGCCACAATTCTTTCCCCACACTGCGGGCAAAACGCCTCCCCAGCCCTAGCAAATAAGAGCCTCAAATAGTCATAGACCTCGGTGATGGTGCCCACCGTGGAGCGAGGATTGCGGTTGGTGGCTTTTTGGTCAATGGACACCGCCGGGCTGAGGCCCTCGATGAAGTCAACGTCCGGTTTGTCCATCTGCCCCAGGAACTGACGGGCATAAGAAGACAGCGATTCGACGTAGCGCCGCTGGCCCTCCGCGAAAATGGTGTCAAAGGCTAAGGAGGACTTGCCCGAGCCAGATAGGCCGGTGAACACAATTAGCGCGTCCCGCGGTAGGTCAACCGAAGCGTTCTTCAGGTTGTGCTCGCGGGCCCCTTGGACCACTAGACGGTCACTCACCCGCACCACTCTAGTAGTCCCCTCTGACACGCTTTGCTCTCATGTTCGGCAGCGGCTGGTGCGTCAGAGCGCGGCTGCGCAAAGCCCCGCGTTCGCGCCCCGGACCTGGACGATGCTCCACATCGTCAGCAGGTCCGACAGGCCCGCCACACCCCCGACCGCGCGCCTTCACTCCGCCGCGCCACTCCCTCACCTCGGCATTTCATCTTGCGTTCACCGCCCACAAGCTAAGTCAAGTCGAAATGAAAGGGGACCGCGAAGGCGCCGGAAAGGGGGCGACTGCCGGGTTTGGCCTCGGGCATTTGACTCGAGCAAACGCCAGAGCGTTTGCCGAGTCAAGGCGCGGGCAGCGGCTCGTTTCCGGCGCCGGATTTCAACGCAAGCAACTAAACGAGAGCGTCGCGGATTTGGCGGAGCTCGGCTTTGAGGGACTTGATCTCATCCCGTAGACGGGCCGCCAGCTCGAACTGGAGTTGCTCGGCAGCGGACAGCATTTGGGCGTTGAGTTCTTCTATCTCAGATGTCAGCTGGTCAATCAGTGGTCCACCCTGCTGCTTCCTGCCACCCAGCCGCTCCGCCTTGACTTGCTGACCCAGGGCCTTGGTGTCGGCGTCTTCGCCTGCCAGCATTTCGGTGATGTCGGCAATCCGTTTGCGCAGCGGCTGCGGGTCAATCCCGTGGTCGGTGTTGAACTGGAGCTGCTTGGCCCGCCGCCGGTCTGTTTCGGTGACTGCCTGGTGCATAGCCGGGGTGACGTCGTCGGCGAACATGACCACCTGGCCAGAGACGTTACGCGCCGCCCGGCCAATGGTCTGGATCAAGGATGTGGCTGAACGCAAGAAACCCTGCTTGTCCGCGTCCAAGATGGCCACCAAAGATACTTCTGGTAAGTCCAGGCCTTCGCGCAGCAGGTTGATACCCACCAGCACATCAAACGCCCCTTGCCGCAGCTCGCTGAGTAGTTGTACTCGCTTCAAGGTTTCAACATCAGAGTGCAGGTAGCGCACCTTGACGCCCACACCCAACAAATAGTCGGTCAGTTCCTCGGCCATTTTCTTGGTCAGCGTGGTCACCAGCACCCGCTCACCCTTTGTCTCACGCTCCCGGATCAGACCAAGCAGCGCATCGATCTGACCCTCGGTGGGGAGCACCGTCACCTTGGGATCCACCAGGCCAGTGGGCCGGATGATCTGTTCCACCACGCCGCTAGACAGCGCCAGCTCGTAGGATCCGGGCGTGGCTGATAGGTAGACCGTCTGCCCAATGCGCTCCAAGAACTCTTCCCACCGCAGCGGCCGGTTGTCCATGGCGCTGGGCAGACGGAAACCGTGGTCCACCAGCGTGCGTTTGCGCGACATGTCGCCCTCGTACATGGCGCCAATCTGCGGCACCGTGACGTGGGATTCGTCAATCACCAGCAAGAAGTCTTCTGGAAAGTAGTCCAACAACGTGTTGGGCGGTGTACCGGCCGCCCGCCCATCAATGTGCCGGGAGTAGTTCTCAATCCCGGCACAGCTGCCCACCTGCCGCATCATCTCTAGGTCGTAGTTAGTGCGCATACCCAGCCGCTGCGCCTCCAGCAACTTGCCCTGGCCCTCCAGCTCTGCCAAACGCTGGTCGAGTTCGTGTTCAATGCCATTGATCGCCTGGTGCATGCGCTCGGGCCCGGCCACGTAGTGCGAGGCCGGGAAGATGGCCACCAACTCCTGGGGCGCAATCACCTGGCCCGTCACCGGGTGCAGGGTAGACAGGGCTTCAATCTCATTACCGAAGAACTCGACCCGAATGGCTAGTTCTTCATACATAGGGATTATCTCAACCGTGTCACCGCGCACCCGGAAATGCCCCCGGCTGAAGGCCAAGTCATTGCGGGTGTACTGCATGGCTATGAACTGCCGCAGCAGGTCATCGCGGTTCAGCTGCTGCCCCACCCGTAGCGCCACCATCCGGTCAACGTATTCTTCTGGGGTACCCAGGCCGTAGATACAACTGACCGAGGCCACCACCACCACGTCCCGCCTGGTCAGCAGAGAAGACGTGGCGGAGTGCCGCAGTCGCTCCACCTCAGAGTTGATCGACGAGTCTTTCTCAATGTAGGTGTCCGTCTGAGGCACGTAGGCCTCAGGTTGGTAGTAGTCGTAGTAAGAAACGAAGTACTCCACTGCGTTGTGGGGCATTAGCTCGCGGAACTCCGTGGCCAGCTGGGCGGCCAGAGTTTTGTTGGGTTCAATCACCAAGGTGGGGCGTTGCAAGCGTTCAATCAGCCAGGCGGTGGTAGCAGACTTGCCGGTGCCGGTGGCGCCCAGCAGCACCACGTCCTTCTCCCCTGCCGTGATGCGCTGGACCAGCTGATCAATGGCCGCCGGCTGATCACCCGCCGGGGTCAGCTCCCCGGTCACCTCGAACCGAACATCCGGCCCAAAATCCAAGATTGGACGCATGTTCCAATCCTAGGGCGCACCACCTACACGCCTAGCCTCCCAGCCGCCCCGGGGACGAGTGTGACGGCTGGCAGGTTTCGGCAGACCGCGACCAGCGGTTTTGCCGCCCATGATCCTGCTCTACGTCACACTCGCGGAAAAAGAGCGGAGCCGGACCACCAGAAAGGCCCACTATGGACGGTCAAGCCAGGCGTGGTAGAGCTGATCAACTTGGGCCCAGAGGTCTTCAACGGAACCGGAGTGGTCCAGCACGTGAGTGGCAATGGCTGCCCGCTCAGCGTCGGTGGCTTGGGCCATCACGCGCGCGTCGAACTGCTCAGAGGTCATCCCACGTTCGGCGATGGCGCGCTGCCGCCTGACCTCGAGTGGCGCCTGCACCACCACCACCTGGTCAAACTCGCTAGCCCGGCCCCCCTCTGCCAGCAAAGGGATGTCGTGCACCACCACCGCGTTTCCCTTAAGTTCAGCTTGAGCTTCAACTTGAGATGAACGCTGCTGGATCAAAGGGTGGACTATGGCTTCAAGGTCTTGGCGCGCTCCGGCATCGGCAAACACCACCGCACCCAAGGCGGGCCGGTTCAACGAGCCATCGGCTTTCAGAACACCGGAACCAAAGCGCTGAACAACAGCGGTCAAACCCGCGGTGCCGGGTTCAACCACTTCACGCGCCAACTGGTCGGCGTCAGTCACGGCAGCGCCTAACTGGGCAAAGCGCGCTAAGGCAGCAGATTTACCAGCGGCCATGCCGCCGGTTAGCGCCACCCTCAGCACAAGACAGGTGAGGCTAGTGGCCAGTCAGCTTCTCGCGCAACGCCGCCAGGGCCTCGTCGCTGGCCAGCGTGCCGTTGGTGTCGGCCTGCGGCACATCTGAGGAGTAGTTGGTGGCGGTGCCGTCTTCCACGGCGGCGTCTTGGTCGGCCGCGCGCGCCTGCTGGACCTGCGCTTTGTGAGCTTGCCAGCGGGCCTGAGCGTCGGCGTATGCCTGCTCCCAGGATTCACGCTGGGTTTCGAAGCCGGGCAGCCACTCGTTGGACTCCGGGTCAAAGCCCTCGGGGTACTTGTAGTTGCCGTCTTCGTCGTACTCAGCCGCCATGCCGTACAGCGCCGGGTCAAAGGTGGATTCATCACCGTCCGGGTCTACGCCATCATTGGCCTGCTTCAACGACAGCGAGATGCGCCGCCTCTCCAGGTCAATGTCGATGACCTTGACAAACACCGCTGCGCCAACCTTGACCACCTGTTCGGGGGCCTCGATGTGGCGGACAGCCAGCTCGGAGATGTGCACCAAGCCTTCAATGCCGTCTTCGACGGAGACAAACGCACCAAAGGGCACCAGTTTGGTGACAGAGCCAGGCACCACTTGACCAATCGCATGGGTGCGGGCAAACAGCTGCCACGGGTCTTCTTGGGTGGCTTTGAGCGAAAGCGACACCCGTTCGCGGTCCAGTTCGACCGACAGGACTTCCACTGTGACCTCTTGGCCCACTTCGACTACCTCTGCCGGGTGGTCAATGTGCTTCCACGACAGCTCCGAGACGTGCACCAGACCGTCCACGCCACCCAGGTCCACAAAGGCGCCAAAGTTGACAATCGAGCTGACCACACCGGTGCGCACTTGGCCCTCTTTCAGCTGCTCCAGGAAGGTGGAACGGACCTCAGACTGGGTCTGCTCAAGCCAGGCGCGCCGTGAGAGCACCACATTGTTGCGGTTCTTGTCTAGCTCAATGATCTTGGCGTCAAGTTCCTTGCCAATGTATGGCCCAAGGTCGCGGACGCGCCGCATCTCCACCAAGGAGGCCGGCAGGAAGCCGCGTAGGCCAATGTCTACGATCAATCCGCCCTTGACCACTTCGATCACGGTGCCGGTGACCACGCCATCGGCCTCTTTGACCTTCTCAATGGCGCCCCAGGCCCGCTCGTATTGAGCCCGCTTCTTCGACAAGGTAAGGCGACCCTCTTTGTCCTCCTTTTGGAGAACCAGGGCCTCAATCTTCTCGCCCACTTCGACCACTTCGGACGGGTCGACGTCATGTTTGATTGACAGCTCACGTGAGGGAATGACCCCCTCAGTTTTGTAACCAATGTCTAGCAGGACCTCATCGCGGTCCACTTTGACCACGGTGCCTTCGACAATGTCGCCGTCGTTGAAATACTTGATTGTGCCGTCAATGGCGGCAAGAAGATCATCGCTGCTGCCAATGTCATTGACGGCAACTTCTGGAATTGGGGCTTCGGTTACTGGGGCTGGTAGGGATGCTGACATAAATAGATTGGACCCAAGGTGTTAGTTGACAAGGACAAACGCTGACCCCAGCGGAAGCAGGAGCTAGCGCCAAGGCAGTCTAGCAGTCAGTTAGACCCCCCTCACTCCAGGTAAGTCAGACGTTACGCGACTGTTACCAAAGGGCTCTGCCGGTTTCTACCAATTCGTTCGGCACGGCCTTGACTTTGCCAGCGATTTTGGACAATTCCACCAGTTCAATTTTCTCGCCATGCAGCGCGGTCATCACACCGAATGTGCCATTTGACAGCGCATCGACCGCGGCCAGGCCGAAACGTGAACCCAAGATGCGGTCGGTTGGGGTAGGGGTGCCACCCCGCTGAACGTGTCCCAGGACTGTGAGGCGAGTGTCAAACCCAGTGCGTTCCCTGATCTCTTTGGTCAACTGCTCACCAATTGAGCCGGCCACAATGCTGCCCTTGCGGTCAAGCGGCGTGGCATAGTCCATCTCGGTGCCGGCCTTGGGCACAGCCCCCTCAGCCACCACCACAATGGAGAACGAGGCGTACGACTTGTGGCGGCGGCGGATGGCGTCTGCCACCTCTTTGATGTCGAATGGATCCTCTGGGGTCAAGATAAGATCCGCCCCGCCAGCCATACCTGCGTTGACGGCGATCCAGCCCACGGTGTGCCCCATCACCTCCAATACCATGACCCGGTTGTGCGATTCGGCCGTGGTGTGCAGCCGGTCAATCGCCTCGGTCGCCACGTTGATGGCGGTGTGGAAGCCAATCGACAGGTCGGTACCCTCCACATCGTTGTCAATGGTCTTGGGGATGGCCACTAAATTGACACCGGCCTTGGCCACCTTGGCCGCGGCACTGATAGTCCCGTCCCCGCCAATGCAGACTAGGGCGGAGATGTGCTCAGCCTCCATGGTGGAGATGACCGCTTCGATGCCGCCGGGGTTCTTGTCCGGGTGGTAACGGGCAGTGCCCAGCATGGTGCCGCCGCGGGCCAGAATGCCACGCACGTCATCGCGCGTCATGGGCCAGACCAAACCCTCTACTACGCCCTGCCAGCCGTTGCGGAAACCCACCACTGAGTGGCCGTAGCCCATCTCGGCTCGTTTCACCACGGCTCTAATCGCGGCGTTTAGTCCGGGGACGTCTCCCCCACCGGTCAACACTCCAATACGCACTTCATCCCCCAAGTGATTCCCCGACAAGCTAGCTGGGGCATTGTCTATATCAATGCTAGGACCTCCAAGGCGTAGCAATTGCCAAGGTGGTCCCAGTGGGCAGCCAAAGACGTGCCGGCCCCGGACAGATGGCCACCGGAGATGAAGCGAGCCGCTAGTGGGCGGCCGCCAACCAGGAACGGCCTTGCCCAACCGACACGGCTAGTGGCACTTTAAGTTGCACCGCCTGGCCCATCTGCTCGGTTAGTAGTGCGCTGAGGGCCTGGGCTTCACCGGAAGCCACCTCGCACACCAGTTCGTCGTGAACCTGCAGCAACACCCGGCTTGCTAGACCTTGTTTGGCGATGGCGGCGTCCACCTTCAGCATGGCCACTTTGACAATGTCTGCCGCCGAACCTTGGATCGGGGCGTTGAGGGCGGCGCGTTCGGCCATCTCACGGCGTTGCCGATTGGTGGATGACAGGTCCGGCAAATAGCGCCGGCGGCCCATGATGGTTTGGGTGAAGCCGTCATGCCTGGCTTGTTCAACCACACTGGCCAGCAAGTCCCGCACCCCGCCAAACCGCTCGAAATAGTGGTCCATCAGTTCTTGGGCCTCACCGGGGGTGATGGCGAGCTGGCGCGACAGGCCGTAGGCGCTCAGCCCGTAGGCCAAGCCATAGCTCATGGCCTTGATCTTGGACCGCTGAGCTGGACTGACCTGCTCTGGCTCCACACCAAAGACGGTGGCGGCCATGGTGGCGTGAAGATCCTCACCACTGGTGATGGCAGCAATCAGCTTCTGGTCATTGGACAGGTGCGCCATGATCCGCATTTCGATCTGCGAATAGTCGGCGGTCATCAATTGGTCATAGTCCAAGCCAGGCACAAAGCAGGCGCGGATCATTTGGCCTGTGTCGGTACGCACCGGGATGTTCTGCAGGTTTGGATCGGCGCTAGCCAACCGCCCGGTGGCGGCGGCTGTCTGGCTAAAGGTGGTGTGGATGCGGCTGTCAATAGCCACCGCGTTGATCAGGGTGGTTACCATTTGGCTGAGCTTGGTGACGTCTCGATGCGCCAGCAAGTGTTCCAAAAAGGGATGCCCAGTCTTGGCAAACAGCTCGGCCAGCGAGCCGGCGTTTGTCGAATAGCCAGTCTTGATGCGCTTGGTTTTGGGCATGCCCAGTTGGTCGAACAAGACCACTTGGAGGGCCTTGGGGCTGGCCAGATTGACTCGCTGACCACCTAGCACCTGAAAGGCGTCCGATTGGGCTTGTTCGGCTCGAGCCAGCAGGCTGGAGTTCAGGCGGTTCAGTTCTGCCAGGTTAACGGCAATGCCGGCCACTTCCATCCTGGCAAGCACCGGGCTTAGGGGCAGTTCAATAGTTTGGAAAAGCTCCGTGCCGTGTTTGCTGGCCAGTTCTTGATTCAGGGGTTCGACTAGCTGCTGGACCGCCGCCGCCTGCCGGGCCTGATCCAGGGCGGCAGTGTTGCCGTCCAGGTTGTCAGGCCGGCCGGCCGAACCCAGGTCAAACTCACCTTGCGCAGGCACCGCTTGGGTATCCAGGCGATGGCCCAAAAATTCTTCGACTATGTCTGCCAGGTCCAACCCGCGCCGGTCCGGCAAGCAAAGGTAAGCCGCCAGGGCGGTGTCACACACCACTCCAGCCAGCTCCAAGCCGTGTCTGGCTAGAAGGTGCCAGGCTTGCTTTGCGCCATGCAGAGCCTTGGCCTGGTGCCCACTGGCCAGCCACTGCGCCAAGGCCGCTTCGCCTATGGGGTCCAGGGAAGCCAGGTTCACCACTGTGGCCTGGCCATCTGGCCGGGCAAGCGCCAGGCTCAAGTCTTCGCCATGGTCACTTAAACCATTGGTGGCGGCTGGTCCAGATAACCCAGTGACGGCAGCCGCGCCATCGTTCCTGGCACCTGGACCTGCCTCCCTACCAAGATCGGATCCGGTGACGGCAAGACCCCACGCCACCGCCGGCTCACTGGCCAAGAATGCGGCCAGGTTGCCGTTCGCCACCTGCACCAGCTGGGGTTCTTGCCAACCGGTGGCTGCCTGTTCTGATGCAAGGTTGACGCCGGTAGCGTTGGGGACCCAGTAGTCAGACTCCAGGACTCGTGCCCTCAAACGCCCAAATTCGAGGGTGTCAAACAGAGTGTTGACTGCCTCGCGGTTCAGCTGGCCCTGGGTTAGGTGGTCCAGACCGAGCGGTAGGTCCAGATCACGGCGCAGCTGCCCCAGCCGACGGTTCAACCGAACCTGGTCAAGGTGGTCCCGCAGGGCTTGGCCAGCCTTTCCGGGCAGGCTGGCTGCGTTGTCTAGCACGGCAGCCAGTGAGCCGTGCAGTTGGAGCCATTTGGCAGCTGTCTTAGGCCCCACACCCGGTACCCCAGGCAGGTTGTCGCTGGTCTCTCCCACCAGGGCAGCTAAGTCTGGGTAGAGCTCTGGGGAAACCCCGTAGCGTCGGGTGACCTCTTCAGGGGTGATGCGGGCCAATTCGGTTGAACGAAACTGCGGGTAGAGCACTGTGACGGTGGGGTCCACCAGTTGGAAGGTGTCGCGGTCGCCTGAGGCCACCAACACCGTCATGCCGGCCGCCACGCCCTGGGTGGTCCAAGTGGCCAGGATGTCATCACCCTCGAATTGGTCAAGCTCCAGGTGCGCTATGCCCATGGCGTCTAGCGCTTGCCGAATCAAAGGCACCTGGCCAATGAACTCAGGCGGGGTCTCGCCACGGTTGGCTTTATATGGCGGGTACAACTCCGTTCGAAAGCAGTGGCGCGACTTGTCAAAAGCCACACCCACGCGGTCGGGTCGGTGCAGTGTCAGCTGGTTCAGCAGGGTGGTGATGAAGCCATAAACGGCGTTGGTGGCCAGGCCAGTCTTGGTGGAGAAGTTCTCTACTGGCAGGGCGTAAAAGGCTCTGAAGGCCCACGAATGCCCGTCAATCACCATTAACGTCTGGCTCATGACACAAGCCTAAGACACCGCCCCTACATGCCAGTGAACTGGGCCGCGATGCGAATAGTTGGCCTGGTGGGTGACGGCGAAGGCGTCTATTCGTCAGTCATTTGCTCAATGACGGCGTCGGCTACCTCACGCATGGTCAAACGACGGTTCATTGAAGTCTTTTGGATCCAGCGGAAGGCATCTGGCTCGCTCAGGTCCATCTTGCTCATCAGCAGGCCTTTGGCCCGCTCTACCCGTTTGCGGGTCTCCATCCGTTCGGCTAGGTCATTGACCTCGTTTTCCAGCGAGACCATCTCGCCGAACCGCGCCTGGGCAATCTCAATGGCTGGCAATAGGTCGGCCGCAGTGAAAGGCTTGACCACGTAGGCCATGGCCCCAGCCTCGAGTGCTCTTTCCACCAGCTCTTTTTGGGAGAAAGCGGTCAGCATGACTACCGGTGCCAAGCGTTCTTTGTGGATCTGTTCGGCGGCTGTTAGACCGTCCATGACGGGCATCTTGACATCCATCACCACCACGTCAGGCTTGAGCTCTTGGGTCAGCCGCACGGCTTCTTCACCGTTAGCGGCTTCGCCGACCACATCGAAACCGTTCTCCGTCAGTGTCTCCACAGCGTCAAGCCGGATCAGCGTCTCGTCTTCGGCTACTACCACGCGCCGGGCGTGATCCTTGCCGTTTGTTGTATTACCTGCCACAGGATGTAGCCTAGTGTGCTGTCACCGCGACGGTAACCGAGACGCCCAAATATGCCCGCCGGGCTGTGTCCGGTTAGCGAAGCGGATGGCCGGCGGGCTCAACGTGGTCCGTCATTCACACCGCCCTGGTGGCCCAACTGGCAGAGGCAGTCGGCTCAAACCCGGCACGGTGCGGGTTCGAATCCCGCCCAGGGCACTAATGGGTCATGTCTCCTGACATGGCCCATTTGTGGCCTCAAGGATTCGAACCCGTGAGGGCACGACTACCGTGAGTCAACCCTGGGGACACCAATCAGGAATCCTGTTCGCCTATCCGATGCACCAGGATCTGGTTGGTGGTGCCGGATTTGCCCACCGGCGCACCGGACACCAACACCACCGACTGGCCTTTGCGGGCAAGACCGTTGCTCAACAGCGCCTCGTCCGCCAAATCCACCATTTCGTCAGCGCTATCCAGCAACCGCACCAGGTAGGCCCGCACGCCCCACTGCAAGGCCAGTTGGCGACGCACTGGTTGATTTGGTGTCAAGGCTATTAGCGGAATCTTGCAGCGCAGACGAGCCAGGCACCTGGCCGCCTCCCCGGATTCGGTCATGGCTACCAAACTCACCGCGTTCAACTCCTCGGCCATGGCGGCGGCCGATTGAGCCACAATCCCCGAGCGAGTGTTGGGCAGGTCAGCCAGCGGCGTCATGCGGTCTTGCCCACTGATTTCGGTGGCGGCAATGATCCGTGCCATGGTGCGCACGGCTTCGACTGGGTAAACCCCAATGGAGGTCTCTCCCGAAAGCATCAGCGCGTCGGCCCCATCGAGGGTGGCATTAGCGCAGTCAGAGGCCTCAGCCCTGGTGGGCCTGCCATTCGAGACCATTGATTCAAGCATTTGAGTGGCCACTATCACCGGCTTGGCGTGCACCCTAGCCAGGTCGATGGCGGTTTTTTGCACCAAGGGCACGTCTTCCAAGGGGAGCTCCACTCCCAGGTCGCCGCGTGCCACCATAATCCCGTCAAAAGCCTCGACCAGTTCTGGCAGGCAGCCAACGGCTTGAGGTTTTTCGATCTTGGCCAACACGGGCCGGTCCACCCCTACCTGCGCCATCACCGCCTTGACGGCGTCATAGTCAGCTGGCCGGCGCACAAAGGACAGCGCAATCCAGTCCACCCCAAGTTTCAGGGCAAAGCGCAGATCGGCCTGATCCTTCTTGGTCAGGGCGGGTACCGAGACGGTGGCGCCAGGCAGGTTGATGCCCTTGTGGTCGCTGACCTTGCCGCCCACCTCGACTTGCGTGACCACATTGCCACCTTCAACCGACACCACTCTCAGTGTCACCTTGCCGTCATCGACCAAGATGACGTCACCCAGCTTGGCGTCTTCGGCGAGGGTTTTCAGGGTGGTGGACGCCTGTTGTGCGGTGCCAGCCACGTCATCGGCGCAAAGCGTGAAGGTGGTGCCCTTCTTGAGTTTGACTGGTCGGCCTTTGGCAAACCGGCCAAGCCGGATCTTCGGTCCCTGCAGATCCGCCAGCACGGCCACCGGCCGGCCAGTTTCCTCGCTGATGGCCCGAATGGATTGGTAGACCGCCCGGTGCCATGCCTGTGTGCCGTGAGACAAATTCAAACGAGCCACGTCCATGCCGGCGTTGATCAGGGCGCGGATCTGTTCCGGCTCGCAGGTGGCTGGGCCAATGGTGCAAACAATCTTGGCGCGGCGCAAAACCGATCCTTCCGGTTGGACGTTCAGGGCCACCATGGCACAACCTGGGACTGACTGAGCCACAGCGACCGGCAGAGCCTGACGGGCAGGCGTCCCCCGTTGTGGCACGAGCCTGGACTACAGTAATGCCCCCGGGTGTCAAGCGATTCTCCGCAGCCAGCTTGGCTAGCTGCACGTGCCAAGGGCGCACCACCGTAGCCAAGCTCGCGTCCTCTTTGAAGGTACCACGCTCGATGACGGGCCCCAGTTTGACCGCGGGTAGGAGCCTTACCCGACGCTGGCGGGTTCTGGGCGGGCTTAGTGGCTGCCGGCTCCAAGCGGCAAAATCAGCTTCCCCTTGTCGCGCCTCAGGTGGCCCAAACCCACCAACGCCAGGCCAAGCACCGCCCAGATAGCCAGCACCAACCACTGCTTTGTGTTGTCGGCTGCCGGGAAGTAGCTGACCGACCTCACCAGCCAGTTACCCGCGCCTGGGGGTAGTAGTTGTCCGATGCCGCCCCACGGGTTGGCCAGGAACTGCCACGGCATTTGGGCGGCGGACAGCGGGTTAGCCAACAGAATGGTAAGCACCACGGCCAGCCCAAGGCCGGCGCGGCCAGCCGCCGCGGCGCAGCCGGCAATCACCGCCGAAATGGCTAGCACTGTCATGGCCACGGCCAGCCAACTGGCGACGAACCCACCCGGCAGGTATCCGAACCAACTGCCAAGGATAAGAGCCATCACCAGGCCGGTGACCAAGGAAAAGCCCAGCAGGGCGGTGGCTCGTCTAGCCGCACCTGCTACCAACAGCGCAATGATCACCCCGCCCACAGCACCGCCAATCACCAGTGGGAATGACGCCGCTGCCAAGCCTGAACCAGCTTGATCTGATTCGCTCAGCGGCACAATTGGGGTGACCTGAACCTGGGGGGTAGCGGCGGCGCCGCTGGCGGCCGCTTCTTCGGCCGCCTTTGCCTGAAGCTGACTAGCTAGGCCGGCCAACATCTGGCTAGCCATGGGTGAGCCGGCTGGCGCCGTCAAGACCTCTGGTGCGTCCGGCGGGGCAGCTAAGATGATGGCCCCGAAAGTCAGGCGGCGCTCAATTTGGCTGACTGCCTCAGCCCGGTCAACCGCCTCAACCAAATCGAGCAGACTGGGTGAGTTCTCCGCCATGGCAGCCTGGAAGTTTTCGACTGCCGGAGGTGGGCCGACTATGCCCACAGGCAGGCTGTTGGGCTCCGAAGTCTTGACCGGCCACAAGAAGGCCAGCACAATCAGGCCCACTGCTAGCGGTACGCCCACGCAGGCGGCCAGCACCTTCCTCCACTCGGCATTGAACTGTGATCCTGTTTGGTTCATGGCATTGCCTCCGAGGCATAGTGCAGTAGTGGCCGTGGCTCACTTTACTGCGTCTGAGCCACCCAGGTTCTACCCCTTTGCGGCGGGACCACACGCCTAGCCGATTGCCGCGATTAGTTACCGGCAGCAGCTCACAGTAGTCCGCATTTGCGGCCTGGCAGCCTGCTGCGACGGTTGCCAATAATGGCGCTAGCCTCAGTCAGCCAGATCATCTTGGTCGAGAGGCGAACCTGGTGAGTCATCACTGGCGGCATCGGCGGCGGCTTCAGCTTCTGGAGCGGGCCACCGTCTGCGCGACCGAATGAACAAACCGGCCCCAACCAAACCGATCACCAAGGCAGTCCACACGTTAAGCCTGAGACCCAGCACTTGGCTGGCCGGATCAACCCGCAAAGCCTCGATCCAAATCCGCCCGGCGCAGTACAACACCATGTAGGCGAAGAACACTTGGCCGTGACGCAAGGTGAAACGCCGGTCAGCCCACACCAGCAGCGCCGCCGCGCCCAGACACCACAACGCTTCGTAGGCAAAGGTTGGATGAAACAGTGTGCCAGCCGGGAAACCTGCCTGGATGGCCTTGGCATCGGACACCTGTAATCCCCAGGGCAACGTGGTGGGACCACCGAATAGCTCTTGGTTGAACCAGTTGCCGAACCGCCCCACCGCTTGGCCGACCGCTATGCCCGGAGCCAAGGCGTCAGCCAGTACGCCAACGGGTAGGTTGTGCCGCTTCGCGGCCACCACTCCCCCAACCGCACCCAGAGCGATTGCACCCCAGACACCAAGGCCGCCTTCCCAAACCTTGAACATGTCCCAAATATTGCCGCCAGCGCCAAAATAGGCCTGCGGTGAGGTAATCACGTGGTAGATCCTGGCCCCAACAATGCCCAACGGCACGGCCCACAATGCCACGTCATACATCAAATTGGCGTCATAGCCGCGTTTGGCCAGGCGCCTTGCGCCAATCCAGCCAGCCGCCATAATCCCGGCCAGCAGGCACAGCGCGTAGGCTCTCAACGGAAATGGACCAATGTGCCACGAATTGTTGGAAGGACTAGGCAAATAGGCCAGCCAGGTGTTGCTCACCGTTGCACTGCCTGGACCAAATCCCTGGCCAATTCATCGATAGCGCCCGACTGTTCGCCGCCATTCAACCGGGCAACAAATGCCGAGCCAACAATCACCCCATCGGCGAAGCTGGCCACCTGGGCGGCTTGTTCAGGGGTGGACACACCCAACCCGACACAGACCCGTTTAGCGCCGGCTTGGCGGGCTCGACCCGCCAGCACCGCAGCCGCCTTGCTGAGGGACTGGCGCCTGCCAGTCACACCCATGGTGGAGGCGGCGTATGTGAAGCCGCGGCAGGCCGCCACCGTCCGCATCAGACGTTGATCTGACGAGGAGGGTGCCACCAAGAACACCCGGTCAAGGCCATACCGATCGGACTCATCTATCCAGGGATCGGCTTCGTCAACAATCAAATCTGGGGTAACCAGACCGGCGGCGCCGGCGTGGGCCAATTCCAGGGCAAAGCGCCTCACCCCTCGCCTTAAGATCGGGTTGTAGTAGCTCATAACCAGCAAGGGCACTCCAGGAGGTGCCATGGCTCCGATGGTTTCGATCGCCTCGAAGAGGTGACCAACCTTGAATCCGGCCGCCAAAGCGGCGGTCACCGCCCGCTCAATTACCGGACCGTCCATTACCGGATCGGAGTAGGGCAGACCAAGCTCAAGAATGTTGACCCCAGATTCGATCAAGCCACAGGCGGCTTCAATTGAGCTGGCCAAAGAGGGGTAGCCCACGGGCAGGTAGGCGATCAAAGCCGCCCTTCCCTGGGAGTTGGCGCGGTCAATCGCTCGCGCGGTGGGACTAATCACCTGAGTCTTCGTCACAATCCAAACCACCTAACTGCAGTTTGCACGTCCTTGTCCCCACGGCCCGACAAACAAACCAGTATTAAACCATCGGGCCCCAATTCGCGGGCCAAATCCAGCGCCCCAGCCAGCGCATGAGCCGATTCAATGGCGGGCATAATGCCCTCCGTGCGACTCAAGACCTCAAAGGCCGCCATAGCCTGGCGGTCGGTGATCGGATGGTACTCCGCCCGTCCGGAATCGCGCAGCATGGCGTGCTCAGGCCCCACCCCCGGGTAGTCCAACCCTGCCGAAACCGAATAGGACTCAACGGTCTGCCCGTCCTCGTCTTGTAGCAGGTAGGACAAGGCACCATGCAGTGTCCCAGGGGTGCCCGCACACAGCGAGGCTGCGTGGCGACCGGTCTTAATCCCCTCACCGCCTGCCTCGAAACCGCAAAGGCGCACTTCGGCATCGTCCATAAACCCCGCAAACAGGCCGATGGCGTTGGAACCCCCACCCACGCAAGCCGCCACGGCGTCTGGCAGCCTTCCAGTGGCGGCGAGTATCTGCTCCCGGGCTTCGCGGCCAATCACTCTCTGGAAGTGGCGGACCAGTGCCGGGAAGGGGTGGGGACCGGCGGCCGTGCCAAAGACATAGTTGGTGTGATCGGCGTTGGTGACCCAGTCACGCAAAGCCTCGTTGATGGCATCTTTCAAGGTGGCCGAACCGGTTTCCACCGGCACCACGGTGGCGCCCAGTAGCTTCATCCGCGCCACGTTCAGCGCTTGACGGTCAATGTCGACTGCCCCCATGTAGACCGTGCAACGCAGTCCCATCATGGCGGCAGCCGTCGCGGTGGCCACACCGTGCTGGCCGGCGCCGGTTTCCGCAATGACCCGCTGCTTGCCCAAATGCCTGGTCAACAGGGCCTGACCCAGCACATTGTTGATCTTGTGAGAGCCGGTGTGCGCCAAGTCTTCACGCTTGAGGAAAATCCTGGCACCGCCCACCAGACTCCCCGACCCAGCCAGCCCATTTAGGCCGGCTGATTTGCCCGGTATTGGAGGCACCGGCGGCGCCGGCGGCTCGGCTGCCTTGGCCGCGCCGGCAGGTGTGGCATCCCAGGCTGACTTGGCAAACCGGGGCACTTCCGTTAGCGCGGTTGGCCGGCCAGCGTAGTCGGTCAACAGCCTGTCCAATTCGGCGGTGAAGGCCGGATCAGCTCGGGCCTTTTCAAAAGCTTCAGTCAGTTCGTCAAGCGCATCGATCAGGGCTTCAGGCACAAAACGGCCACCATATGGTCCGTAGTGCGGTCCGGTCATGCCCTGACCCCTTTGGTGGCTGGATGTGCTCCCAGTGACACCAACTGGGCCACTGCCTTGGCTGGGTCGGCCGCTACCGCTACCCGCTCCCCCACCAGCACTGCGTCGGCACCGGCCCTGGCATAGGTCACCAGGTCGTGGGGACATCTGACCCCAGACTCGGCCACCAAGACTTTGCCCTCTGGGACTAACCCCGCCAACCGGGAGAAGTTTTCGCAGTCAACATCCAAGGTGGTCAAATCACGCGCGTTGATGCCAATCAGCTGGGCATTGGCCTGGCAGGCTCTTTCAAGTTCCTCCGCGGTGTGGGTTTCCACCAGCGCAGCCATGCCCAGTGATTGGGCGCGCTCAATCAACGAGACTAAAGCTGGTTGCTCTAGGGCGGCCACAATCAGTAGCACCACGTCGGCCCCGTAAGCCCTGGCCTCCCACACCTGATAGGAGCTGACCACAAAGTCCTTCCGGAGCACCGGAATGTCAACTGCCCGCCGCACCCTTGCCAAATCGTTCAGCGAGCCGCCAAAGTGCCTGTGCTCGGTCAACACCGAGATGCAGGCGGCGCCACCCAGTTCGTATTGGGCTGCCAGGGAGCCGGCATCGGGAATGGGCGCCAGCGGTCCTTTTGAGGGACTGGCCCTTTTCACCTCAGCTATCACCGAGACCGTATCTCGATTCGACAACACTGCTAATGCATCCCTGGGAGTGGGAGCCTCCCGGGCTAGTTGTTTAAGGGCGTCAAGCGGGACTTCACTCTGGCGGACTAGCAAATCATGCTGTACGCCTTGGACTATTGCATCCAGCACCGACACAGGCAACTCCTAGAGTCTGTGGGGCGTAGTGCGAGCCTACAGGAAAGCGGGGGTCGCCTGCCAAATCGCACCTATCACCTCCGGGTTGTCCCCAATGGCAATGCCAATGGCCAATAGCACCACGACTACTGCCACTGTCAGAACAGTGAGCGCAATACCGACATATCCCAGCACCAAACCCGCCACTGAGAACGACCGATTGTCCGCCAAGCCCTCTTCAGCGGCCTTGAGGCCAAGATGGCCCAAGATGACAGCGGCAATTGAGGCTAGGAGCGGCACCAAGATGAAGCCGCCAATGCCGCAGATCAAGGCCGCCACGCCCAAGCCGTTTTTTGACTGGGCATTCAACTGGGCCTGAGCCCAGGCTTGGTTGTAGGCCCCGTAAGGCAGCGGCCCGTAGTCAGCCTGCGGTGGTTTGCCGTACGGACCCGGCGGTGGGTAGCCAGCGGGCCCAGTGGCGTTCACGGGCGGTACCCAGCCTGGTGGATCGGATACCACCTGACTTGACCCGCTTGACCAAGGACTGGGGAAAGCCTCTGCGCCAAGCGAACCAACCGAGTCCGGCTGCCGTTTGGATTTTCTCACGCCAGCCAAGATACCCGCTATTCGATGGCCCGCTTACCACCGGCCGGTCTGCTGGCATCTTGCCAACTCTCACCTGCTAAACGTCTGTTGTCTAGGTGTTTTGCCAGTATCGCATGGCTACCAACACGGCAACCCAGCTCACCACGGCTAAGGCACCTAGCAGCAATCCAAGTTCCGCCACACCCTTGTTGGAGGCCAACCCTTGCCTGGCTCGCCCCAGCCCCATTAGGCCCAAAACGAAACCCGACAAGCCCAGGGCTAAGGCGACCCACCCGGCATAGAACAGCGCCAGACCCGCACCGCCGCAGATCACAGCGGCATAGGCCACGGCATTACCGCGCAGCTGAGCCACTAGGGCTCCAGGGATGGGGCAAAGAAACAGCTCTGGTTGCCCGTGTGGCAGGCCGGGCCAACTTGACGCACCTTCAGAAGCAGCGTGTCGGCATCGCAGTCTGCCACCAGGGATTTCACCTGTTGAATGTGGCCAGAGGTGTCGCCTTTACGCCAGTATTCCTGGCGCGAACGCGACCAGTACCACGCCCGTCCGCTGCTCAGGGTGCGGCGCACGGCTTCTAAGTCCATGTAGGCCAGCATTACTACCTGACTGCTGTCTTCATCTTGCACGATGACGGGGATCAGGCCTTGGGCGTCAAACCTCAGTTGGTCTGGACTCACCTCAGCGCACCTCAATGCCGGCTAAGCGCATGGCGTCCTTGACCTCTTTAATGGTGAGGGTGCCAAAGTGGAAGACGCTGGCGGCCAGCACCGCGTCAGCGCCGGCCTTGGCCGCTTCAACAAAGTGTTGCGCCGTGCCCGCTCCCCCAGACGCAATCAGAGGCACCGAAACAGCCTCGCGCACGGTCCTGAGCATCTCCAAGTCGAAGCCATCTGTGGTGCCGTCACCATCCATTGAGTTCAACAGGATTTCGCCCACGCCAAGGTCCTGTCCCTGCTTAGCCCAGGCGACGGCATCGAGCGCCACACCGCGCCCGCCGCCGTGAGTGGTCACCTGGTAGCCCGAAGGAGTCTGGACTCCGTCCTGGCAGCGCCGGGCGTCCACCGAAAGGACCAATACCTGGGAACCAAACCGGCTGGCAATCTGGCTCAGCAGGTCGGGTTCGGCAATGGCGGCGGTGTTGACCGAAACCTTGTCAGCACCGGCGCGCAACAACCGGTCCACATCCGTCACCGAGCGGATGCCGCCGCCCACCGTCAAAGGCACAAAGATCTGGGCGGCCGCCTGCTCCACCACCTCTACCATGGTGGCCCGGCCCGTGGCCGAGGCCGAGACATCCAGGAAGGTGATCTCGTCGGCGGCGTCTTCGTTGTAGCGCCTGGCCAGTTCGACCGGGTCACCGGCGTCCCGTAAGTCCTTGAAATTGACGCCCTTGACTACCCGACCCGCGTCCACGTCCAAGCAGGGAATCACCCGCACAGCCACGCCCATTTTCGCTCTCCTTGCCTTGTTTTTCAGGTGTTCAATTGTTCTGCGTCCAGCCCCACAAGTCGAGACTGACCGGCGGTCGGGCCCACCTCGGTCACGCGAGGGGAACGCCAAGCATGATGTGGCGGGCCGCAACCTGCCCAAATACCTACACTCAACCTGCT
>Ga0123356_10001285_pt1 | contig 27816 bp, 25 predicted proteins | sample TergutEmb28metaG_2_FD_92546 | JGI IMG/M metagenome (GOLD analysis project Ga0123356, IMG submission 92546) | Embiratermes neotenicus P3 segment gut microbial communities from Petit-Saut dam, French Guiana - Emb289 P3 | ecosystem: Host-associated > Arthropoda: Insects > Digestive system > Gut ...
AATCGTGATGTTGAACTCGTCGATGGTGTAGTGCGCGTGGCCGATTGGGATGGGGTAGCGGATTACTTTGGAGTGGAATATGAACGATCCGAAATTTCGTGAACGAGTTTATGCGGTGGTGGCGCAAATTCCCCCTGGTCGCATCATGACCTACGGCGACATTGCGGCAATGGCGGGGCAGGCGCATGCGGCGCGAATTGTCGGTGGAATTGCGCACTTTGGCTCGATTGAGCTGCCGTGGCATCGCGTAGTCAATCGGTTTGGCGGCCTAGCTAGCGGCTATCCTGGCGGCAAACGTGGTCATCAAAAAGATCTAGAGACCGAAGGTGTGCCGATCAAGGATTTCATCATTACGGACTTTGAGGAGCGACGATGGACGCCAGGCCTTTAGTTGTCATTGTCGGCTCAACCGCTAGCGGCAAAACTAGCCTAGCGATTCGCCTAGCCAAAAAATTCGATGGCGAAATCATCTCGGCTGATAGCCGTGCGATTTACAGAGGTATGGATATCGGTACCGCCAAACCGACTGTAGATGAGCAAGAACAAATCAAACATTGGGGCATCGACCTAGTTGAACCAGACGAACGTTTCACGGTAGCGGATTTCCAGAAATATGCTAACGCCAAAATTGACGAAATCCGAACACGTGGCAAGATTTCATTTTTGGTTGGTGGCAGTGGCCTATACATTGACAGCGTGATTTTTAATTATGAGTTTGGCGATGAAGCGAACGAAAAATTGCGTAAAAAGTTGAATCAGATGACAGCAGAGCAACTACAAAATCATTGTAAAAAACACAACATACCACTACCAGAAAATTACAAAAACAAGCGCTACTTAGTGAGAACAATTGAACGTAAAAATGTTGTAAAAAATACACATCAGAAAATACGTGACAACACGATAATTATCGGCATCCAGATAGATAAACATGAGCTGCGCCGTCGCATCAAGGCTCGCGCTGAGCGCATGTTTAGCGATGAGTTGTACCGGGAAGCAGGGGAGTTGTTAGACAAATATGATCACGAATTGGAATCAATGAAATCAAATGTTTATCCTATCGTTCGCCGTCTTCTAGGCGGCGAGATATCGCGCGATGAAGCAATTCATCTTTCTGAAACCGATGATTGGCATCTGGCCAGGAAGCAGATGACCTGGTTTCGACGCAATCCTAACATTAAATGGCTGCTGCCGGACGAGGTGGAAGATTATCTGAGTAAAAAATTTGCTCGTTATTAGTAAAGTATGATAAAATAGTTTACAGAGGTAAATCATATGATCGACGCATTATTTGGTTCAAAAACGAGGGTGAAATTACTCAACCTGTTCCTGAATAACCCGGGACGGGCTTTTTATGTGCGCGAAATTACGCGCGGTATTGGCGAACAAATTAACAGCGTGCGTCGCGAGCTAGCTAATCTGGTCAGCGTTGGCATAATTCGTGCGGATTCATCCGATAACAAACTCTACTACGAGGTCGACCCGACGCAGGGATTCTACGAACCATTGCGCGCTATTTTCGCCAATGAGACAGCGGTGGCTAGTGATACCAAGGTCTCAACTAGCGCCTGGGCGAAAAAATTTGCTGCGGTTGGCGACGTGCGAGCGGTGATTTTTGCCGGTAAATTGGTACACGGTTCTGATAGCGAGGTAGATATTCTGCTGGCAGGTGATAACCTGAGTCAAGTCAAATTAAAAAATGTAGTCAAAGCCCTGGAGCGCGATAGTAATAGCAGCCTAGTCTACACGACAATGGAGTTGAGCGATTTCTTTTATCGTCTAACGGTGCGCGACCAATTTATCAGCAGCATTTTGGACGCCAAACATGCCGTAGTTTTGGACGCAGACGGAGTTCTACCGAAGGAAAATGATGTAAATAATACAACAAAGGAGTAACAAGTGGAAATCGAATATCGTGGCGCCAATTGCGTGGTTATAAAGGACAAGAAAATCTTGTTGGTGATTGACCCGACCAATAATGTTTCCGTCAAGGAAGTCAAAAATCCCGAGGCTGTCATTTTGGTGACCGGGAGAAATTTTGCACCCAAGGCGGACGATTTGCAGGGTTTCATCATCGACATGCCGGGCGAGTATGAGCGTAACGACGTCTCGGTACACGGTATTCCGGTGCGATCTCACATCGGTGCCGACGAGCAAGCCAAAAGTTCAACGATGTATGCGATTGAAATTGGCAACATACGTATCGCAGTAATTGGCCACACGGTAGCACCGCTGTCCGACGACGATTTGGAGAGTCTAGGCATAGTGGACATCGTGATTATACCGGTCGGCGGTGGCGGTTATACACTCGATGCGAGCGATGCCGCAACGATCGTGCGCCAGCTCTCGCCGAAAGTGGTCATTCCGACTCACTATGCCGATAGCCACATCAAATATGAGGTGCCACAGGAGTCAGTAGACACATTCGTCAAAGAACTGGCCGGCGCACACGAAAAAATGCCCGCATTCAAGGTGAAAAACTTGCCTGAGACACCGACTATTTACGAGTTGACTCGGACAACGTAAGCCCCTTCTTTTTCAGGGTACGAATCGTTGAGGAGGCGACGGTTAGGCGAACCTTTTTGCCGTTGACGATCAGGGTCTTCTTCTGCAGGTTCGGCTTGAATGTGCGCTTGGTGCGCCGCATTGAGAAACTAACGTTGTTGCCGCTAATAGCACGTTTTCCGGTAATATCATCCTTTGCCATAACTAAAACTCCTTTATTAATCCTTGAGACACATTATAGCAAAGATTCCTCCGACGCGCAAGAGGTAGCGCGGTGCGAGCAAAAATGATAAAATATTCCCTATGGATATCGACGTTGTTTATGTGGTTATTGTTTTAGTCATAGTGCTCGTTAGCATAGTGTTGCACGAGCTGATGCATGGGTTGACAGCGTACTGGCTCGGTGATACAACAGCCAAAGAAAGTGGGCGGTTGACGTTGAATCCGATCAAGCACATCGATCCGTTTTTGACGATTGCGCTGCCAGTGATGCTAGCGATTTTTCAGATGCCGATTTTCGGCGGCGCCAAACCAGTGCCATTTCGGCCGGATAGAGTGAAAGGTGGTGAGTGGGGCGCGGCTTTGGTGGGCATCGTCGGGCCGTTGACTAATTTGGTGCTGGCGTTTGTCTGTTTCTCGGTCGCTTGGTTTAGCGGTATTTTAGTAGTACAAGACGGCGTGCTCTATTACGCCGGCGGTATCATGGCGCAGATTCTGACCGCGGGTATTATGGTCAATCTAGGCTTTTTCGCGTTCAACATTTTACCGATTCCACCGCTGGATGGTTCGCGATTGCTGTACGCCGTAGCACCGGATAGCGTTCGGCGTGCTATGGCGGTGATTGAAAATGCTGGATTGATAATCGTTTTTGCTGTGGTGCTAATCTTGAGCCAACCGCTCGGCATTCTTCTGGGCACAATTATCAATGCCATTTTGAAATTCTTCGTAGTGATTTTCGGGGCATAATCTGCTAAGATAGTAGTGTCCCACGGACGCATATGATTTCCAACGAATTATAGAATGGGAGTTCAATATGGCGTGCAGCCGTGGTTGTGCGTTGCGAGCACCCCCTTGTATATACAAGGAAATTCTATCTGCCGAAGTGGGACACTTGATCTGATAGAAGGGCGGGCAAATTGAAGCAAAAAGTAGTAATTCGAGCGGTCGTCGAGCGGCACGGGCGTGTTCTTCTGCTGCGTCGACACGGTGGTCGATCATCAATTGCTGGTTTGTATGAGCTGCCCGGCGGGTCACTGCACCGAGGTGAACAACCGACCGACGCCCTCAAGCGTTCGCTCCAGATTCATGCCGGACTTTTTCCTGAGTCGATTCAATTGCGCGACGTGGTTAGTTTTATTGACCCGGATAATCGTGAGATGCAATACGTTTTTATCACCTACGAAGTCAGCCTACCGGAAGGTTCCCCGCGGATAAGTTTGGATGATGAATACGATCATTACACATGGAAATCGTTGTCAGATATACAACAAGAAAAGATTACTAACTCAACTGCTATCCTGTTAAATATTGGTACGGGCAAAAGAGCCGACTCGGATTTGATATTAGACGGTTTGAAAAATGCTGTAAAAGATACAACACTTTTAATATATTCGGACGGCGGGTCGCGGGGCAATCCCGGGCCGAGTGCCGCAGCCTATATCATCATGGACAGAGACCAAAATATCGTGGCGCAAGACGGAAAATTTCTTGGTCATGGCAATAGTGGCATGGCGGAATATGTTGGTGTCGAGCTGGCGCTACAGAAGGCCATCGAACTGGGTGCGAAAAACATTGAATTCAGGAGTGACAGTCTCATGGTGGTGAATCAATTGAACGGGTTGTTTTCGGTGAAAAACCAAGAGTTCCGTGCTATCCACGACCGGATCATTCATCTGATGCTGCAATTCCAGCGCGTTAATTTCCGACACGTTCACCGTGAATACAATCGAATTGCGGATGGGCTAGTGAATAAAATTCTCGATGAAAATGAATAAATATGGTATAATCGAAGAGCCAGACCACTAAACGACCGCTGGCTGGGGCTACGGCTCCAGCGAGAGGAAAGTCCGGGCAGCATAGGGCAACGACAGTCGCTAACGGCGACCGCGCGCGAGCGTAGGGAAAGTGCCACAGAAACGAAACTACCACCATCGCGGCAACGCGATCCATAAATGGTGGCAAAGGTGAAACGAGCGGGGTAAGAACCCGCAGTCTGTCGCGGTGACGCGATAGGGAGGTAAACCCTGTCGGCTGCAAGGAGGTTGGATCACCGGCGACCCGTCGGCTAACCGATTTAACCCGCTAGATGTGTCCAGCAATGGGCGTAGTAGATAGATGGTCGTTCATGTGTCGCACCTCGGTGTGGCGCGGACAGAACCCGGCTTATCGGTGGTCTGGTGCCTGGAATTATTCTTGCTTATAGATAAACAGTTGCACTTTTTGTCATGAAGTGCTAGTATTTTAGTGTTCATGTCTGCGTCAGAAACTGATGTCATATGTTCCGTAAAGTTGCGGGCATTATAACATCAGCGGAACGTATGTTTTTCTGGTGCGGGCATGAACACCTAATAGTGCCCGCTTTTTGATTGGGGAAAATTAATGTCCGAAGACAGCGAAATCACAACTCCAAAATCGTTTGAAGAGCTACGCAGAGCCTCTGATAAAGGCTTTATAAAAAGGGCGATTGGAGCATATCTTTTTCCAAGGAATATTGAGTCGTCAATAAGGAGATACAGACTCATGGGTATTCCACTTGTGCGCAAAGTTGTAATGGCGACAGCAGGGCAAGCTCCGTGGAATAAAAAGGGAGCACAGAACAATACGAGAGGGAATTATAGACTAAATAAGTCACTAGGTGAGCTGAGTTCTGCTATGGATTTTGCTTTATATGGTAGCGTTATCAACGAAGCGATACACACTGGTCTCGGAATTATGCCAATGGGATCGATAATGGCAGATATCATAAATAATGGAAATGTTGATTGCCCCAGTAATTTTGGCTGGCTTGCTGCTAATGCCGCACTTGTTGGACTACAAAGATACAATCGTGCTCGCATGGCACAACGTATAGACCAGGGGTTACGAGACGGAAAAAATTTGACTCGGGTTACAGAAACTGGCTGGGGCTAGATGCTTCTGTAAGGGTCAGTAAGCCAAACTAAGTTTATTTCACTGACGTTTTCACAACCGCCGCAAATGCTTCCGGTTCGCGAACGGCCAGATCGGCCAAAATCTTGCGGTCGAGCGCAATGTTTTTGGCTTTCAAGCCAGCCATCAGTCTCGAGTAGGTCGTGTCATTCTCGCGAGCGGCGGCATTGATGCGCGTCACCCATAGCGAACGCAGGTCGCGCTTCTTGTTGCGGCGATCGCGATAGGAATATTGCAGCGCGCGAGTGACGGCCTGTCTCGCCAACCGAAACGAACGCGTTCGGTTGTGTTGCATGCCTTTGGCCTGTTTCAAGACCTTTTTGTGGCGACGGCTAGTAGTGACTCCTCGTTTGATTCTCATAAATTATCTCCTTAGAATGTTGTTAAATTTACAATGATATTAAATTCCCAGTGCCTGCCGGACGCTCTTAGCGTTTTTGCCTTTGACGTTGCTGTCGGCGACCTTGGCGCGCTTGCCACGCCGGGTTTGCTTCATTTTGAAATGATTCATCGCGGCGTTCCCGCGCAAAATTTTGCCAGCCGGCGTGCGTTTGATGCGCTTGGCGGTGCCTTTATGGGTTTTCAACTTTGGCATTAGGGTTACTCCTTATCATTACGCTCAGGTTACGGCCGGCCATGATGGGCTTCTGATCCGTGGTTGCTACATCGGTCAAACTTTCTAGGACGCGGCTGAGCAATTCATGGCCAATCTCCGGATGAGCCATCTCGCGTCCGCGAAAGATCACCTGGATTTTAACCTTGTCGCCATCAGCCAGAAATTTGCGAATTTTCCGCAATTTGATATCGAGATCGCCCGATCCGATCTTGAGGCCGATACGCATTTGCTTGATCTCGCTATGGCTCGCGCTTTTCTTGTTACGCTGTTGCTCCTTCATCTTTTGATACTGGTATTTACCCCAGTCGACAATTTTTGCAACAGGTGGCTCGCTAACAGCCGAAATCTCAACGAGGTCGAGTCCTGCGTCGCGGGCTGTCTCGAGGGCGTCAAACTTCGACATAATGCCGAGTTGCTCGCCGCTTTCACCGATGACTCGCAGTTCGCGCGCACGGATTTCGCCGTTGATTCGCACCGAATTGTTGGCTATCGTAACTCCTTTTAACCTGATAATTAGTTAATATTACCGAGACATTGTAGCAGATTTTTTAGAGGGGTGCAAGAGGTTGGTAAAGGAATTTGACTTTTTATATTGTTTGTGATAGAATGGACGGTGTAAGAAAGGGAAAAATAAAATGGTTACTAAACAAACGACTGGAAATGCAAAAGGAACTAAAGGTTTGGACGCACGGGGGGGGGTGCGGATTCAGAAAGGTCTGTTGGACTAAAGGAGCGTCTTTTACAACCGTGTTACCTTAAACCTGGAGCGATAGAGGACTTTCAACCAGGGATGTTGCTAAATGACATGACAGAGGATAGACCCTTCTCAAGTCTTGATGAGGGAGTGCAAGTTCTTGTAATCGAACTGACTAATTCTGGTTTAGTTAGGCTACTTGTTACACCTTCGGCAGGCTTACTGCCAAAGACCTCGAAACCAATGCCATTATCCTCTAAAATGCTAGGCTCTATTATCAGTGGCGAAGTGCCTGGAGCGGATAGTCCAGAGGAGTTGCCAGACAGATCAGAAGAATTTGCAATTGGCGGAGTCAATGACACAGAAATAATTCGAGGTCTTCGTACAATAAATGGCGTTCCCGTATGGAAGTTAGAAAAACTTATGCGGCCAGCGATAACAATAGTTCACGGAGATTTGAGGGCGAGTGGGGGTATATCCAACGCAGGCTTTCTCGGTAAGGACGAGAGTTTGTTAGATGTGCTGGCGCGCGATAACGATACTGTTCGAGAGCTTGGGTTGACGCACCGACAGCTTGCAGAGGTGTTAAATCAGATAGTTAGTAATAGCAGTGGTTATGATAATAAACAAATTATTATTGAGGGCCGCTCATATACTGTCTCGTCTGTATCCTGGAGGGGTCTTCAAAATTCGCCATTTCAAGATAACACTCAAACCAACAGAGATTATACCGTGACTAACTCTAATACTGGAGAATCGATAAAGTTTTCGGGATTACTGCCCGAAATGATTGGCCGCTATGGCTTCTATGAGGGTGAGGGTACCTCGTATCGCCTTTCTCCAGAGAGCATAATTAGTTTTTTCTCTCTTACGACTGAATCTTCCTGAGTTTTAACTGTAATTCGGTTTGGATAACTTAGCTTTGCCCGCGATATTGCAATGCCTCAGCGATGTCGGCCACCCCGACATCGGTGTGGTTGTTTAGATCAGCGATCGTGCGGGCGACGCGCAGAGTTTTGAAATAGGAACGAGCCGAGAGGTTGAGGCGCTCGGCCGCCGAGGATAATAGATCCTTCGCCTCTGAGCCCAGCGCGGCGAACTTTTCTAATTGTTTGTTGGTTAGCACGGAGTTTGGCTTTTTCTGGCGCTCGATCTGCGTCTGTCGGGCGGTGGCGATCTGTTCCTGCCACTTGGCGGCGCGCGGCGGCGCGGTAGTTTTTTCTAGCAATTGATCGCGTGGCACACGAGTGACGGGGATAACCATGTCAATACGGTCGATCAGAGGGCCGGACAGCTTTCGCTGGTAATTGATAATGTGTTGCTGGGTACAGGTGCACTCGCGCTTTTCGTCACCGTAGTAACCACAGGGACAGGGGTTCATGGTGGCCACTAGCATAAAATGTGCCGGGTAGGTGGCCTTCCCGGCGGCGCGCGAGATTGACACGACACGGTCTTCTAGAGGTTGACGCAGAGCCTCGAGACTAGAGCGCGGAAACTCGGGAATTTCGTCGAGAAATAATACGCCGTGATTAGCCAAGGAAATTTCACCGGGTTTAGATTTCGCACCGCCACCAATTAGCGCCACAAACGAGGCGGTATGATGCGGTGAACGAAACGGTCGCGCGGCAACAATGTCGTCAGTCTCGCTGGCGAGGGAGTAAATTTTGGTGGTTTCAAAAATCTCGTCGGCAGTCAATGGCGGCAGCAGGCCGGGCAACGTCCGCGCTAACATGGTTTTGCCGGCGCCGGGCGAGCCGGTGAATAGCAAATTATGATGACCAGCAGCCGCGATAACGAGCGCGCGTTTGGCGGACTCTTGGCCACGGATATCGTCGATCGAAGAAATATCCGAACAAGTATTTTTTACAACATCACGTATAGTTGCCTTAATGATTTTTTCACTCAATAGATGGAGAATAACATCGGTCAATGTTGTAGCACCTACAACATTTAGATTATCCAACAACGCGGCTTGGGCGGCGTTTTCGGCAGGCAAAATGATGGTCTCACAACCATTTTTGCGAGCGCATTCAGCCAAACTCAAGGCGCCGCGAATCGGCCGCAGCTCGCCATCCAATGACAACTCGCCGGCTAGTAGAACTTTCTTTAGGGCGTCGCGGCTCAACTGGCCGCTAGCCGTCAAAATGGCTACCGCGATAGGCAAATCGAGGTGCGAGCCTTCTTTATTCAAATTTGCTGGCGCTAGATTGATGGTGATGCGCTTGGCAGGGAAAGAAAAATCGGAGTTGGTTATAGCAGCGCGAACGCGCTCCTTGGCTTCGTTGACCGATTTATCCGCCAAACCGACGATGTTAAAGGCGGGCAAACCTTTGGTCATATCGCATTCAACGGTCACTAGCTGGCCATCAAAACCAATCGCTACCGCTGTTAGAGCTCTCGCAATCATGTTTTCAAGTATAGCATAACCGTATTATTGAAGCAAAGCGCTTGCGCAAATAGGTAGAATATGATACAATGGATGCGTTCATGGGGCTGAAATTAGCTTCGACGAGTGGACTTTAACAGATTGATTTGCGAGCAGGTGATTACTTTACAATCAAATAAGTGCAAAAGACACTTTTCTAGCGAAGGTCAAGGCGTTTTTCGCGCCTAAAATGGCCTTTGCGCAAGCTGTCGCTTAAACTTGACAGCCGCCCGACGTTTGACGCGACATAGAGCGCCCGGGCGTCATTTTTGTCGCTCGGTTTGTCTGCACATTTCGCGGGTGCGGATGAACTAGAACTCACGCGGATTTAGCAGGCTCGACTTTGTGACTTGCCATGGAGTTTGCTAAATATTTTGAAAGTTACTAGGCTTCGTAGACGATCAATAGGTTACCATTCGGACGCGGGGTCGATACCCGCCAGCTCCACCAAAATTATTTAGCAAAATTGCCCGGGATGCCGGGCAATTTTTATTAAAATAGAACGACCGGCTGCGAGAATTACCGGTCGTTCAGTTAGGTTTGGTTGATAATTTTTGTGTTTGTGTGCATGGCCTGCTGAACACATTTTTTATTCAGAAGCCACCTCTATAATAGCACACCAAAGTGTTTATGTAAATACCCTAGTACGGGTGATTTTTACAACAGTTTTTCCTGTGGAAAACTCCATACTAAGGACATTGAATATGTCATAAAAATTTTGTGCAAAAAATCAGACTAAAAAACGCAAATCAATGACAAAATTTGGTGCAAATGACGAGCTAGATCTTGTGCTATGGGTTGGGTGGGGAAATCCCATTTTCTTTTTTCAAACCGACGACGGATTAGCTTGAATCGAGAAACAATTTGATATAAAATAGCAAGTATGAAGCAAGCAATTTATCCAAAAGGATGGAAACCAAATCGTGGTTTCTATTCGCCAGCGTATAAAATTGACCTAGGCAATTCTTGGTTGATTTTCGTCAGCGGTCAACAAGTCGCCAAGAATGAAAAAAATGACGAAGCTTCGACTGATGATATCGCAGAACAAACCGAATATGTCTTTCGGGCACTACAAAAAACCCTGAACGATGCCGGCGCAAGTTTAGACGATGTCGTTAAAGTGCAGATTTTCTTGACTGACATGAACGACTTTGACGTTGTATCAAAAATCCGCGAGAGATACTTTGCCAAAAGTAAGCCGGTCAGCACGATGGTAGAAGTCAATGGTTTTACGGTAAAAGGTGCAAAAATCGAGATAGAACTGACGGCAGTTATCGAAAAATAACTCATAAATTTAAGGCGCAGCAAAGAAGCATTAGGAAACAAGGACTACATGGTAATCTAACCGGGCACTATGAAAAGAAAATTGTAAAAATCACAACAGTATTTTTGTCGCATTGAGTGACGATATAAAATAATCTAACCTGTAAAATTTTAAAATTGTAAAAATCACAACATAAAATTAGCAATAACTATTGACATAAACACATTAGCCTGCTACACTGGAAATGAGCTTTTTAAAATAAAAATCGCTTGAAAAATACCAAACGTAAATAAAAATAAAAAGCTCGCACCTTAGAAAAATGCTGATTAAAAGGAAGTGTTGAGATTTATCTCTGCGACCTTTTTGTAGCCAATTAAAGCGGGAACGCAGCCCAATAAGACGTTGACCCATAATTGGTTTCTGTGGCAGTGATGGTAGCGCTATTTGACGCCTTGGATCTTCTCGCGAGAGAACATTCATGTCTATTGTGCTACCACTCTGCTACAGACGCGTCGAGCGCAAGTTTTGTTACCAAAACCAGCTCCGCGATATGCTCCCGAGCCCTAGAGGTATAAGGAGCGGTCAGTGATTAGGCCTATCTGGTCTACTAATACGATCGTGACTCGCGCTAATATTCAACATACTTTTGGGCGCTGAGATATCGCAAGATTTCACAACTGCTTGACGTGGCCAGATGGCCTCTTTCCATGGTCTAATTGCTCGGTGTGTTTGTTCGGTGTGCCCACCCCAGGGCATTTTTGTTTGTGGTAAAATAGAGTGGTGAAACATCGAATCTCTCTAATCGTGATTTTCTCAGCGCTGCTATTGTCATCGGTGGGGTTGGTGTTGGTCACTAATCTGACCAATCCGTTGAATGCGGGCCCTTTGGGCATACTAACGGCGTTTACTCTGATCTATGTGCTCACCCTATCCATATTATTGCTATTGGTGCGGCTAGCAGAGGTGATTCATAGACTATTCCGTTCGTCCTCGGCCACAGTGGTCAAAGAAGACAAGATGCGTCGCCTGCGCCGGCGGCTAACGTTGATCATGGTGGCGCTCAGTTTCGTGCCTATTTTTCTCATATCTCTAAATTCAATTGGCCAGCTAGGGTTCAGAGATATCGCGCTCATCGCCGTTATCGAGGCATTGCTGATTTTCTACATCGCCAAGCGAACCTGAGTTTATTTTAAGTTTACACCACATAATTTGTGAGGTCGACTAGGGGGAATCCATAAATTACTTTTTCTCGCGTCTCGCTTGTGCTATAATTTTAGCATGGATCCGACTACCAACAGCCCCGAGAGGGTAGCTACACCTGGTGCATCTCAGTTTAACGCTACGCCGAATCTTGGTGGTATGGCGGCAAACATGGCACCGGGCTCTAGTCCCAACAAAGCGCCGACTATGCCTGAGATTGCGCCATCAATGCCCGAAGTTGCACCGCTTGGTTCGCCTGAGCAGTTGCCGAGTCCCGAAATACAGACCGGTCCGATGCAAGGCGGGCCTGCTGTGGCGGTGCCGACCGTGCCATTACCGCAACAGCCAATTGTTGTACAACCTACAACAATTACCTCTGACGATTCGAACGCAAGTGCCGCCGCGCCGGCTGCCGCGGCAGACGTTGATTTGATCGAAAAAGAGTGGGTCGATCACGCCAAGAAAGTCGTCCAAAGTACTAGAAATGACCCGCACGAACAGGCGAGATTAGTGGCGGAGCTGATGCGTGATTACGTTAAAAAGCGTTACGGTAAAGAGGTGGGGAAGGCGCCCGATGACGACTAGATAATCATGAACGGGGGGGATGCTATAACAGTTTTTGCTATCGTGATGGTTGTAATTGCAGTAGTGGCGGCTATAATCATAGTCGTCTATCTCCAGACGCGCAAGAATTTTCGCGAACAAAAAAGTTACGAACGCAGCCTGAAAATGGTGCCGCTAAAGATACACCTACCGCCCCCGAGCGACGACATTGATGTTGGTGCACGCGATCAGCGTGATGTCTTGGACGAGGTAATTTCCCAGGCTCAAACTATGTATAACGTTATTAGCTCGACGGCCACGACGGGCTTCAAGAGTAGTTTTTACGGTCAGCGACATATCTCCTTTGAGTTGGTGGCTCACGACGGCTTGATACACTATTACATCGTGGTGCCGATGGTGCTAATGGACACGATTCGACAATCAGTAATGGCAGCCTATCCGACGGCTCGGCTCGAGGAGGTCGAAGAAATCAATCTGTTCAGTAAGGTCGGCAAGATCAGCGGCACTATCGGTGGCGAGTTTAGCCTCAAAAAGGAATATTCCTTTCCGATAGCCACTTATCAGGAGAGCAAACGCGACGCGATGCGGGCGATTTTGTCGTCGCTATCGACGGCTACGCGCGAAGACGGCATCGGTATCCAGGTAATGCTGAGGCCTGCACCCGAGAACTGGACGAAAATAATTGAACGCCGTATCAAGAATATCCGTGAGGGTGGCAGAGGCGCGGCCAAGGGCAAATCGAGAGGGTTGTTCGGTGGCGGCAGTGGTTACTGGGCACGGGCGATCGAAGTCTTGTGGGAACCGCCCTATTCCAAAGAAAAACCAAAAGACACCAGCGGAGCGTCGACTGAGAAAACGTTATCTGGCGCAGACCAGGCTCAGATCGAGGCCATGGAAGACAAGATCAAATACGCTGGCTACGAGGTGTTGATCCGAGTGGTGGCGAGCTCCAATGTGGCAGCGCGCTCGCAGGCGCTGCTAGGCAACGTCGTCTCGGCTTTCTCGATGTTTGATAGCCCGGCCAAAAACGGTTTCACCTTCATGCCGACGCGCAATATCGAGTCATTCGTGACGTCGTACATCTTTCGATTTTTCCCAGCGGAGCTCAAAAGCACCGTCCTTAACACCGTAGAATTGGCGACGGTTTTTCACCTACCGGATCAGAGCAACATTCCATCCAGCATGGTTGAGCGGCAAAAGGCCAAGCAAGTCGATGGTCCAACAGAGGTCATGGAGCAAGGCTTCTTGCTCGGCTACAATGTCTTTCGGGGCGTTAAAAAACCAATCCGCCTGAGCGACAAAGATCGCCGCCGCCACGTTTATATCATCGGTCAGACTGGTGTCGGTAAATCATGGCTGCAAAATAACTTAGCGCTCCAGGACATGCTCGACGGCAAAGGTTTCGCATTGATTGATCCACACGGAGACTTGGCGGAGGAACTGCTCGGTATGGTGCCGAAAGAGCGCGTCGAGGACGTGATTTACTTTAACCCGAGTGACATGGATAATCCGATTGGTATGAACATCCTTGAGGCGGAAACGAGAGACGAACAAGATTTCATGATTGGCGAGATGATTAGCATGCTGTATAGCCTATATGATCCGGGACACACGGGCATCGTCGGGCCGCGCATGGAAAATATCGTGCGATATGCGGCGCTGCTTCTGATGTCTGAGCCAAACGGCGGGGCGACGTTTATGGATATCCCGAAGTGCTTAGTTGATCCAGAATTCGCTAAAAGTAAATTACCATATGTGACCGATCCTCAGACGCTAGATTTCTGGACAAAGGAGTGGCCAAATGCCCAGCGCTCCAATGATGCCGGCGAGGTAACATCGTGGGTGGTCTCGAAGTGGGCGCCGTTCCAGACCGGTGCCATCCGTAACGTCATCGGCCAGAGTAAGAGCGGTCTAAATCTTCGCGACATCATGGACACCAAGAAAATTTTGCTAGTTAATTTATCGAAAGGTAAATTAGGCGAAAAGAACGCTCAACTACTCGGTATGATGTTCGTCATGAAATTCCAACAAGCCGCTATGGGTCGCGCCAACATTCCCGAGGAGGAGCGAGTTGACTTTACGTTGTATGTGGACGAGTTCCAGAACTTCGCTACCGAATCGTTTGAGTCGATTCTGTCGGAGGCTCGAAAATACCGCCTGTCGCTCATTGTGGCCAACCAATTCATGACCCAGCTGACGGAAAAGATTCGCGAAGCCATCATCGGTAACGTTGGTACGGCGATCTGTGGTCGCATTGGTGTAACCGATGCCGAACTGATGGTCAAGCGGTTCCAGCCGACCTTTGACCTCGAGGATTTGATTAAAATGCCGAACTATACGTCGGTGGCGCAAGTTCTCATCAACAGCGTGCCATCAGCGCCGTTCTCGATGGATTGGATCCCGCTCATGGGGCATCCTAATCAACAGCTAGCGGATGCCCTAAAACGTCTCTCGGCCGCCAAATATGGCCGTCCGCGATCTGTGGTCGAAGCCGAAATCATGCAGCGCCTCCAGGCGGCCGATATAGCGCGCGAAGAAGACAAAAAGCGGCGATTAGAGGCCATGCGTAATTCGTCCGTGCCTGTTCCCGGCAAAGCTAAACCGACTGCGCCGATTGCCAACCCGGGTGCGGCCAGAGCTCCAGCACCTGCAGCGCCACCGCCACCACCACCTCCGCCGCCAGCTGCCGGCGGGGCGTCATTTTTGGATGAGTGGTTATCTAAACGACAGCAAGTCAAACCGCAAGCAGCCCCACCGACGGCGAAGCCACCTTTGTCACAACCGCCTCTGTCGCAGCCATCCCCAGCGCCACCACCGCCGGCGACGACACCGCAGCCGCCAACGCCTGAACCTCAACCTGAGTCACAACCAGAACCCGAACCACCAAAGGTCAAAACCGAGGCAGAACTCGAAGCCGAAATATCTGAGGAACTGCGCATTGCCCGCAGCCAATCTATTAGCGAAATGAACGAGAAGAAAATCATCCAAGACGATATGGACGCTGCCAACGCAGGCACCGACCTGAAACTATCCGAAGACGGGGCGAGCGAGATATTTATTGACGTGCGTGGTAATATTCATCAGGGCGACGACTAGACCGAACCGGCTTTTCTGCCCAGGATCTCGACACGAATCCAATCTATAATCAGACCAATAGCCCAACCGACAACAAAGGTTCCGATCCACTCAAAACCGGACATAACATAGCCGTAATATTTGGCGATGATGTAGACGAGAGTCGTTAGTATCAGAGCCGCCAAACTGCCAGCCAAAAGAGCCGCCGGGCGGGCTACGGTCTTGCCGGCAACTTCGCTAGTGGCCTCGACGACCGGGTTATGAATAATTTTACTAAAGGCGCGCTCGGCCGGATTCATGTTCTTCTGTATTGATTTCAGGGTTTTCTTGTACTCGACCTTCTTCTGCGATTTGGTGGCCTTTTTGGTGGGATGTTTGTGCGCCGGCGCGGATTGCTTGGGCTGGCGCGCCTTATTGCCACGTGCGTCATGACCTTTTTCAAAAGCCCGCTCGACCTCATGTTTGGCGTTGTCCACCTCGCCGACCTTGTCGTAATTTTTGCGCTCAGATTCCATTTTGTTGCGAAGCGATTCACGCAGTTCACCGGCGTTGTCGCCGAGCTTCTCGGCGCCCTCTATTCCTGCGCCACTCATTCTTTCATTGTCTGCCATGTTGCCCTCCCTTAGATACTTCTTACTTTACAATGTACCTGCGTTAAATTCACGTCGCACCAAACGAACTTCCTTGCCGAGCTGCCTAGAGCGTGCATAGAAGAAAACTATAACGGCGAGAACGACACCGCCAAATATCATATTCTCACCCGGGCCAGTGGCCGGTAATTGCGTGATCACAGTCTCGACTATTTTCGACGGCGGGCAATCGACGTGGACATCCACCATGTTGCTGCCGCTAGCGGCGTTACTCATTACGCAGTCAAAGGACGCTCCCCAGCTCTGCCCGCGAGCCATTGACGGGATAGGGGATTTGACCGTGACAGCAAAGGAGCGCGAAGTCTGCTCGCCGGCCGCCAGCTCAATCTCACCCCAGGACAAAATATCGGTTTCGCTATTGAATTCGCCACCACCCTGATCGGTCAGCGTGGCGTATTCGAGAACATCGGAGAGTTGGTCGGTCAGGTTGACCTTGCCGGCTACTTTACCGGCGTTACTGATGTTGATGGTAAAGGTAATGACGTCACCAGCGCGTGCCACGGTGGTCTCGGTGCTGACGTTGCCCTGGGTGTTGTTGAGGCCGATTTTAGTAACCAAAATGTCGGGTTGGCAATCCTCGTCGTCCGGGTTGGTGGTGCAATCTTTGCAACCGGGGTCATCGGCCGGCAGATCTTCCTTGCCCGGAATCTCGCACATCGATCTACAGCCAGGATCGTCTTTCGGTAGATGGCCTTTGCCGGGGAGCTCGCACATCGGGGTGTTCCTAGGTGGAATAGTGATAGTTTTAGTACAGGCTGCGCCGGACTTGTCGCCCGCTGAAGTGCGCACGGTGACCGAGACCTCATATTCAGCGCTCTCGGTCAAACTATTGTTGGCGTCCAGGGTGATATTCACGGACGCTCCACCTGGGACGGTTCTGACTACCTGGCCGGTTCGCTTGTTCTTGACGGTGTAGGTGTATCCGCTGATCGTTGCGCCACCTGAAACCGTGGCATTGGTGGCCAATGCGTAGGTCGTGCCACTAACGTGACTAACTGTTAGTGAATTGCAAGAGGCGGATTTCGCAGTCGTAGTATCGGCGGGCGTGGCAGTGAAACTGCCGACACATTTCCCTACATCGAGTTTCGCATTTTTATATTTATCGGCTAGCGTAAACTGTGTTTTAACCTCATGACGTCCGACCTTGGTCGGCTTGAATTTCTTAAGGCGATTACCTCCGGTTCCGCTCAGCGTTTGCTTGGCGCCGTCTGGTTCAGCAATGATATATGCGAATCCCGGAACCGCCTCGCCAGGAGCGTTGTTTTTGGTAATGTTCTCGGTTTTAACCTCAATTGACACTTCTTTGCCCACCTGAACCGAGGTAGGGCTAATGTCTAGTTTCTTGCATGTGATCGATGGCGGCGTGCAGTCCACTGTGACTTTGTAGGTATCTTTTACATTATGGTTAGACTTAAATCTCGCAGTAACTACCGTATTCTTAGCAGGGATTTCGCTTTCCTTGAAAGTGTACGGATTGCTCTTAGTGTAACTCCCGTTCTTCGTCAGAGTTACAGTTGCGACCACCTTGCCGTTGGTTATTAGTTCGATAGATACATCTTGACCGAACTTGTTGGGATTAACTGCGGATACACGAGTGACTTTGTAGCAATCACCCTCCACGCTAACGTGTGGATTGGTGTTTTTTAATTGGAGGTTACCGCAGGCTTTTCGAATCCCGAACTCTAAACCGGCTTTAGTTTTGCCCACATAGCCAGCCACACAGCCGCTCATAGTCGCACTCAGGGGGCGAGAATAGATTGTGAATTTAGAACCACTGGCCGGCACTATCTCATGAGCTGTCTCACCGGCGGCGCCAACTCTAATGCGGCCGAAATTTCGCCAACCGTCATTGGTACAAATCTGTGCTGCTTTCACCCCATTAGCGGTGGTCAGATCAGAGCATTCTATACCAGCGTATTTCAGGATAGATGCGATCTTATCGGTGTTAGCTTCACATTTGCTTTTGAGATCAGCTAAACTCGAAACCCCGCCTCTTATTAGGTCATGGTCACTGGCCGCGTTGGCTGATTCCGGTGGGCTGAAAATAGAGAACGATTGAATAATCAGGGCGAAAACTATAAACACCACGCCTAGTTTGCGCATGGCTTGCTCTTTTTTCAGACGCTGCGCATAGAAGCCCAGCTGAGCCACCAATGATGGGCTAAATGGCAGGTTCGATACTAACTTCTTAAACATTTCGAACTTCTTTCTTATGTTAAATTACTCCTATTTTCCATTTTAGCATAAACTATTTGTTCAGCGCAATAGGTGCTAATTTAGAGTTTTCCACAGATTAACACCAGCAATTAAAAGCTATAAATTTTGTATTCAATTTGCCCGTAATTACTACCTATAGAGCCGCGACGCTTGACCTAAAAGCATTTAATGATGTACAATGGGATAGTTAGGAGAATAAGAGAGGAATAATGGCTAAACAAACAGTTGCTGATTATGATGCTAGTCAGATTCAGGTGCTCGAAGGCCTAGAGCCGGTTCGCAAGCGCCCCGGTATGTATATTGGCTCGACCGGTTATGATGGTGTGCATCATCTAGTCAAAGAAATCGCCGACAACTGTATCGACGAAGCGATCGCGGGCTATGCCACCACAGTAACGATCGAGCTACTAGAGGACGGCGGTTGTCGCGTTACGGACGACGGGCGAGGTATTCCGATTGACACTCACCCTAAAACCGGGAAATCGACGCTAGAAACAGTGCTAACGGTGCTACATGCCGGCGGTAAATTCGGCGGCGGCGGCTACAAAGTCTCATCCGGTCTGCACGGCGTTGGTTCATCGGTCGTTAACGCGCTCGCGTCGCGCTTTATCGCCGAAGTATCGCACGACGGCAAATTGTATCGACTCGAGTTCGCCGAGGGTAAACCGACTACGAAATTGGAGGATGTTGGCAAAGCAGATATGCCGCGCGGTACGCGCATTACTTTTTATCCTGACCCCAAGGTTTTCAAAGAATTTGCTGAGTTCGATTACGATTGGATTCTAAATTATTTGCGACACCAGGCGTACCTGACCAAAGGCGTCCGCGCCAAAATTTACGATTACCGTCCGACCGAGGACAACCCAACCGCGCCGGATAACCCAACATGCTACGAGTTTTATTTTGATGGCGGTATTAAATCTTATGTTAAACATCTCAATATCGGCAAAGATCCGCTCGACGATGATATTTTCTATGTCGAAAAAGCGGTCGAGGACAGCATTATCGAGGTGGCGATGCAATACAACGAGGGCTACATCGACAATGTTATGGCTTTTGCTAACAATGTGTACAATCCGGAAGGTGGGATGCACCTGGTCGGTTTTCGTGCCGCTATGACTCGGGTGGTTAACGATTATGCCCGCAAAAATGGTTTAATAAAGGACAAAGAAGACAACCTGACCGGTGACGATATCCGTGAAGGCCAAACGGCGGTGGTTCTAGTAAAATTGCCCGACCCGCAATTTGAGGGTCAGACCAAGAACAAGCTAGGCAACCCAGAAGTACGTGGCTACGTCGACAAGGTCGTCACCGAATATTTTGGCTACTATCTCGAGGAACATCCGAATATTGCCAAGAAAATCATCGGTAAAGCAATACTTGCCGCACGAGCACGCAAGGCAGCACGTGCCGCACGCGAGGGAGTTCTCCGAAAAGGCGCCATGGAAGGCTTCAATTTGCCGTCGAAACTGGCCGATTGCTCGAGCAAAATCATGGAAGAGTGCGAGCTCTACATCGTCGAGGGCGATTCGGCAGGTGGCTCGGCGAAAAGCGGTCGCGATAGTCGCGTCCAGGCGATTCTACCTCTGCGCGGCAAGGTGCTGAACACTGAGCGAGCTCGTCTCGACAAGATGTTCGCCAACAAAGAAATAGTTTCACTTATCAAGGGTCTAGGCGTTGGTATTGGCGACGCGTTCGACATCAAAGGGCTGCGTTACAATCGCATTATCATCATGACCGACGCGGATGTTGACGGTAGCCATATTGCGACGCTGCTCTTGACGTTTTTCTTTCGATTTATGCGACCGGTGGTCGAGGCAGGGCATATTTTCCTGGCCAAGCCGCCTCTGTTCTTAATCAAGCAAGGTCAAACGAAACATTATGTTTACGACGAGGAAGCTAGAGACGCCAAGATCGCTGAGCTGATCGAGGGGCGGCGCGCCAAAGGAGTAAAGATCGACAAAGCCGAGGATACGCTAAAGCAAGCCGGCGTGACACTGCTACAGCGCTACAAGGGTCTAGGCGAGATGGACGCGGCGCAGCTTTGGGAGACGACGATGGATCCGGCTAACCGCGTGTTGATCCAGATCGGAATCGAGGACGCCGAAAAAGCCGATGCGATTTTCACCAAGCTAATGGGTGATGAAGTGGCTTTGCGCAAAGCTTTCATCCAATTAAAATCAAAAGACGTTAAGTTGGAAGATTTGGACGTGTAGGAGGAATAGATTATGACAGATATTGATGACAAACTTACAACAAACGACAACGGTGATAACGACGAATTGCTTGATGATGGAATGAGAATTGATACTGAGACTGATGTAAATAAAACAACAGTTGAAATGAACGAAATGATTAGCGAAGTCGACGCCAATAGCCGTCTCGTCGAAACCAAAACGGTCGAAAGTGTTATGGAAAATTCCTTCATCCGGTACTCGATGAGTGTGATCGTGGATCGGGCTTTGCCGGATGTACGCGATGGTATGAAGCCGGTGCACCGCCGCATTCTGTACAGCATGGGTGAACAAGGCGTGCGTCCGGGTGGACAATTTCGAAAAAGTGCTCGTATCGTCGGTGATGTGATGGGCAAATATCACCCGCACGGCGATAGTTCGATCTACGACGCGATGGTGCGCTTGGCGCAAGATTGGAGCATGCGCTACACGCTGATTGATGGTCAGGGGAATTTTGGCTCGCCGGACGGTGATCCACCGGCGGCCATGCGTTATACTGAGGCGCGGCTGGCGCGAGCTGGCGATGAAATCTTGCGCGACCTCGATAAAGACACCGTTGACTTTCGCGATAACTTTGACGGTAGCGAGCAGGAACCGGTGGTGTTGCCGGCTAAACTGCCGAATCTACTCCTTAACGGGTCGATGGGCATCGCGGTGGGCATGGCGACCAACATTCCGACGCACAATCTCAGTGAGTTGGTTGATGGTATAGTTCATTTGGTTGACAACCCCGAAGCGACCGCCGATGACCTAATGAAGTTCGTCAAAGGGCCGGATTTCCCAGGTGGCGCGTTGGTTTACGGTGGCGCACCGATGAAGCAAGCCTACCAAACCGGTCGCGGCTCGGTAGTGATTCGAGCAGTCGGCGGCGTCGAGGAAGACAAAAAAGGCAAGAGCAAGATCGTCTTTACCGAAATTCCCTACGGTGTTAGCAAAGAGGATTTAAAAGAAAAAATTGCCGAGCTGGCCAAGATCGGTAAATTGAGCGGTGTGGCGGACGTGCGTGACGAAACCGCGCGCGGCAAAGTGCGATTCGTGGTTGATCTGAAAAAGGGTGCTTACCCCAATAAAATCATGAATCAGCTATTCAAATTGACATCGCTCCAAACCTCATTCCACTACAATATGTTGGCGCTGGTGAATGGGTTGCAGCCGCGAGTGCTGGGGCTGCGTGATATTTTGGCGGAGTTTATCAAACACCGCCAGAGTGTTGTTCGTCGTCGTACTGAATTCGAGTTGAACAAGGCCAAGGCGCGGGCGCATGTTTTGGAAGGGCTAAAGATTGCCCTTGACCACATCGACGAGGTGATCAAAACTATTCGCTCCAGTAAAACTTACGAGGAAGCGCGCGATAACCTGATGAGCAAATTCGGCCTGTCCGAAATTCAGGCGCAGGCGATCCTAGCCATGCAACTGCGCAAATTGACCGGTTTAGAGCGTCAAGCTATCGAGGACGAATTGGCGGAGCTCAAGAAATTAATCGCGGAGCTGGAGAAAATTCTAGCGGACGAGCAGGAAATTTTGCGGATTATTAAGGAAGAACTTCTCGAAATGAAAGAAAAATATGGTGATGCGCGCCGCAGCAAAATCATCAATCACGAACTCGGCAAAATGAGCGATGAAGACGTTATTCCAGAGGAAGATGTTGTAATTTTGTTAACAACTGAGAATTATATTAAACGGACTTTGGTGAGCGATTATCGCCGACAAAATCGTGGCGGCAAAGGTAAAAAAGGCTTGACGACCAAGGAAACCGATATCGTTGATCAACTGATCACCTGTAACACGCACGATTGGTTGAATTTCTTTACTAATCGCGGTAGGGTGTTCCGCCTGCGTGCCTACGAAGTGCCAGCGGCGTCGCTCCAGGCCAAAGGCGTGGCAGCGGTTAACCTGTTACAATTACAGCCCGAGGAGAAAATTACTTCGATTATCAAATACAGCAAGGACGCCAATGACGACGGTTATCTGTTTATGACAACCACTAATGGCACGATCAAAAAGACCGCCGTCGACCAGTACGCTAACATCCGCCAGAACGGTCTAATCGCGATCAAACTCGATGCGGGCGATGAGCTGCGCTGGGTTAAGCGCTCGACTGGTAACGACGACGCGGTCATTTCTACGGCATTTGGACAGGCCATTAGGTTTAGCGAAAAAGACGCGCGACCGATGGGGCGCAGTGCGCGCGGAGTGCGAGGTATTCGCTTGCGTGCCGGCGATTCAGTGGTCGGTATGGATATCGTTGACGAGAGCCATCGACTCCTGGTGATTGCCAAGAACGGCTACGGCAAAATGACAAAAGTGGCCAACTTCCCGTCGCATCGTCGGGGCGGCATCGGCATCAAAGCAGCCGTGGTGACCACAAAAACCGGCAACATCGTGTCCGTCCAATCGATCGATGAGGCTATCGCTGAAATGATCGCGATTTCTGACAAAGGTATAACCATTAGAGTGGCCATCAAAGACATCCCGATCCTGGGGCGGGCTACCCAGGGCGTGCGTATCATGAAATTGGGCGACGGCGACGGCGTGGCTTCGGTTGGGTTGATCGAAGACCAATCGGAAGAATCGGAAGACGACGAAAAATTGACCGAAAAGATCAAATCATCAGATAAGATCGTTGTAAAATCTACAACAAAGAAAGGTAACACAAAATGATCCACACCAACATTTGGGCAGCATTATCACCATACATGATCGCATTTGTGTTGGCTTATTTGCTGGCCGAAGGAACTAAAATTATCGTTATGTCCGTACGCACCAAGAAATTCTACTGGCGCATGCTTTTTAAAACCGGTGGAATGCCTAGCTCGCATAGTGCGGTGGTGATGGCGCTAGCAACGGTAGTCGGCCTGTTGGATGGCTTCGGCTCGTCCACTTTTGCGATCGCGGCTGTTCTGGCGGCTATCGTAATTACTGATGCAACTCACGTCCGCAGATCAGTTGGCGAGCAGGGCAAAATCATCAAAAAGATCATTGAGCGCGACGCCAAACTAGAGCGGGAAGTTAGCGACATACTGGGCAAGAAAAGAGTCGCCGCTAAACTGCGCAAACCGTACTTTTCTAGTGGTCACAGACCCCTCGAGGCGCTAATCGGAAGCGCACTAGGTGTCATTGTCGGTGTTATCGTGGCCTGTTTATCCGTAGGATAGTCGTTGCTTGCGAAAATCATCAAAGTTCGGTACAATAATACGGCTGATGAGGGGATATAGCTCAGTTGGCTAGAGCACCTGCTTTGCAAGCAGGGGGTCTGGAGTTCGAGTCTCCATATCTCCACCATGGGTTCACGGGCGGCTAGCTCAGTTGGTTAGAGCGCGTCACTGGGCGAAGCGTTCGCGAAAGCGAACCTAATGACGTGTGAGCGCAGCGAATCCTTAATAAATTAGGTGCGGTGAGATACGGGCGGCTAGCTCAGTTGGTTAGAGCGCGTCACTGATAATGACGAGGTCGGAGGTTCAAGTCCTCCGCCGCCCACCATTGCAATAAACGATTATGAACAGAGACGAATTCACGAATCAGGAGCTAATGCTAGACGTCGGCGACGGCCACAAGTTGTTCGTCGTCGATTGGGGCAACAAAAGCGCCAAAACGCCGATATTTTACCTGCACGGCGGTCCCGGTGGTTGCGTCAAAGACGAATCGAAACTAATGTTTAACCCCGAGACCCAGCGAGTTATCTTTTTCGACCAGCGCGGCTGTGGCAAAAGCACACCATATGGTTCACGAAAGAATAACACCACCGAAGATTTAGCGAGCGATATCACGAAAATCGCTAAACGCCTAAAGATCAGCAGCTTCTACCTCGAGGGCTATTCGTGGGGCTCCACGCTGGCGCTATACTATGCCATCACTCGTCCCGAGATGTTGGCCAGTATTGTGATCGGCGGTGTATATAGTGGCATAAATGATGCCAAGAGTATTTTCCAAGTGAATGCCAAGAAATTCTATCCCGATCTGTGGGACAAGGTCTTGGCCGACACACCGACTAAATCTCGTCATGATCCGATCAGCTATCATCTAGAAAAAGCATTAAATGGTACCAAGCGAGAGCAAAAGAAATCGACTTATGTAATAAATTATCTAGAAGGCGGACTATGCGATTCCGACGATCGCAAGACGCCCAAAGATTTTGATGAATACGATCCGGCCGGCATGCAGATCGAGATTTGCTACATGGTCAACAGCTGCTTTATACCGGAGAATTTTATCCTTAACAACGTGCACAAAATTAGCGTGCCGGTTTATATCGTACAGGGACGATATGATATGGTCTGTCCGCCGGATTTTGCTTATGAGATCAGCAAAATTATCCCGAATTGCCGGTTATATTGGGCGATTTCCAATCATAAACCTGAGCACGAAATCACTCAAATTTTCCGTGCAATTTTCGACTTGCTAGCGCAGGACGGCGATTGAAGAAGCCTGTGGGGTTGACAGATGCTGGATCCGTCTTCTACTGAGGGGCGGCTTGAGCGATCAAAGGAGGTGATGCCTGGTTTTCGATGTTGACGGGCGTGGTTATAACGACATCTGTGCCGCCGGCCGTGCGAGGTTTGGCGGAAATGTTGCCGTTGGTGTAGTCGAGAATAAGACGGCTGAGGAAGAGGCTGAGACCGAGGCCTTCGTAGCTAAAATCAACACCGGACTCAGCGCGAGAAAACGGCTTAAAGAGCTGATCGAGCTTGGCCGGATCGATGCCACGACCGTTGTCGCTGACCCTCACGCTGATAGTTTTGCTCTTTGGCTGGCTAGTGATGGTCACCTGGCCGCCGGGCTCAGCGAATTTGATGGCGTTATCGAGAACAGAGGCGATGACAAAATAGAACAGAGGTTCGTTCTGGGTGACGTTGGTGCTCTTGACGTTGTCTTGGACAGAAATTTTTCTCTCGCTGATTTCCTTATTAGCGGCAGTGATGGCGCGATCGATGACGGTCTTTAGATCAAAAGTAGTAGCATCGCGAGCCACGCCGGTTTTGATTTGCGCCAGGAGAGTGAATTTGTTCTGGATATTACTGAGGCGGATGAGACCATCATTATAGAGCTCGTAGAATTTGGAGGGCGGCGAAGTCGGGCTAGGGAAACAGAGAGCATCGAGAGCCACAGCGATGTTGGTGGTCTGTTGCGCCAGGAATTCATTGCGAGCCGTGTCGATAGATCGCTCGTGATTAATCAGGATGTCTTTTTCTTGGCGGAGGACTTTCTGGATATGGTAATTGCGAACTACGAGATAGAGAGCGACAATAAATACGGCGATGATGAAGAGTTGGAATACGAGGTTGTTGGTGCCGATTTCTTTTTCACCGACGACACCGATCAGGAAGTTAGCAATCATGGTGAGCACGGCCGAGAGAATCACCGGCAGCCAAAAGAACCCAGAGCGCCAAAACGGCGTTGGTTTAGGCGTGGCGGAACCGGCTAGGCTCTGGAGGGCTGGATTGGTGTTAGTAGCGTCGAGACCGGTGGAAATTTGGTCGCTGAGCTTCTGGATGGCGCTGCTCATGGTGGTCGCGGCCGTCTGGTCGATTTCTTTAGCACCGAGCAACATCGTGATGCTGTCTCTCATGATGGTGATGGGCGTACGGAGGTAATGAGAGGCCAGGGTGATGAAATTGGTTTTTTCTTCGGCGATAGCTTGTTCTCTTTTGTAAAAGGCCATGAGACGACGACGATAGAGATATTCGCGGATAGTTTGCAGAATCGGGATAAGAATGAGGACGAGAACTAGGACAAAGGCGATGACAGGTAGCTGATTAACGGTGTCCTCGGGAAGGTTTCGGAAAAATTCTCGGACAGGCTCTGGAACAATATCAACGAAGAATTGAGCCACAGGCTGCAGGAAACCAGGGACATTTTTGAGCCACGGTTCGGAGTCAGAGTCAGAATCGGGCTCGGTGGTATCAGGGATAGCGGGAGGGGTGTAACAATACCCATTGTTATTCACCATGCCGGGCGGCGTGGTGGTCTGAATGCCGGGAATATTGCGACAAACGTCGATCTCGGGCGGCTCGGGGCTTTGTATCGGCAGGCAATCACCGGTGTCCGGGTCAACGAAATAACCGTCCGGAACGTAGGCCTGGATTCCCGACATATTGGGACAAACATCAGTGGGAGGGGATGTCTGTGGGAAACAATCGCCCTCGTCGGTGCGAAAATAATCGTCCGGAATATAAGATTGAACTCCCGGAATGTTGCGACAGAGGTCGACTATTTCGGGCGGGGGAATGGTGGGAGTATAGCAATTACCGTCGGCGTCGATGGCCATACCGGGCGGCACGGTGGTCTGGATGCCGGGGATATTAGGACAGACATCAATAGGCGGCGGTGTGCTGTCCCGTATTTGGAGCTGTACGTTGGCAGCAGATAGACTAAGTGTGAAACAAAAGGACAAGAAAAAAGTCAGAGCCAAAACAGCAAACAGGTGTGCAAATTTTCTTATCATTGCACTAGTTAGGATAGCACAAATTTAACATTAGTGCATAGGGTGGAATTTCGGGCTTGCAAAACAAAAGCGAATGGTGTACAATGTCTAGCTAGTAGCGAATGTTCTCTTGAACCTCTGGCGCGGGAAAAATTTGTGGACAGAGGTTTTCTGTTGTGTAAATTACAACAACTGTATCTGCTAATTGGGTCTTTACAATGTTTAGCGAAGTTTGATACAATGTATCGAGCTAGAGAGTAGATTATGCTTTTCTTTTACCCAAAGGAAAGTCCGGATGTGCTCTCTACCACAACAGCGCGAGAGTTTTGGGTGGTTTTCGTCGCCGCAAAATATCTCGCGGTGGTATGCACAGCAACTTAACAATTTATGTTCAATCGTAAGATGATAAAGCTAGGAGTGGAGAAGAAAAGAGAGCCGAACGAGAGAAATAAAATTTATTTTATTTCGCGAGAGAGGATTTATTTTTTCGACACGACGACGGTTTACATGGATTTGCCGTAAGGCAAAGACATATAATTCGTTACCTAGCGACGACAATAGATGATGATAGCAATATCATCAGGTGATAGCGATATCACCAATGTAGGATTGACGGCAGTTGAAGCGGAAACGCAAGTTGAAGATTCAACTACCAATTCAGTCAATGCATTATGCATTAATATGCATAAAAAGGTACTCAAGGGCACAAAACGGATGCCTTGACATATGTTACCGAAGAAGGACGTGTAAGACTGCGAAAAGTCTCGGGGAGCTGTCAAAAAGCTTTGATCCGGGAATATCCGA
>Ga0123356_10001286_pt1 | contig 27795 bp, 19 predicted proteins | sample TergutEmb28metaG_2_FD_92546 | JGI IMG/M metagenome (GOLD analysis project Ga0123356, IMG submission 92546) | Embiratermes neotenicus P3 segment gut microbial communities from Petit-Saut dam, French Guiana - Emb289 P3 | ecosystem: Host-associated > Arthropoda: Insects > Digestive system > Gut ...
CAAGCTGCGCAAGACCTTCGGCTATAGCGGTCTTCCCCACCCCCGGTTCACCAATGAGCACCGGATTGTTTTTTGTGCGCCGCGACAGGATCTGAATGACGCGCTGGATCTCGGTTTCCCTGCCGATCACAGGGTCGAGGGCGCCTGCGGCGGCGGCTTCGGTCAGGTCACGGCTGAACTGATCGAGTATCTTGGTTTCATTTTTTTTGCCGTTGTCCTTATTTGTCCTGCGTGTAGCGACCGGTATATTCACCGGTCTGAATACATTGCTTCCGATAGCGTTGACCAGGATCGTAAAAAGCTTGTCAATGTCCAATCCTGTCATAAAAATGATTTTTACCGCGTTGCTGTCGGACTCGCGCAACAGGCTTAGTAACAGATGTTCCGGACCCGCGTGACTGTATCCGCGCCGGTTTGCTTCCGCGCAAGCTGTATTTGCGATCTGTTTTGCGCTTTGTGTAAAACCCTGCGGCAGCGCTTCAGTATTTTCACCGCGCCCGATGTGTTTTACGATCAGGTCAAAGATGAGCCGGCGGCTTAATCCGGCGTCGCTCAGAAGCCTCGCGGTGTCTCCCGCATCTTCGTGCGACAGTCCGTAAAGAATATGTTCGCTGTCTATAAATCTGTGCCCCAGCTCGACCGCAGTAGCCTGCGCATGGTCGAAAACACAAATCGCGCGATCTGTGAATCCTGTGTACCTGTCTCCAAATCTCATAATGACTCCTCCCTGCGTTCAAGCTCCCTGATTTTGTCACGCAGCCCCGCTGCTTTCTCATAATCCTCATTTTCCACAGCGGCACGCATTTGCACATTTAACTCGCGCCGTTCGCGCATTTCATCATCTACTTTTACATTTGTTTCAGTCCGCGTGACCGGTAAAATCGTCGGTATAAACCCGCCGATCCCGCCCAGGACCGGAAACATTCCGTTAAAGACACTTTCCATATCAAACATCTGCCTGACGTCGTAACCTTCCTCCGCAGCGCAAAAAGAGCAAAGGCGAGTCTCCGTTATGCAACCGTTTATATTTGATGAGTAGTGAAAGTTCACTTCATTTTTTCCGCATTTTTGGCATTTCATGATAATTTCCTCCATTATTTATATAGTGTTTATCAGCATCTGCTTCAGAATGCTGGCTCTGAGTACATCGCGCTCGAAAGGTTGGACCGGGCGCAGCGCGTTGTTGCCTATTGCCGCCATTATCAAACGTGTTTCCTCGTGGCTTATCGCTCCGCTTTGACGAAGATTCGCGACCAGCGCCGCCGCGGTATTCAGATCGACACGCTCTTTTATTGCATTGACGGTATGCATTATCAGCATTTCGGGCTCCACCGCTACACGCCTGATCCTTATGAACCCTCCGCCTCCGCGCCTGCTTTCGACGATATATCCGTGCTCAGGTGAAAAACGTGTCGATATGACATAGTTTATCTGGCTCGGTACGCAGTTGAAACGGCTTGCCAGCTCAGCGCGCTGCAGTTCGGCTGTTCCGCCTGTTTCGTTTAATATTTCGTCGATGAATCCGGCTATAACATCGCTTACTCTCATAGACATCCCCTTTTATCCTTAATGCATGTAACTGTACGTTTGACTTTGACTATCTTTGACCTTGTGCCAATTTTAGTCGTTTCCGGGGAATAACACAACTCCGGTTTTGACCTTTCCTGACTATTGACAGTCTGATTATCCCGATAATTCTCGCATATGCTCCCTGTTTCGCAGTTTTTCGCGGTTTTTCGCACTGCGGATATCAAAAATGGAAAATTCCAGTCTATTACACAATCATTTTTGTATGATACTACAAAAACATAAAAACAAACATTTTGTTGTTGATTCTTCCTCACCACTGCGATAGACTACATCTACTTCTCTTTTTAAGGAGAGCGCCGGTTTTGTTTGACACCACATATATCGACAACTTCAAACGTTACCTGACCGATGTACGCCGCGCGCCGGCGAACACGGTGACCTCATATATCAGTGACATCACTTTGTTTGCCAAGTTTCTCTGGGACGGCGGCGAGGGTGATTTTAACGGGGTCACAAACGACAATGTCCGGTCATATGTATCACAGCTTCAGGATAACGGGCGTTCGCCGGCGACAGTGACACGTTGTATCGCGTCACTTAAAGCCTTTTTCAGCCGGATAATAGACGAGGGATTTCCCGGGCCTAATCCCGCTGCCGGTTTATCGGCGATGATCGCGGAAAAAAAACCTCCCCGGATATTATCAAGCGCCGAAATCGGAAGATTGCTTGAGCAGCCGGACGCCGGCGATATCAAAGGCTGCCGCGATAAGGCTATGCTGGAAACACTGTACGCAACAGGGATCCGGGTCAGTGAGTTGATCGCGCTTGATATATCGGATATAAACCTGACAACAGGTATGATGTTATGCCGGGGCGGAAAGGAAAGAACAATTCCGGTGTACGCAGCGGCAGTAAAAGCGATACAGCGTTATCTTGCGGAAGCGCGTCCGGGTATAGCATCGGCAAAAGAAACCGCGCTGTTTGTTAATACAAGCGGAGAACGAATGTCCCGGCAGGGTTTCTGGAAAATCTTAAAAAGCTACACGGAAAAAGCGCAAATAAGCGGGGATATGACCCCGCAAATGCTCCGCCATTCATTCGCCGCGCATTTGCTTGAAAACGGCGCCGATCTGCGTTCGCTCCAGAAAATGCTCGGTCATGCCGATATTTCCTCTACGCAGGTTTACGCTCGCGTAGTTAGTCAGCAGCTAAAGGATGTTTATGATAAAACGCATCCCAGATCCAGACGGTAAGGAGAGTTTTTATGAAAGACGAGACAAAATGTCTGCATTCAGGTTACACCCCGGGAAATACAGAGCCGCGTGTTTTGCCGATCGTTCAAAGTACTACATATGTTTACGATTCCGCGGAGGAAATTGGTTCGGTATTCGACGAACCTACAAAAAGCCTTATATACTCACGTTTTGCAAATCCGACTGTTATGGCTGTCGAAAGCAAGATCGCCGAGCTTGAGGGCGGGATCGGCGCTATGTGCACATCCTCCGGTCAGGCAGCTACACTTATATCGATTCTCAACATCTGCAGTTCCGGAGACAGTATCTTAAGCGCAGCGCAGATCTACGGCGGTTCCATCAACCTTTTTTCATTTACATTAAAAAAACTTGGGATCGAATGTATCTTTGTCGACTGTAACGCAAGCGAGGAAGAGATAAATGCCGCGATAAAACCAACAACAAGGCTGGTCTTCGGCGAGATCCTTTCAAATCCTTCTCTGACGGTTCTGGATATAGAGAAGTTTGCGAAAGCCGCGCATTCGAACAATTTACCTCTTATCGTCGACAACACATTCCCGACGCCGGTGTTGTGCAAGCCTTTTGATTTTGGCGCCGACATCTCCGTGCATTCCACATCGAAGTATATGGACGGTCATGCGCTGCAGGTTGGCGGAGTTATAGTAGACAGCGGTAATTTTGACTGGACACGCGGTAAATACCCGGAGATAACAGAACCGGACATGTCATACCACGGAATCAAATATAACGAAGTATACGGAAAAAGCGCATATATAATAAAAGCCAGAATGCAGCTGATGCGCGATTTTGGCGCGTATCCGTCGGCGCATTCGGCTTTTCTGTTAAATATCGGGCTTGAAACACTGCCCTTGCGTATGGAGCGGTACTGCGAAAACGCGCTTAAAGCCGCATCTTATTTAAAAGCTTCGGATAAAGTGGCGAATGTCAACTATCCCGGTCTCCCGGATGACAGGTATTATTCATTGGCGCAAAAATACCTTAAAGGCTCAAGCGGTGTGATCACATTTACACTAAAGGGCGGTAAAAACGCCGCGGTGCGGTTTATTGATTCTTTAAAGCTGACATCAAATGAGATACATGTAGCGGATATTCGCACCTGTGTTTTACACCCGGCGACCACGACACACCGTCAGCTCTCGGAACAGCAGCAGCTTGCTGCGGGGGTTGATCCCGGAATGATACGTTTTTCGGTCGGTCTTGAGCATATAGACGATATTATTCAGGATCTGGAACAGGCTTTACGGCAAATTCCTTGATTTTACCGTATAACCCGGGGTTTACCACAGCGTCAAGTTCTATGCGATCCTCAAGATACCGGGCGTCGGATACGGCGCCCTCTCTGTGTATCATTTCCACTAAACCGGCTTTATCATATGGCAGACGAAGAGTCACTTTCTTTTTTGAGGAAGAAAGGTTCTCTTCGATTTTTTTCAGCAGATATGTGATCCCCTGCCCTGTTTTCGCGGATATCTCCACGATGATATCCCCGCGCTGCCGTACGTCGGCTGTTAGTATGTCACATTTATTATAGGCTTCGATCCTTGGTGTGCTCCCCGCGCCAAGTGTTGTGATCATATCATCAACAACACGGACCTGTTCCTCCCATTCGTTGCTTGACGCATCGATGACATGTATCAGCAGGTCGGCGTATTTTAACTCTTCCAGAGTTGCTTTAAAGGCTTCAACCAGATGGTGCGGCAGTTTACGTATAAAACCGACCGTATCGGAGATCAGCACGTCCAAAGTGTCACTGACTTCGAGACGCCGGGTCGTAGTATCCAGTGTGTCGAACAATCTGTTTTCAGCTTGAATGCCTGCTCCGGTCAGTATGTTGAGCAGTGTGGATTTCCCCGCATTTGTATACCCGACCAGCGCAACGACCGGCACCTCGTTCTTTTCTCTCAACCGTCTTTGCGTGTCACGGGTACGCATAACATCAGATAGTTCCTCTTCCAGTTTTTGTATCTTGCGCCGTATGTGGCGCCGGTCTGTCTCGAGTTGTGTTTCACCGGGACCGCGTGTTCCTATCGGCGCGCTTGTACCGGTCTGACTGACAAGATGCTTCCACATGCCTGTAAGCCGGGGCAGTAAGTACTTATACTGCGCCAGCTCTACCTGAAGCCTGCCTTCCCGGGTTCGCGCGCGGCCGGCGAAGATATCAAGTATCAGCGATGATCGATCGATGACACGTAGTCCCAGATCCTCGGAGAGCGCGCGGATCTGCGACGGGGACAATTCATTGTCGAATACAGCCAGCGTACAACCAAGCGCGGAAGCCATTTCCTTAAGTTCTTTGACTTTCCCGTCACCCAGGAGTGTCCGCGGTTCAGGTTTACGGCGGTTTTGCAACGCTCGTCCGAGGCAAACTCCGCCCGCTGTCTCAAGCAGCGCTTCGAGCTCATCAAGGCTTTCCTCGGTCGAACGGTCATGAAGTATCATACTGTCCGCGGCAAGTCCGGCTATAACAGCCTTCTCAGGTTCGTTTGTGATTTGTGTTTCTTCCAAGTAAAATCTCCAATACAATTTAATAAGAAACCCGCGCTCGCAAGCGCGGGTTTTGATTATTGGCTCAGACCAAACTTCCTGTTGAACTTGTCAACACGTCCGCTGGTATCTACCAGCTTTTGCTTGCCTGTATAAAAAGGATGGCACTTGGAGCATATCTCCACTCTGATGTCCTTCCTCGTGCTTCCTGTTTCAATAATCTCACCGCATGCGCACTTGATAGTCGTCTGCTGGTAGTTGGGATGTATTCCTTCTTTCATTGCCGCTTCGGGCAGAACAGTCCGCCCGATATTCACCTCACTTTAAACGTTTCATTGCGTGCAAAGGGTATACTAGCATATACAATGTAAAATTGCAAGTTTTTTTTGCGCGTGTAATTGATTTAATCGTTTTCCTCATTACCGGACGATTTTGACATCCCTTTCGCAACCGGCCAGTAAGCAAGCGCGAGAGCGGCGCCGCCTATCGTATTTCCTATTGTAGTCGCGCCAAGATTCATCATCATACGCCCGAAATGTATACTGTCAACCCCTACCATTGTCTCAATACTGAACAAAGTCATATTTGCGATCGAGTGCTCGAAGCCGCAGACAACAAACAGATAAATGCACCAGAAGATCATTATCAGCTTACCGCCCTCGCTGTTCATTCTGTACATACACCAGACAGCCGCGCAGACAAGGACGTTACACATGATCCCGCGTACAAGCAGCTCCATAAAGAAAGGGTCTGTTTTTGCGTACATGGCGGAGTGTACTGCCTCCAGCAGCGGGCCTTGCATATATCCTGTACCCAGAAAAAGCGCCGCGATAAGTGCTGAGCCTGCAAGATTCCCGAAATAGCACAGTAAACATAACCCGATCGCGTCTCCGGGTTTTACAGTTTTCTGCATCACCCCCGTCATCATCACAAATACATTACCCGTAAAGAGTTCCGCTCCCGCGAAGATGACCAGGCTGAGTGCCGCCGCGAAGCTGACGCCCTGCAGGATCTTTATGCCGGCAAAGTTGTCCATAGTCCCTGCCATTACCATAATAGTGATCATACATAGGCCTACATAGACCCCTGCCAGCATGGAGAATACGAAGTATGCTCCCTTTCCTGATTTGTACAAGCTCACTTTCTTTTCCGCGGCAGACCTCAGATGGTCGTACCCCAGCATAGCCGTGTGACCTATTGCCATGCCCGATGCTCCCCCCATTCAGTAAAGTAGTATAAAACCGGCAGCATTTAGAGTGATCTTATGCGCCGCCGTATCATATAATTATTCATCAGCGCGGCGATTTTTTCATTTAAAACTACATTGTCTATAGGTTTTGCAATAAAATCACTTGCACCGAGGTGCATTGCTACTGAAATATTATCGATCGTCCCCGCGGATGTTATGAACACTATCGGAGTCTCATCATGAGGCGGGATTTTTCTTATTACAGGCACGAGTTCAAAACCGCTGAGTACCGGCATCTGGCAATCGAGCAGGAAAAGATCGGGAGTTATCATAGTTAAAAGGTTCTTGATTTTTTCCGGTTCGGGAAGAGTATATATATTGTAACGGTCTTGTAAAAAATAAAATATCGACTTCAACTCGCTCGGGTCATCATCAACCGCCAGGATAACGGGTTTATTTGCGTTTCGTATACCGGGGTTTAGCTGGAACTCGATACATTCCACCAGATTTGAATCGGTAAAAGGTTTAGCTACATAATCTATAGCACCAAGGTTCATCCCTTTTATTATACTTTTTTTGTCGCTCTTTGACGTCAGAAAAATAACGGGGATCTCGGCAAAATCGGGGTCGCTTTTTAGTTTTTTAAGAGTTTCATAACCGTCGACTTCCGGCATGTTTATATCCAGCAGTATCAGATCCGGATACATTCTGTCAAGGAGCTCAAAGAGTTTTTCAGCAGACGGCACAGCAAAAATATCATAATGCTCTTTCAGCCTTTCCTTAATAGATACCAAATGGAAGTTGAGGTCATCGACCACTATTATCTGACTTCGCCTTTCTCTCATACCTTATCCTCCCTAAAACCGGCGAGACCGGTTTTATCTTCAGTCAAGCATTTCGGACAACCTCTCGGCGATTTGCGCAAAGTTCATCAGGTCAGCTTTCTCTCGTAACCATTCCGAAAGTCCGTCGTCCGAATCATACTTATACGCGTCTATCTCAGACATCGCCGCGTCTACTCCGCGCATATCATATATCATACAAGCAGCGCGGAGTTTTGACAACACCTCTTTATCCGGTTTATCTTTACCGGGTTTTGGATTTTCTCTGTCTATTTCTTCGATCATATCTGTCAACTCGTTGACAAACTTTCGCGCGGCTTTTTTGAATGCGGGATTATTTTTTCTTATGTAATCAAAGTCCCCGCTTTCCGCTGCGTCTTCGAGCTTTTCCGCATATCTACCTATAACGTCAGCCATGATACCATAGCTTGCGCCTTTGATGCCATGGACCTTTATCTTAAATTCATTTATATCGTCATCACTGTCGGGATCAAGCCCGTCAAGCAATGACTTTACATTGGCAGAGTAGGCGCGCAGTACTTTTATATACATCATTTCGTCATTATTGTACCGCTCAAGCCCTTTGGGTATATCCAACCCTGCGACTCCTTTTCCCTTCATTTTATCAGAAGCTTCATCAGGAGTATATTTATCACGTATAAACCTGTGCAGAATAGAACTAAGCTGCCGGATATCGATCGGTTTTGAAATAAACTCATCAAACCCGTTTTGCATAAAGACTTCCGCTTGTCCTACTATCGCGTTTGCGGTCAGTGCGACGATCGGTTCTTTATACCCCAAAGCGCGCAGATGTTTAGTGGTTTCCATACCGTCCATTTCCGGCATCATATGATCCATGAATACAATATCGTAGCTTTTGCCTCCCATGATTTTGTTGATCGTATCCTGACCGCTTAACGCAGTCTCGATATTTAACCCGTATGGTTTTAAAAGACCTTCGGCGATAAGAAGGTTCGCTTTTAGATCGTCTACTATAAGAACTTTACCGTACGGCATGTAATCGCGTTTTATCCGTTTTCTTTTCTGTGTCAGGTCAGTCATACGGAATCCGCGTAAATCTCCCGCGGTAACGGCGCCCAGCACTTCATCGTCCACCCGTCCCTGAGGAAGCCGCACCACAAACTTTGAACCTTTGCCCGGTTCACTGTCCACATGTATCCCGCCGTTCATTATCCCTACCAGGCGCTCTGTTATAGCAAGTCCTAATCCTGTACCGCTTATATCTTTTCCTGCATCCGTATTAAAGCGGGAATACTCTTCGAACAATCTCTCCAGTTGTTCTTTAGTCATACCATGTCCTGTATCCTGTACAGTGAACTCAAGTGAGATCATATCCTCACCGGGTTTGTTTACCGCGCTGATATATAACGAGATTTTCCCTTCGTTCGTGTATTTAAACGCGTTGGAAAGCAAATTGTTCAGGATCTGCTTTATACGAAGCTCATCGCCGATAAGTTTTGCCGGAATATCATCCTCCACATGTAGTTCGAACTCAATGGGTTTACTGTCATTACGTATCATGTTCAGTCGTACCGAGTCGGTTATAAGGTCTGCGACTCTGTATTGGGCAGGCAGGATATCCATTTTTCCCGCTTCTATTTTTGAAAAATCCAAAATGTCGTTTATTATACCAAGCAGCATCCCGCAGGAAATAGATATTCTGTCCAGACCGGTTTCTATATCGTCGGGCAGTTGTTCTTTAAGCATCAGAATATCAGTCATTCCCATGATCGCGTTCATCGGAGTACGTATCTCATGACTCATACTTGCAAGGAAGGCTGATTTTGAATGGTTTGCGATCTCGGCAGCGTCACGCGCCATACGCAGCTCATTAGTCCGTTCTTTAACAAGTTCCTCCAGTTGGTGTGTCGTACGGTCATGCGCGTCTGTGATCTCTTTCATCAGCAGCTGACGGTTTATCGCGCTTGCCATCATAAAACTTACAGATCGTAATATCGTTATTTCATCTTCAGAGAAGTAGCGCTCATGTACACAATCGTCAATACTGAACAACCCCCAGAACTGCTCGTGTATAAAAAGCGGGATTATTACGACCGACTTCACACCATAGGATCCGAGGAATATTTGCTCATTAGGCCGCATTACTGAAATCGGACCGCTGATGTACTCACCATCCTGGAATTTCTGCTCCCAATCAAGCCCGAACTCGCCGTACGGTATGCTGAATCCCGTAGGAACATGCCCTATCTGCCTGCCGATCTCACTGTCCCAACTGCTGTCACATACATGCCCCGGCACGCCGTCTACAGTTTCATTTCTCCAGATTATTACCCTGTCCGCGTCTATGGAACGGCCGATAAGCTCCATACCTGCGATAAGCGGAGAAACTATATTACCGCCCATATCTGTAGCCAGGAGTAGGACAGCCGCTTGATTGACAGCTTGAAGCATACTGTCCCGCTGCTCTATTGCTTTCATCATTTTATCGTGCTCACGTAAGTCCCTTGTGTATCCTGCAACAACATAATCATCTTTGTATTGGATTCTGACAAGTGTGATCTCGGCGGGTATCAGGCTGTCATCATAAGGCATTTTATGCATCCAGTCGAAAACACAGTAACCTTCTTCAAATGTTTTATTCACCAGCTTGACGGCTTTTTCATCAGACCGCTGACCGTCCGGCTGGTACACGGGCGAACAGTATTCAAGGAACTTGTCGATATACTCCTGTTTATCTTTAAATCCATAAAGCTTAACGCCAGCTTCGTTACAGTCCATCGTGTTAAGATTCCTGTCCCATAACTGGCAGCACAACGGGGTCGCGTCCAGCATGAGTTTTGTGAGTTCCTCCGCCTCACTCAGCTTTACCATGGAAGTCTCTATATACGATTCCATATCCATGATCGCACGTTCCAGCACTGAAAACTCATCTCCGGTATTAAGCTCCGGAGTTGTTTTGGTGCGCGAATAAGACCCTGATAAAACGGAATCAGGGCGATATGTCACTATATCCTCCATCAGCACGCGTACCGGCATGACTACACGTCTTTGGATCATGACCAGATTGATCACAACTAGAACAGAGAAGACCAATACTACGATTATCGCAACTAAAGTAAACGCGACAATAAGGTTCGTATAAAGCAAAAACATACCGAGCATCATGCCTACTGCCAATATAAACGGCACAATGATCATAAAAATCGTCAACTGATACCGGATCGATTTTTTCCACGGTATTGACGCGTCTTTTCTGCTGTTGTTATTTTGTTCACTTTTATCCAGATTATCGGGTTCCAATTGTTATCCCCCTCAGCTAAAGTCATGTCATTATAACAAGTGTTACCCGCAGTTTCAAGTTACACTTAAAACTGCGGGCAATCTAAATCATATAACTAATCGTTTATTAGGTATTGGGGAGCATGACGGCATCGCCGAATACTCTTTCCCACGCAGCGCGGCGCTCTGCTATAACAGCGTTACCGTAGCGATCCAGAAGCTCATTCATTTCCGCATCATATACAGCGTCAAAGTCTTCTTTTGAGGCGGACATTGCTCTTACGAACACTGCGTTGCCCATATTGGTCAAATCGGTGATACCTTCTTCCGCAGTGATGTTAGCTATGTTTCCTGTATGGTTCTCGCGTACGCCGTTTGCCTGGATCGATCTTGCTCTTTCGATTATACGCGCTTCAAAAATCGAACCAAGCGCATATGTCAACCCTTCGGCTTCTGTACTTACGATCGGCTGTAGACTGAGTCCGCCCGAGTGAGTGACGATCGCGATGTCGTGGTTTCTTCCCGATCTCATATAGTACGGGTCTGTTTGATCTTCGATGGGAATATTTCTATATGCGCCATTAGACTCCACCTGGTAGTTGATCCCTTCAAATCCGATCTGAAGTGTAAATCTGATCTCGGCTCTGCAGAGCATATCAAGATAGAGGAGTGCCGCGATCGGCTCTGTGCTTGTTGAAGGAACAAACAGGAAGCGGTCATTACCGGGGCCGAGATGTTTGCGATAGACACCTGCGTCGTTTTTAAATGTGTCAACCGCAATAAAGTTTGCCTGTTCTCCGTGCGCGGCTTGAATGCTGCCGTTCCAGCCATCGCCGTCGCCGCGGTAAGGCTGATCGAAGCTGTGCGAAGCGATCGCGCCGACAAAACCTGCTTTGACAAAGTTGTCAGGTGTATCGTCACCGGTTCCGAAAAGCGCAAAATCTTTATGGATAAGTCCGTCGTTGAACCATTTATTCAAGTAACGGATAGCTTCCTTTACACCGGGATAGAAGAAGTTTCTTTCTCCTCCCCAACCGTAGATGTAGAGGTCTTTGTCTGTGATGTTATCGGGAATAAAGCTGGTTATCATTTGTCCGGCAACCCAGCCCGGGTCGTCAGTCATATGCAGGGGAATAATGTTCCTAGCATCAGAGCCAAGCAGTGTCTCCGCATTTTCTTTAAATGCATAGAGCATTGCGTCAAACTCTTCGATGCTGGTCGGCAGATTCATACCAAGCGCTGCTACCCAATCTTCGCGTACAAACGGAATGTACCTTTGGTTAAACGGCTGCTTGCTCATAAAATGCCATACTTCGCCTGTTTCTCTGTCCACGTTTGCGTAGAGGCGGCCTCCGCCAAGCCAGCTCCAAAGGTTCGGGAAGAGGTCACCGCTGTCCGCAAACAGCGGAGCCAGGTCTGTAACAGCGCCTTGTCTCGCAAACTCATTAACTGCTCCGTAGTTGTAGGTCACGCATACATCAGGTGCGACTTGCTCGGCAAGAAGCAGTACGATGTTTTCATCTTCACCCCAGCGCGGTGAATCGACGAATGTAACAACAACATTGTGGATCGCGAGCATTTGCTCTGCAAGATATGCTGTGAAAGCAGTGTTACAATCTTCGTTTTCACTGCGATCCCATGCAAGAACAGAAATCTCGCGTTGTTCGACAAAACGGAGATTACCGTTTGCGTCCATCTCGAGGCCCAGTTCTTCAAAACGGGACGGGGGTGTCGGCGGCGGCTCTTCCGGCGGTGTGACTACCGGCGGCGGCGGAGCTTGTGTCGTCGGGGGTGGTGTCAGCACGGGACCGTCATCATTCCCACCGCAAGCCGCAATGAGGGAGATGCACATAACCAGCGCCAACATAAGAGCAAGGTTTTTTTTCATTCTTTTTTCCTCCTAAATTATGATTATTTATATTTATAACCGCAAAGAATAACCTCGCAGTTTATTCTTTTACCGAACCGAGCGTGACACCGGCTACGAAGTATTTTTGTAAAAACGGATAAACGAAGAGAATAGGGACTGTCGCAATGACTATAGTCGCTGTCCTGATCGCTTCTGTCGGGGCGTTGCCTGCAGCGGTTTCAAACTGTGTGACGTCGATTGCGGTCAGGTTTTGCTGTACTCTGAAAAGAAGAAACTGAATAGGATCCCATTTTCTTGACGCAGGCGCCCGTAAGAATAAAAGCGCGTCTCCGTAACCGTTCCAGCGTCCTACAGCGTAAAACAGCGCGATGGTTGCAAGGACGGGTTTTGAAAGCGGCAGATATATCATCATAAGGGTCTTAAACGGACCTGCTCCGTCGATCTCGGCGGATTCGCGTATAGAATCCGGGATACCGTAAAAGAACGACCGCATAAGTATGACATTAAATATGCTCAGTGAAGCGGGCAAAATAAGTACCAGAGGATGATCAACGAGCCCTAAGCTTCTCATAAGCAGAAAAGTGGGAATCATACCGGCGCCGAAGTACATTGTAAAAATCATAAAAACATTGAGCGTTTTTCTGCCATGGAGTCCTTTGTAAACAAACGGAAACGCGCACAGGATCGTGAGTATAAGCGACAGGACTGTGCAAATAACTGTGAGTATAGCTGTCCAGGCAAGAGACCATGTATATTTCGAATCGCTCCATACGATCTCAAACGCGTTTAAATTAAAGCCTTTCGGAAATAGACCTACCTCACGTCTGATCAAAAATTCGGGAGCGCTCATTGACCTTGCGAAAACATTCATCATTGGAAACAGGCAAATGCATATAAGCACTATAAAAACAACAACAACTATAAAATCTCCTAATTTTGATTTATTTAAGTTCATGTCTTATTCCTCTATCCTTACAGTAGTCCGCGTTCACCGGTCTTTTTGGCAAAGTAATTAGCGCCAAACAGCAGTATGACCGATGCGATCGATTGAAAGAGTCCGACGGCAGCAGACAGCGATTGTTGTAATCCCGCTACACCTCTGTTGTACGTAAACACCTCTATAACATCCGAAACCCGGTATACTAGAGGATTTCTCATAGCCATGATACGCTCGAAGTTATTGCCCATAATACCGCCTATGTTGAGGATGAGCAGCAGCACTATGACCGCGCGGATACCGGGCAGTGTGATATGCCATATAAGGCGGAAACGTTTTGCCCCGTCAACAGCAGCAGCTTCGTAGAGCTCGGAGTTTATACCCGTAATTGCTGCCAGATATATGATAGTACCCCATCCCATGCTCTTCCAAATACCTATGAACACATATGAAAATATCCAATTTACCGGATCCTGCAGGAACCGCACTTCAGTCCCGAGGGCGTTGTTTAGTAATCCCGAACTGCCTAGAACGGTCGTAGCGATACCGGCTACGATCGCCCATGAGAGGAAGTGCGGAAGGTATAAAATGGTTTGGGAGATGCGCTTAAACCTTCTGAAACGCAGTTCGTTGAGTAAGATCGCGAGTATTATAGGCACCGGAAAGCTTATGATGATCTCCAAAAAGCTGAGCATAAGTGTGTTTCTGAACGCTTCTAAAAATGTCGGGTCATTAAATGCGCTGATAAAAAACTCAAACCCGCTGTTCCCCGCCCATGGACGGTCGAGAACAGGCCACAGGAACATGTTGCCTTTAAACGCAGCCAGGATATTTATCATCGGTCCGTATCTGAATATGACGATTTGCGCCAGCGGAAGAATAAAAAGTATGTACAGCACCCAATAACGCTTTACATAATTTACCAGCCTGGCCGGTGTTTCAAAAGGAAAGAACATCATTGTTAGTATAGGAACGGTCATTGTGATCAGCGGGAAAGCGGACAAGACTTCAGACCCCTGGTCTCCGATAGTGATCAGCATTGCGAATATAAAAACGACAGCAACTAAAATGATCGCCCCGAAACCCCAATAAGAAAGCGACATAAATCTCTTTGATTTATGCCGGATTATAGAAAGCATAAGTAAAATTAAAGCCGCGATAAAGATGAAGAGCAGAACAGCCATAAAGGACTTAAAGTTCATGAATCCTTCAACGCCGCTAAAAACCCAGTCGAGTTCCGCGGCTATAAGCCTGCTTTTCATATCGGTCAGTTGCAGTGTAAAGAGATTAAACCTTACTCCCCTGCCCAGGTTTGCCCAATCGAACAGTGATAAGGCCAACACCAGAACAGTCCCGACAAATGTAACGTTTACCCTCATGGGAAACGCTGATATCACCTCTTTTAGTTTTCCGGGAATACTCCTGCCCCCCCGGTGTATCTGATCCGGTTTATCTGACAATAAAACCCACCTGCTTTTTAACTAAATGTTAAACATCCGGTCTCCGCTACGAAAAGAAGATACTATTTTACTGGTGCGCGAGGCGAGACTTGAACTCGCACGCCCATAAGACACATGGCCCTCAACCATGCCTGTCTACCAATTCCAGCACTCGCGCAGATTATAATTCATAACGCGGTAATTATAGTCATTTCCCGCATGTTTGTCAACTTTTTTATGTTTTTGCTTCTGCCGGTTCATCGGTGCTTTTTCTTTCCAGATTCCTTATAAGCATCGATGAGTGTATAGTGCTCGCAGCGATTATCGCGGCATAAATGACCTTTATACTTATATGGTGATCATCGGCCATTGTGACCAGGCAAAAGTATATCGTTGCATAATAGGCGAAAATCGACTTGCCCGGGGCAGGCTTGCCATACAGGAACCCGGAAGTGAAGTAAAAGCTCAGAGCCGCAAAAACTATCGCGAGGCATTCGTAACCGTAACTCAGAAGGACCGGATTTGACGCGTTTTGCCTGTATAAAAGGATAAGCCATAAACACAGAAATACTGTAGGAACTATACTCAGTGCGAACGGTGACTTTCGACGGGAATCCTGATACATCTCTATTGCGAACACAGCTATGGAGATCGCCGACAACGCGGAAAGCGCGATAAAGTATATATCTATCATCTCAAGTCTTCCGGATGAGTTCAGATCGAAGAAGTACATCATTGTCCCTGCGAGCCACGCAACTCCGATCAGGATAAACAATACCGGATATGCCAGCGGGTCTGTCCCGAAAGCGTTTTCAAATCCCTGCGGCGCTTTATTCTTTGAGGATGCGATAAGAGCAAAAACAAAGACTGCTGATAAGTATACTGCCGACAAAGCAAGCAGCCAGACCGTTGTAGCTGCGCCGCGCTCGGGAAGCCCGGACCGGGCGTCAAATACATTCAGCAGTTCTGACAGCCTCAGATAAAAGCCGCCGACACCGGCCAAAAACGCAAAAAAAGGAACAAAAAACGCAGATATTCGCATAAATATTAAATCCTATCTCTTATACTAATATACATTCTACAGTATACATCTCAACCAGTCAAGCAGATACGTCCGTCTCCGCGCCCCGGCGGCTCAATAAAAGAAATTGCTCCGTCTGTATATCTCCATCATACGAAGTCTTTGATAAGCTGCCGATGCCTCGGGAGACAAACCGGATTTAAGCTCTCCATTCTCACGGAAAACCCCCAGCGCTGTGTTTATGACATCGACAGTCTCTTGAAACTCCCTGAGCGCTTGCATATATCCTTCACCGGGCCAGGAGCAGAGGTCAAAAAGCGTTCCCATCAGAAAAGCAGGGGAAAAACTCCCGCACTCGCCTTTGAAATCGTTCCCGAGCGTTTTTTTCGCCGTTTCGTTTGCCCATATGAAAAACGGAGTGGAATAATAATTCAGAAAACCTTCATCGGTTTCCCTGTCGATATTTATCCCGAGCTCATGATACACGGAGTTCTGGTTCCCGAGCCAGGGCATATGATCCCCGAAAATCAAAACAACTACCGGCTCGGCATCAAAACGCAGTGACTCGATGAAATCGTCTATGCGTTCTGTTGTATCGTATATCCCTGCCAGGTAATTATTCAGGATAAAGTACGATTCGTCAGACATCTCCCCCTGGTTGATGACGTACGGTTCTTTTGTTTTTGTCGCGTCATATGCGCCGTGGTTTTGGTATGAAAGATGAAAACCGAAATAAGGTTTATTTTTATCCCGTGCTTCATACAGCTTTGTTACAGTCGAAAACAAAAACGCGTCGCTGCGGTTGCCGTTACTGAAATCTTCTATGAAATAATACCTGTCAAAACCAAGCATCGCGTTTATCGGACGCCGGTCGTAAAACCAAAGGTCTCCGGCATGCAGCCCTTCCGTATGATAACCCTGGCTGCGCAGATAATGAACAAAAGAGTTTGTAGACGACCTGTACTGTGTGAGATGTGTGTTCCCGGTCAGGAACAACCGTTCGGTATCAATAGTGGCACCGCTGAAAACATTGACGATCAGCTTTCCGGAGACGGACTCTTCCTGTATCCTGTGAAACGGTTCATATATGTCAATACTGAAATCCAAAACATCAAACCATGACATATCGGCATATGATTCCAGTGCTATGGTAATGATATTGACTTTTTTATCGTTCGGGATATCAGCGTCAGCGTACGAAGCAAGGAGTCTTTGCGCTTCCTGCTCATCATACCAGTCGGGGTATCTGCCGCTCATATCCTCGGTCGATTTTTTTATACTGTGGATAAAAGGGTATATAAAGCCTTTTTCAATGTAGTTCCGGACGGGTCTCCATTCTGTTTTTGTCCTGTTCTCCGGTACCCTCGCATAAAGCGTTTCGCTGGTGTACACAAGCATGTACAGCGTTGCGGAAACAGCCAGTGTCGCGACAGCGGCGATTATACGTATACGCGGTTTCTTTTCCTTGTATTTTAAAAGAAAGACGGAGAATAAGACGCCGCATACAAATGACAGTACTGCGAAATAAATCGACCAGCTTATAGTCGGCGAATAAGCTGCTAAGATAGTACCCGCTTCTCCGGCGATAATAAAGTCAGTCACTATAAAAGGATCGCCGCGCAGCTGCAGCTTAAAGTATTGCACCATGGAAAGCATATAAATAAAAAGCGTAGGGAATGTAAACGCGATCCATGCTCTACCGCTTATGAAATAAACAAGGAATATAAGCAGTACGGGCGGTGCCAGATTAAGCGCAAGTATCGCCGCCGATCCCAGATAGACCCGAAACATCGACATACCGAAAATAGACGCTCCAAGCAGCATCGATACCAATCCTGCGCCAATGCCGAGCAAAGCGAGCATCGTGTAATTAAACACCGGGTTCTCGCGTAGTACTTTTATCTTCTCGAGTATTTCTTTATGGTTCATTTTCATACCGCAGTCATTGTAGTCGTTTACCGTATGTTTGTCAACTTGCTATTGTCCTCTCGCTCATGTTATTATATCAGTTGAGCAGTATATGAATGCTTCTCCGAAAAGGAAAGAATATCTACAATGAATAAATCCAGGACCCCGTCGGGTTTAACAGCTATAATCGTTATGATAATCGCAATGCAGGTCGCGCTCTCAGGACCGTATTTTGAGCCGCCCGTGGTTGTTCCCGAGCCTCCGCCGCCCCCGCCGCCGGTCGATGAGCTTTTTCCTCCCGGGGAGCGTCTGGACAAAAGCAATGTGATCCTTGTCCTGCTTGGCGACGATATCGAAGCTCTTACCATGGAACAATATCTGATCGGAGTCGTTGCCGCTGAAATGCCTGCGTCATTTGAGCTTGAAGCGCTTAAAGCTCAGGCTGTCGCGGCAAGGACAAATGCGCTGCATTTTAAACGTGTCGCGAATAAACCGCGCCATCCAGACGCGAATGTCTGCTCCGATTTTTCATGTTGCACCGCCTTTAACGACGATGAACGGCTCCGCTCAAGATGGGGTGACGATTATATAGTAAACATCGAAAGAATAATCTCGGCAGTTACCGGAACCGACGGGATATATTTGTCGTATAATGATGAACCGATACTCGCCGCGTTTCATTCATCATCTTCGGGAAATACCGAATCCAGCGAAAATGTGTGGGTAACCGCGCTGCCTTACCTGCGTAGCGTATACAGCCCTGAATCAGATATTTATGTTCCCAATTATGTGACAAGCGTCACTGTATCGGCTGAAATGTTTATCGAGACCGTACTGGAGGCTTACCCCGGTGCGTTATTGGAAGGTGATGAACACTCCTGGATCACAAATATCACCTATACGGAAAGCGGCAGGGTTTACGAGCTGCTGGTCGGCGGTGTCATTGTAAAGGGAACGATGCTGCGTTCGATGTTTAATCTTCGTTCCACGGCTGTTACGTTCGAGTGGTCGGGTTCCGGCAGTATCACATTCACAACTACAGGTTTCGGCCATGGTGTCGGCATGAGTCAGTATGGAGCAAACGTCATGGCGTTATACGGTCAGAATTTCACAGACATCCTAAACGTTTATTACACAGGAGTGTCTGTCACCTCTTCAGACGAAGGGCGTTAAAGATAACGGAAACAGAGCTTAAGCTCATCGCTGCCGCGGCAAACATCGGATTAAGCAGCGGACCTCCGAAAATATACAGGAAACCGGCTGCTACCGGTATCCCGATAACATTATAACAAAACGCCCAGAACAGGTTCTGCTTTATCGTCCGGATGGTTCTTCTGCTCAGATCGATAGCTGCAGGAACATCCGGTAACTCAGATCGCATCAAAACTATGTCTGCCGACTCCATCGCAACGTCAGTACCGGAACCGATGGCTATCCCGATATCTGCTTGTGTAAGGGCAGGCGCATCGTTGATCCCGTCTCCGACCATAACTACTTTATGTCCTTCTGCCTGGAGCTTTCTTATTTCCGACACTTTATCCTGAGGCAGCACCTCAGCCAGAACCTTTTCCACCCCTACAAGGCGCGCTATATCTTCCGCGGATTCCCGGTTATCTCCGGTTATCATCACAACTTCGATTTGCATATCCTTCAGCAGCGCTATTGCAAGAGCGCTGCTTTCTTTAGGTTTGTCGGAAACCATGATGCGTCCTATGTACTCGTTATTAGAATATATTGTTATACCCCTGCGGATCTCTACCTTATTGCCGTCAATATACCCTTCGACCCCTTGCCCTGCAATAGCTCTGAAGCCGCTGACTTCCAAATACTCTCCGTCATAAAAATCTACGATGGTTTTTGCTATAGGATGCTCCGAATGACGTTCCAATGACGCGGCCAGCTGCAGGATGCCGCCTTCTATCCCGGTGACTTCCGGTTTGCCTTCTGTTATCGTTCCCGTCTTGTCAAGCACAACTGTTGTTATTCCTTGCGCCGCTTCAAGTGCTCCCGCGTTTTTAATCAGTATCCCTCTTGAAGCGCCGTTTCCCGTTCCGACCATTATCGCTGTAGGCGTCGCCAACCCCAACGCGCAAGGGCATGCTATCACCAGTACCGAAATGAACACCGTGAGTGAAAATCCAACATCTCCGCGGGTAGCAACAAACCAGGCAGCGCCCGAAACTGCCGCAATCGCGCAAACAACAGGGACAAACACTGCTGACACTTTATCAGCGAGCGCCGCTATAGGCGCTCTACCTGCCTGCGCTTCTTCCACCAGCTTTATTATCAACGCGTGAGCTGTTTCCGCACCAATTTTTTCGGCTTTGAACCAGATCGCCCCCGTTGTGTTGACAGTTGCTGCATACACTTTGTCGCCAATACTCTTATCGACCGGCATACTCTCACCTGTCAGCATGGACTCGTCAATTGCCGTATGCCCGCTTATAACCGTTCCGTCCACCGGCACCTTTGAGCCGGGCTTAACAACGATGATATCACCAACGACGATCTCTCCTGCCGGCACTTCCGTTTCAACGCCGCTTCTTATTACGACCGCTGTTCTCGGAGCAAGCTCCATGAGCTTTCTGATAGCTTCGCCGGTGCGGCTCTTTGAAACTGCTTCCAGCATTTTACCAAGCAGAATAAGCGTTATTATGACACAGGCCGTTTCATAATATAATAAATGCACTGCGTGCTGCAGTTCATTTGAGTTGCCTGAAAAAATCGTCCATGTGTTGTACAGGCTGTAAATTATCGCTGATGATGTTCCTATCGCTATAAGAGAGTCCATATTCGGACTCCGCCTTATTATCGCTTTAAAACCGTCTGTATAAAACCTGTACCCCATACAAACAACGGGAATAGTCAGTGTAAGTTGAATCAGCGCATTGATCACAGGGGAGAAAATTATCGTATTTAATAATCCGGATCCAAGTATATTGTTCCACGGGTACGGCAGCAGATATATCGTCATCGGCAGCATTGCTATACATAACAATGGCAATGTGAATACAGCCGCTGTTATCAGCCTTGTACGCAGCGTTTTGATCTCCTTCTGTTTACGCGTACCTGCATCATCCGGAGAACCTTGCAGCACTTGCTCCAAAGGTGTAAACCCTGTTTTCTTGATAACATCAAACATCGCGCTTATCTGTACGGCCTGCGGATCATACTCGACCGCGGCTTTTTCTGTCGCGATATTAACATATGCGCCCGACACGCCGGTCAGACCTTTTAGAGCCTGCTCGACACGCTGAGCGCATGCGGCACAGTGCATACCGCTGATTGATATACTCGTTTTCATACTCACCCCTGTATCAACTCGACCAGGGCGTGATAAATATTCTCCGCGTTTTTACGAAATCCCTGTTCCATCGCGTTTGCCTGTTGCTCATTTGCCGCGAGCAGCTTCATTGACACTACATCACCTACTCCGTCCGATAAAGACAGTATGACCATATATGTGCCGTTATCATCGATCTCGCGGTGTGTTTTTATCATCGCGTTGCGGTTCTGGATCGCACGGATGCGCGATGCCGCGTCTTCTGCTTCGAGCCTCACTGAATACGGCAGATTTTTTTCCAGTATCTCCCCGTTGTGTAATCCTTTTGCAGTAAGTGAGTATTTACTGTCTTCGAACTGTAAATGCTGCGTTTCTACCAGCTGAGTTATGCATTCGGTAAAATCGAAGTAACCGATCCCGTCATCGCACATGACCAGCCCGGTAAGTACATCTATCGTAACCGGCTCCGGCAACCGCCGCATTATAAAAAGGATAAGAACCTTTATATCTATTTTTTCATGGATGAATCCAAAACTGTCTGTCATTTGCAGTAATTCCTCACTCTATGTATACCGGTCAGAGTATATCATATTTTGTTCGTTTAGTACATATTTTTCTCGCCAAATTTGACACATTGTGACAGTAGGAGTACAATGGTCAGGTATAACAATACACATTTACGGGAAAACGGGGCGGGCAATGGAGCGAGCAGTAGCACAAGCAATAGCGCAAATCAAGAAACTCTTAAAAAACAAGATTTTTCAGCGCTACGCGCCTCTTGTTTTGGTCGTGCTTATTGTTGGCGTTCTTTTTCTGACAAGCGCGCCGTGGCAGGAGCCTGAGCCCGAACCGGAACCGTCTATTGTTGTGCCTGAGCCCGAACCGGAACCCGAGCCGGAACCTGAGCCGGAGCCCGAACCCGAACCGGAGCCCGAACCCGAACCGGAGCCCGAACCTGAACCGGAACCCGAACCCTTTAATCCGCTTACGGGTGTTCCGATGGATGAGGAACTGACACGAAGCAGACCGCTTGCAATAATGATCAATAATGTACGGGTCGCGCTGCCACAGCATGGTGTAGCCGATGCCGATATTATTTATGAAGTCCTGGTCGAAGGCGGCATGACCCGGATGCTTGCGCTTTATCAGGACATAACAGAGGTTAAGACGATCGGCAGTATCCGCAGCGCGCGGCACTACTATGTAGACATCGTTGAGAGCTATGACGCGATATACATTTTCGCGGGCGGCAGCCCTCAGGCGTACAGCGATGTAAGGAATAAAAATATCGCGCGTATGGACGGCGTCATGGGACCTTATTCGGAGGTTTTCTACAGAGATCAGAACAGACGCGCCACCATGGGTTCGGAACACAGTCTTATGACATCGGGCAGCCGGCTGGCGCAGAAGCTGCTCGAAACCGGTTACAGGCTTCAGCATGAGGATGATTATAAACGGGAGCTCGTGTTTGTCGATGACGGAACTCCGGAGCGCGGCGCTCAGGCGAAGGATATCGTTGTTAAGTTCTCAACAGGTAAAACATCTTCCTTTAAGTATAATGAAGAAAATAAACTGTATTACATGCGTCAGTTCAGCAGAGATTTTATTGACGCAAATGACAACTCAAAACCCTCTTTTACAAACGTTCTTGTTTTAAAAACCTCTGTATCCGGGATACCCGGAGACCGTGAAGGCAGACGGAATGTTGTAACAACGGGAACCGGCGAAGGGTATTTTGCCTGCGGCGGAAAATATGTGGAGATCAACTGGTCGAGAGCTGATAGTACATCTCAGTTTATCTATACATTAAAAGACGGCTCCGAACTGGAACTTGGGAGAGGAAAAACATTTATTTGCATCGTTCCCACGGATATGGCAACTGAATTCAGTTAAAAAAAAGAGGCTTTATGCCTCTTTTTTTTATTACCTGGTGCTTAGCTGTGCTTCGTTTTTACGCCCAGCCGCGTTTTCTGACCGCTTCAGCGACACGGTTTACCGCTATTATATACGCCGCGTCGCGCATGTATACGTTTTTCTCACCTGCCAGTTCATATACAGCGCGGAACGCTTTTGTCATAGCGTATTCCAGTTTTTCAAGAACCTCGTCTTTTCCCCAGTAATAATTCATGTTATTTTGGACCTGTTCAAAGTAACTGCATGTCACTCCGCCTGCATTTGCGAGGAAGTCCGGAAGCATTATTATGCCGCGCTCGCGGATAAGAGGATCACAGTCCGGAGTTGTCGGCCCGTTTGCGCCTTCGACGATGATCCTGACCTTTGCGGATATTTCCGGAAAAACTGCCGGTGTTATCTGATTCTCCAGAGCGCAGGGCATCAAAATGTCAACATCCTGACTCAGCCATGCTTCGCCCGGCAGAATCTCATAACCCAGAGCCGCCGCTTTGTCCTTATCGATACTGCCGTACTGGTCTTTGATCTCCACAAGCTCCGGGATACTGCACCCGGCGGCTTTTTTAAATGTGTAAGGTTTACTGTCGGCCTGGTTCCAGCAGGATACTGCGATCACTTTACCGCCAAGCTCTGTATACATACGCGCCGCATATTCCGCTACATTGCCAAACCCCTGTATGCTTGCCGTTGTTGTCTCTATCGGCAGATCTATATAGCGCAGCAGATCCTTTAATACATAGATGCAGCCATAGCCGGTTGCTTCAGTGCGTCCGAGAGATCCGCCCATTCCGACAGGTTTGCCCGTGATAACGCCGGGATAACGTCCTGCGGTGATCGTTTCGTACTCATCCATCATCCAAAGCATACATTGAGCATTTGATCCCACATCGGGCGCTGGGACGTCGACTTCATGTCCGATCTGATTCCATACTCCGCGGATGTAACCTCTGCAGAGTTTTTCCATTTCAGTCTTGGACAGGGTTTGAGGCTCGCATATTATCCCGCCTTTACCCCCGCCGAGGGGGATGTCCACCGTCGCGCATTTCCATGTCATCCACATCGCCAATGCCCGGACTGTATCATCAGTCTCATGGGGATGGAAACGTATTCCGCCTTTGGCCGGTCCTCTGGCGTCATTATGCCGTATCCGGAAAGCTTTAAAAATCCTTGTGGAGCCGTCATCCATTTTTACCGGGATGGTAAAGTGCATTTCTTTCATCGGCTGACGAAGAAGCTCCCGCATTCCGCTGTCCAGCTCAAGCAGTTGAGCTACATTGTCAAACTGTATTTGCGCGTTTACGTAAGGGTTGTATGTCGTCGCTGCCATTTATTTTCTCCTAACTCCCGGATATCACGCTTTACCGTCGCAGCCGAGTACACTTTGGATTTTATGTTTTACAAGAGCTTTGATATTTGCCCGCCCGGGTGTAAGGTACTGACGCGGGTCAAAGTGTGTCGGATTTGCCGCGAAATGTTCCCTGATACCCGCTGTCATGCCAAGGCGCAGGTCTGAATCTATGTTTATCTTGCAAACCGATGATCTCGCTGCTTCGCGCAGCATCTCTTCCGGGATCCCTATCGCGTCCGGCATTTCACCGCCGTTTGCGTTGATTATCTTAACGAACTCCGGCACAACTGACGACGCGCCGTGTAACACTATCGGGTAATTCGGTAATCTCCTGGATATCTCCTCAAGGATGTCAAACCTTAGCTGCGGTTTCTGACCGGGTTTGAACTTATATGCGCCATGGCTTGTACCAATAGCGATAGCAAGCGAATCAACACCCGTCCGCGATACAAACTCTTCGACTTCTTCAGGGCGTGTGAATGCGGCGTCCTCATCGGAGACGTTTACATCATCCTCTATCCCTGCCAGCTTTCCAAGCTCCCCTTCAACAGACACACCCCTGTCATGCGCGTACTTTACGACCTCGGTAGTGAGCTTTATGTTATCTTCAAAGGAGTGCTTGGACCCATCGATCATAACAGATGTAAAACCGCCGTCGATGCAGGATTTGCAGATCTCAAAATCATCACCGTGATCAAGATGGACACAGATCGGCAAGCCTGTATCGATTTCCGCGGCTTCGATCAGCTTCATCAGATAAACATGCTTTGCGTACTTCCTCGCTCCGGCGGAAACCTGCAGGATAAGCGGCGCGTTTAGTTCTGCCGCGGCTTCCGTTATTCCCTGGATGATCTCAAGATTGTTGACATTAAAAGCGCCGATCGCGTATTTCCCCTCATACGCTTTTTTGAACATTTCAGTCGATGAGACTATTGGCATAAATATATCCTCCTATTATTTACGTGACTGTGATCACTGTGACCACGATCGCGTTCGCTATAATCGGGATTATACTACATCTTTTGCATGATTAACAGAAAAATTTTCTGTATTCCGTCTATTGTACTACAGTTGTGAGTTACAATCTCGGGCTTGTTCACGATTGATAAGTCCTATTTGCTGTGAAAAATCGGTATTACTGTAGGTTTCTATGGCTTCAGCTAACGTCTGCGCCGCAGCAACTGCTTCATTGGCACGTTCTGTTTCACGATCTGTCCGGACGTTTTCCCTGTCTCGTTTTGCCGCCCGTGACAGTAAATAGATCGTCAGTCCGGTCAAAGCAAGCAGTAGCAATACACCGGAGATCACCAACGCGGGAAGTCCCGTAAATGTGGAAAGAAGGTTTCCAAACAACGACTGCGTCCGCTTGCCGGAGCCTTCGTCCGGATAATCCCCGGTGATGTAGTTGACTGCATTACTGTCAATGATCGCGCCGGAATCTTTTTTATCTGTGTCATACTCAACGGGTGTGTCAGAATTATTATTTACTTTATCATTTATAGCGGTATCAGGTTCTCTGATAAAATGCTCAGGGTAGTAGTACGTTCCGTCCCGATAATTTACAAATGGCGGTCTGATATAATGCTCCTCATATGCATTGGTGCTGTTACCGGTATCACCATATAATGCATCCTCAGTACCATTACCGGTGTTTGTCCCGGTCTGCCGCGATGAGTTATCATTGTTGATATCCGTGTCAGGTTTATCAGCGCCGTCTTCTGTCTGAGAGCCGGTTGAATTTTCAGTGTTCTGGTTGATTTTTCCGGGACCCCCGCTTCCGGTATCGCTCACGGAGTTTTCTTTTTCAGATTCATTACTGTCTGTTTCTGTGTCTTCCGGGTCTTTATTAGCTTCTGTATCTTCTATATCATCTATATCATCTATATCTTCTGTCTCTTCCGGATCTTCCGGATCTTCTGTATCCTCCGGGTCTTCTGTCTCTTCAGGGGCTTCTGTCTCTTCTGTATCCTCCGGGTCTTCTGTCTCTTCAGGGGCTTCTGTCTCTTCCGGATCTTCCGTGTCTTCCGGATCATCTGTGTCATCACCTCCGGGGATACATTCACATACCACAACAGCTCCGTCGGATACTTTAAACTCCTCTTCACACGGCAGCTTAACAATGAAAAATCCGTCGTCCCCACTCTCACTCACTATAGCACCATCAGGGACTTCCACAGTTTCACCGCCCGGAAGTGTTACTACCACTCCCCCGCCTTCTTCGCATTTACACCAAACGGAAGAACCGTACGGTACAGTGACCGCACAGCCACACGGCAGCGTGACTGTAACACTGCCGTCGCTATTATCAACAACAACAGACCCGCCGGGAACATTAACAGTATCCCCGTCGGGCAATGTAACATCTACACTGCCGTCTTCATTGCGATCGCTTACCGCAGACCCGTCAGGTACTTCCACAGTCCCCCCGTCCGGAAGTGTGACTGCTACTCCCCCGCCTTCGTCGCAGTTGCATCTTACAGCAGAACCATACGGTACGGTTATCACACATCCGCACGGCAGCGTTACCGTTACACTGCCGTCGCCGTTATCAACGACAGCAGACCCGGCGGGAACATTGATGCTGTCACCGTCGGGTAAGGTTATGTCTACACTCCCGTCTTTATTGCTCCCGTCGACCGCAGACCCGTCGGGAACTTCTACAGTCTCGCCGCCCGGAAGCGTTACGACTACTCCCCCGCTTTCGCCGCAGTTACACGAGACTGTAGAACCATACGGTACGGTTATCACACATCCGCACGGCAGCGTTACCGTTACACTGCCGTCGCCGTTATCTGCAGCAACAGAGCCTTCGGGAGTATCTGCCGGTTCCAATGTCAGTATTCCGTTTTCATAATTTATCTGCGGATCATAATTACCGGTATCGGGAACAGCAGCGTCGTAAGGCGTTATTGTATATAAGCCCGGCAGGTTTACATCAATAAGCGGGTCGGTAGTAAATGAGGGCGCGGCAGCCAGAACATCCGCCCCTATAAGCCCGTCAATAGAGTATGTGAACTCCGGAACGGGTCTCTTGGCAACACATGTTATATCACCGGCAGTCACAGTTACCGAAGCCTGCGATATGCTAAAGAGTATGGGATCACTCTCCCCTTTGTACTCGAGGTCGTCCCATTTTGAGTAAACTGTCAAATAATATGAACCTGCATTGACCGGAACGCCTGAGACATCGATACCTGAGTAAACCTCGGTAAACACGTATTCAAACGGTGATGCGTAATCGTCTATTTCGTACTCGTCGAACTCCGATAAAACAACAGCGCTTCCCTCGATGCTTACAGGCAGTCCGTCATATGTTTTATCCGCAATTGAAAAACCTCCTATGATTACCGGAGTTCTTTCAGTTATAACGGCGATGATGTTTACGGTTATGGTCCCGTAATTTTTAAAACCGCTTATTTTTATCACGGCATTTGATATTTCACCCGTTTTCGCCGATGATCCGACTCCCCCTTCTTTAAACGCATATTTAAGGATACC
>Ga0123356_10001287_pt1 | contig 27785 bp, 21 predicted proteins | sample TergutEmb28metaG_2_FD_92546 | JGI IMG/M metagenome (GOLD analysis project Ga0123356, IMG submission 92546) | Embiratermes neotenicus P3 segment gut microbial communities from Petit-Saut dam, French Guiana - Emb289 P3 | ecosystem: Host-associated > Arthropoda: Insects > Digestive system > Gut ...
GCCGAAGAACAACTGCAGGCAGCAGAAAAATATAAAAATTCAATATAACACTCAAAGAAGCAAAGCTTCTTCTGACGCCTCACTTGCAATCCATGACGAACGGGGAACGAGGCATTATATGCGGATGTGATGAAATTGGCAGACATGCAAGACTTAGGATCTTGTGCCGCAAGGCGTGGAGGTTCAAATCCTCTCATCCGCACCAAATTCTATATCGATACAAAACGATGAAAATTTCATTACATATACATGACTTTGTATCTGATTCGATAATCTCTTTTAATTCAATCACAACAACATCCGATTACGAATCTTTATTTTTCATTTGTGAAGCAAAACGGGACATTGCAGCTTTAACCTCTTCAATATCCTCAGGTTTGACCATTTTCATTAAAGTTTCCTGTGTTGATTTCATATCATCATGTGTAAATGATCCGTTTTTGATCTTGGTAAAATTTTGATTCAACAACTCTTTTGCACTGTCATTGTGTTCATCGTGCACCCTGTCAACAATGTATTTCAAGAATTGATCCTGACCTTGTGCCAATGCTCCCAATTGACCCAATTTACTTAAATCCATCTTTTTTTCCCTCGTTTCAAAAATATATAATGATCACAATCGCTGTATTGTAAAAATGATTGTACCGGTTTCCCTGTTTAATGTAAATTAATATTCACGTAATCTTTAAATGCAGTTGTGAAATTCATCGGTATGGTGTGCTGACAAAAATAAGCTGATAATATCGGATATTACAGACAAATATTGCACAAATAACGAATAAATATTCGAACTGTCGGGCAGCACATGGCTTTTTTGTGAGAATATTATGAGAAGCAAAAAATTCAGCGTAAATATCTGTGTGAAACGCACAATATTGAATGGAGTACAGTTCGCAAATCCGGCACATATGACAAAATAAATACAGGTGAAAGTCTTGACCGTATGGTTACCCCATAGTTTAGCATTCATAGAAAAAAGGATGAATGCAAATGAAAAATCTCAGAGTTTCTTTGAAATTGATAATAAGCTTTATGATTGTGGTTGCTCTTGCTGTTATTGTCGGAGTAATCGGGATCATCGGTATGGATCGTATAAACAAAGCCGATGATGCTCTTTATAACGAAAATGTTATTGCTCTGAGCGCCATGGGAGATATTCGAGAATCTTTACAAGCGCAAATCGTACAACTTCGCAGTCTTGCTCTCAATGCGGGAAACCCGGTGAAAGTTAATGAAATAAGCATTGTTTTGGACACACTTGAAAATAATATGGACAGTTACCTCGCTTTGTATGAAGAAACTATCACCGACATGTCAGCGGAAAAAGCGTATTTTACGGCAAAAAATCTTTATTTAAATGAATTTTCAGACATAAAAAGCAGAGTCAGAGAAGCAAGTCTGATCAGTACTGAAGCAACGTACAATGTAATATACGACCCAAGTGTCGACACGATAAGAACTGCAATGGTAAACGGGTTTTTTGAATCCATGGAGCAAAACGATAAATGGGCATATGAATCCGTCAATAATAACACGGCACTGTTCAGAACAATGCTGACCGTATCGATCATTGTTCTTGCTGTTACAATAGCTGTTGCATTGTTTTTGGCATACTTTATTTCAGGTCTCATCAGTAAACCGCTGAAACCGTTGGCAAGTTTCATGAAAAAAGCAGGCTCTTCAGGTGACATTACTCTCAGTCCGGAGGATATGGAAACCATCGGGAAGTATTCCGACATGAAAGATGAAATAGGACAAGCCATAAACGGAGCCGCCTCATTCGTCGGGCATGTTAAAACAATAGCGGAAAAACTGGAATCAGTAGCAAACGGTGATTTAACGATTGACGTTCACTTGCTTTCCGACGATGATGTGATGGGTCATTCCGTTAAACAAATGGTTGACAGTTTTAATGAGATGTTTGCGGAAATCCAAACTTCTACAGAGCAAGTGTCCACCGGTGCCGGTCAAATCTCTGACGGTGCACAAGCACTTGCACAAGGTACAACGGAGCAAGCTGCTGCTCTTGAAGAACTGTCAGGTTCTATTTCCGAAATATCACAACGGACAAAAGAAAATGCCGCTATTGCCGACGAAGCATCAAAACTGTCGATGACGATCAAAAAAGATGCAGAAAAGGGAATCAGTCAAATGGACGATATGATCAGTGCGGTCAAGGATATAAACGATGCCAGTCATTCCATCGGAAATATAATAAAAACCATAGATGATATTGCATTCCAAACGAATATACTCGCCCTGAATGCGGCGGTTGAAGCGGCACGGGCAGGACAGCACGGAAAAGGTTTTGCCGTTGTTGCCGAAGAGGTTCGAAACCTTGCGTCTAAAAGCGCACAAGCTGCAAAGGATACAAGTGAAATAATTCAGGACACGATTGAAAAATCAGATCTGGGTTCACGAATAGCCGGAGAAACAGCACAAAGTCTTCATGAAATAGGAACAGGGATCAGTGAATCCAACAAGCTTGTAGCCGAAATAGCCACAGCTTCGGAAGAACAGTCGCAGAGTATCTCGCAAATAAATGAAGGAATCAATCAGGTATCACAGGTTGTACAACAAAACAGTGCAACAGCGGAACAAAGCGCTGCTGCTTCACAGGAAATGAGCGGTCAATCTGATATGCTCAAGAAGCTGATAACACAGTTCAAACTTAAAGAAAGCGAAATAAGGCAACTTGAAGCAACTATTATGAGCAGATATTAAACATTCGCGATTAAGAATTATCCTGCAGCCTCGCTCTTTTTCTTGCTTTTTTACTTTCGTACATTCTTTCGTCGGCAATATTTAAAATTACGCTTGAATGCAACTTATTATCCGTACCGACCTCTACAAACCCGAAACTTATGCTGTATGTATATTCTTTATCGGATAAATAATCGTCGTTTACTAAATTATTGTATATAACAGAGGATTTTTCTTCAATTTCATTACTTCCGACATCAGGGATAAGCGCCATGTATTCATCACCGCCCAGACGGCAGATAACAGCTTTTTCCGGGAAAGTCAGGAGGTGCTTTGCTGCGTTCTTGATATACATATCACCTTCGTTATGTCCGAATTCGTCATTTATGTATTTTAGCCTGTCAAGATCTGCAAAAACCAAAACAAAATGTTTTTTATTTTCAATCCACTCCTCCAGCATTTTCATACCGTATGCTCTGTTGTAAAGATTTGTAAGGCTGTCGCGGTAAGCGTGGATTTCCAACTCCTTGATTTCATTTTTAGAATCACTGATATCCGAAACGGCATAAATAACAGCTGTTTTTTTATCCCACTCCACTTCGTATGCTCTTACATGTAAGTGACGTTTTATGTCTTCGTGAACATAATCTATTTCAGCTTCGATCCCGCTTGCCGAAGCGAGATGTTCATGCATAAGTTCGGTTATGGTTTCAATATATTCATGGTTAATATGCATCTCCATAATCGCAGCTTCATTCATGATCAGGATTGCAAGGCTTTCCTTATCCACCACGATAATTTGCTGAGGAATATAATGAATAAGCTCAGAAATCAACATGCTGAACTGTTCGAGTGATGCATTGTGCATCTGCATTTCATTTAAAGTATCACTGTGCGTCTTCCTTGTTTCGATCAAGCAATTACCGAAATTTTTCAATTCTTTTGCCAATTCACGAAAATCCTCAGGTACATCATCGATATCCGAAGCAATTTCGTAATCTCCGTTAAGTACACCTTTGATATATGCGAGCATTTTATCAGCAATATGATTCATGATTTGCTCCTTTTTTAAGGTTTTATACCGGGTCCGCGATTCAATGAAACTCTAAAATTCCTGATGTTAACGAAGTCGAAAATATCCTGAAAAATATATGAAACATCAGGATCCGACGGTATCGGAGGAAGCGGAATGTCAGCGAAATAAGTTTTTATTGCATCAAGATATGCGACTGCCAATTTGTCGAGAAATTCATCGTCCATCAAATTTTCACGATCTCGTTGATTTGTATGATAACCGTTTTCGACGAGAACGGCAGGCAGATTGTGTTCGCGGATGACAAAGAAATTTGCACGATTGACCGAGCGTCTTTGAATACCGACATCATGGATATGATCGAGCAGGATTTCGCCGAAAGCAATACTGCGTTCAGGGTGAGAATAACCGGTAAAATATCTTGAAAGTTCATAATGAGTGTTTGAAGCATAATAAACATCAGCCCCGTGAACACCTGTGTTGATCGGTCTGCCCGTTGCATTTGAGTGCAATGAAATAAACAAAAATCTGTCACTTATAACCGGGTTTGACTGAAGCTCAAATATCTTCACCAAATCAGGATGTATGATTGCTGTCGGCGAAAAAGGTGTATTAAAATAAATTTCTGAATATTCTTCCGGATCGATGATGATATTGAGCATGATATTTATCAGTCTTTCGACTTCACTAAGATTTTCATCGATATTTTCAATCTCCGCGGCATTATCGATCATTGATGCTCTTAAAACAGTCAACGACCAGACATTGGTCAATGCAATACGTGTTGCCAACGTCACACCGTCATATGTTTTGCGAGTCATATGAACAAAAGCACCGTTTGCCTCCAAAAGAGGTTTTATTTTATGAGCAAGCTTCAACATAACGACCTGTTCGTTATAACCTTGAAATGTATTGGTAGTATCAGATCCGTGACCGGGATCGAGAATAATGATCCTGCCGTGTAAAGCACCGTGATCCGAAGAGTCTCCGTGTGTTGACAAACCCGATGATAAATCGGAACCGTCTGAATCCGATGAAGAATCATTTTCAAAAAGATCCTGATCCGACAAATCCGGTGAAGGATCCGCAACAAACGAAAAATCCGGATCCGACGAAAAGCCCGGAGCCAACACCACAACTGATGAAACCAAACCGACCGACATAATAAAAATAAAAATGATTATAAAAATTTTACGAAACATACAGCTATTTTAACATATCGAAATCGCTCTTACAAACAACGAATAACAATGTAGCATTACTTACTCCGGCGTGATATACTGTCTGTGTAATAAAATCGACACCCGTGCATAAAGGAGTTTGCCGATAATGGAAGTCAAACAATGTGATTTTTGCAGGATGCCGTATCAAAGTCACGGAAATAAAGTATGCAGAGATTGTCTTATGAAAATGGACGAAGACTTCATTAAAATAAGAGAATATCTTTACGAACACGACCGTGCCGGAATCGAAGAAGTTTCGGAAGCAACAGGAGTTACAAGAAAAACCATTTTATATCTGCTTAAAGAAGAACGTCTTATCGTCGGTGATGAAAACGGACCGGGTTGCGGGTTTTTAACATGCGAAACCTGCAGAAAGCCGATTCACACCGGCAGAATATGCGCCGATTGCAAAAATGAAGTATTATCTGCGATACAGGAAAATGTCCGTGCAGTTAAAACAATCAAACAGGAAGTAAAACAGCGGGTCGAAGAAGAGGAAGAGTCAATAAAAGGCGTAGCAAAGTTGTCATTAAAAGGCACAAAACGATAATTAAGACAGAAATAATAATATGATTTATGATCTTATCATCATCGGAGCGGGAGCCGCAGGTCTCTTTGCCGCGGCAAATATACCGACATCCGATGAAAGTCCGACAAAAACATTTGACGAACCCGCAGGATTCAAAATCGCAGTTCTCGAAAAAACCGATAAACCCGGACAAAAACTGTTACTGACAGGTAACGGTCAATGTAACTTAACAAACACAACACCGATTGCCGATTTCCTCAATCACTACGGAAAAAACGGAAAATACCTGCGTCCGATATTATTTCCTTTTTCAAATCTTGCATTGACGGATTTTTTCAAAAACAATAATACCGAGCTTACGATCAGAGATGACGACAAAGTGTTCCCCGCATCAATGAAAAGTTCCGATATCCTGACCCTCTTAATTAAAATGAGCGTCAACCGCGGCGTATCATTTCATTATGAAACACAAGTCGTGAATATAATGCAGACCGAACTAAACAAACCCGGCTATACATTAAATACAACAAAAGGACAATTCAAAACGAAAAACGTACTCATCGCGACCGGAGGAGCATCATTCCCTAAAACCGGTTCCGACGGTGGATTTTTTTCATGCCTTCACGATCTCGGATTGAAACTCACCCCGCAAAGACCGGCACTGACGTCTGTTTTTGTAAAAAATTACCCGTACCGAGAACTATCAGGTTTAACATTACCCGATTGTGACGTTACTGTTGTCAGTAAAAACGAACCGAAAATATCAGAAAATATCCGAGCCGGTTTATTGTTTACACATAAATGTTTTTCCGGACCTGCAGCACTGACGCTTTCGCGTTACATACTGCCCGGTGATGCATTCGTGATCAACTATCTTCCGGGTACGACCGCCGGTGAACTACGTCAAAAACTGATAAAAACAGCAACCGGATATTCCGGCCGGATATCAACATTGATCGGTACGATCACAAATTTGCCGCGAAGTCTCATTGAACAAATCTGTATAAAAGCAGGTGTTGCGAAAAATGAAAAAGCATCGCGTTTATCAGGCAAAATGATGGGGACGATATCAGACTGTTTAACAAATGATATATACGAAATAACATCACCGGGCAGTTATGAAGCGGCTATGGTTACGGCAGGAGGTGTCTGCCTCAGTGAAATCAACCTGAAAACCATGGAGTCAAAAAAATTTCCGGGGTTATATTTTGCCGGAGAAGTTCTCGATGTTGACGGAGATACGGGAGGCTATAATTTGCAATTTGCATTTTCATCTGCGATCCGAGCAATACAAGCAGTATGTTAATGATCCGGGCAAATGACCTGCTTTGTTAATTACCTGTTAATTTTGCTGTCACGCATTAAAAATGTGTTATAATACATGAGTTTAAGCGATATCACGAGAAGTCATAAACAAAGGTTGCCGAAATATGTTTTTAGAAATCAATCTTGCTTATATAATTGCATTACTGTTTCTGGTTGCAAGCGGGTGTTATTCATATATTTTTGTTGTAACAAATATGAGTTTCACACCGTCACCGATCCGTCGTGATTATTTATTCACGACCGCCTATCTTTCGGCATTTTGTTTATCGTACGGATTTATGACAGTCGCAGTCGACCCGACATTGATACACTTTTTTTGGGCTTGCGGATTTTACATCGCTTGTGTTTATAATACACGATGGATCCGTTGTTTTTCACAACTGATGCCTTTCGAAACCAAATACGCAAAATTGATTTCAAGGATTTTTGCCGCTACAACAACCGTTATAACGATTCTTTGTATATTATCGGGTGATGTTCAATTTGAAATGACAAGATTCGGTAATCAATTTTCATATAATAACGGCATTTTCTTTAAACTCGCATTTTTGAACTTTTCCGCATTAATAATAACGGTAATATATTTCCATGTAAAATGGTGGAAAACAGCTAAAATCAAACGTCAGCGTGTACAAGCCCGTACATTCATTTTTCTTGCCGCATTTATCGGACCGATCGGATTTATAACCGACTTTTATATACCGATATTCACTGACCGTACAATTACACCGCTTGCGGCATTTGTTTTTTTGACCGTATCGATACCTGTTTGGGTAATAATGAAAACGAACCAATCCATCAGCGTAAATGAACCGAATGTTTCCGGACACGTATTCAAATCAGTTACTCTTCCTGCACTTGTACTTGATTACGACAACACGATAGAACTCGAAAATGCAGCCGCTTTGGAATTTCTGGGGCGAAGCGTTGTCGGAGAAAATTTGGCAAACTTGTTGGTTACAGACGGGGTCAGACCTGAACAAATGTATTTCAACACCGACCATACACATGAAAAAGTAACCGTAAACACACCGGCGGGCGATAAAGTATGCGATCTTCTTTTCACATTGGAACGCGATAAATACAACGATGCTATCAGTAAAATAGCCATAATCAGAGACATATCCAAAAGCGAATACAGCGACAATCTGCTCAGAGCTCTCAATACATCAACAGCTTTTCTGCTCAACTCGGATCTTGAATCATTTGACGACGATCTGTTCCAGGCGATGGAGGTCATCGGTGAATCAATAGACATCGAACGCATGAGTATTTGGAAAAACTTTATGGGTGACAGTAAGCTTCATTGTACAAAGGTTTATGAATGGACAAAAGGAACAAACACGCATTATCAACCGGATCATACGGTCAGTATATCCTACGGAGAAGACGATCCCGGTTGGAAAGACAGTACACCTTCGGCAGAAAGCGTAAACTCCGTGGTCAGATATATGTCGGAAGTCGAACAGGCGCGATTTTCATCTCAGGGAGCACTTTCGGCACTGATCGTACCGGTATTTCTGCAGGCAAAATTCTGGGGTTTTGTAAGCTTCAACGACAGACACAGCGAACGCAAATTCATCGATGTTGAAGAATCGATTTCACGTTCATGCAGCCTGATGTTTGCTCACGCATACCATCGCAATGAAATAGTGCAGGAAATACGCAGCACAACAAAAAAACTTGAACTTTCACTCGGACAGACAAAAGAGGCAAACCGTGCCAAATCCGAATTTCTTGCAAGCATGAGTCATGAAATAAGAACACCGATGAACAGTATAATCGGTTTTTCGGAACTTGCACTCGATGTCCCGATGCCGCCGAAAGTAACGGAATATATTAACAACATCCTTAAAAATTCGGAATGGCTCTTACATATAATAAATGATGTTTTGGATATATCAAAAATCGAATCAGGAAATATGGGGCTGGAAAATGTACTGTTTGATATGACTGATATTTTTGATGTCTGTCGAATGATAATAATGCCCAAAGCCGAAGAAAAAGGTCTCCGAGTGAGCTTCTACGCCGAACCACCCGCAGACAGAAGATTTTACGGTGATTCCGTACGATTGAAACAGGTATTGCTGAACATTTTATCAAATGCAGTCAAGTTTACCGATACCGGCACGATAAGAGTTATGGCTATCGTTAAAGACATTGATGCCGACAACCTGAGAATGTACTTTGAAGTCAAAGACACCGGGATAGGCATGACAGAAAGACAAATGGAAAGGATCTTCGACGCTTTTATGCAGGCTGAATCCGGCACGACACGTAAGTACGGCGGAACAGGTCTGGTTCTTGCAATAACAAAAAAAATACTGGAAATGATGGGCGGAGAACTTCACGTTGAAAGTGCTCCGGGAGTAGGCAGTAAATTCAGCTTTGAACTTTCATTCAATACAGTAGATACCGACAGTAAAATTCAGGCGATTGAAAAAACAGGAACCGGAGACATCAATAAACCCGAATTCAAAGGTGAAGTCCTTCTGTGCGAAGATAACTCTATGAATCAGCAGGTTGCCTGCGAACACCTTGCACGCGTGGGATTAAAAACGATCGTTGCCAAAAACGGGCAAATCGGGCTTGATTTAGTAAAACGCAGAGCGGAAAACGGCGAAAAGCAATTCGATCTCATTTTCATGGACATTCACATGCCTGTTATGGACGGTATAGAAGCAACTGAAAAACTGGTCGAAATGAATGTCGGCATCCCGATAATAGCTATGACTGCAAATGTTATGACAGATGATACCAAATTGTACACTATCAGCGGAATGGATGATTATATAGGCAAGCCGTTCACATCACAGGAACTGTGGAAATGTTTGCTGAGACATTTAAAACCCGTATCATGGCAAAGTGACTTAAGTGCAGGAAAGTCTGATGAAAACGATGAAGAAATCGACCGACGAATGGAAGAGCTTCATAAAAGGCTGGTCATCGAATTTGTAAAAAGCAACCATGACAGGATGGAACAATTCAAAAAAGCATTAGCGGACGATGACATAAAACTTGCACACAGAATGGTCCACACATTAAAAAGCAATGCAGGACAAATCCAAAAAACAAAATTGCAAAAAATAGCAAAAGAAGCTGAAGACGCATTACATGACGGTGTTAATTCACTGACCCCCGATCAAATGAATAAACTTGAAGAAGAGTTAAATAACGTAATAAACGATTTATTACCGCTTGTCGGTGAAGAACATATGCACAAAAAAACCGAAGATTGATCGTATACATCATCGCTGCTTCGGACAGATCGGGAAACAATAAAATTCAATAAAATAAATCAAGCAAGTTGCAAATATCCGGGAATATATTTTCAAACTTGCTTTTTCTCGTTTACTTGTCACCGGTAATGGGATATACTTAACAGCGAAAAAATCTTTAATAAATGTTGGAGACAGCAATCAATGGAACTGTTACCGGTCGATTTGGATCGATTTTGGAAAAATGACGATCTTGCACATGAAGATAACTGCTTTTCCCCGAACGCACCGCAGGTCGCTCTCGGACTAAGAATGAGCGAAGAATGCGTGCTTGCCGAATTCGGTGAAGAAATCGACAATCCTATGTGGATACCGTCATCTCGTGAACGAAGGATCGAGCTTAACAAACGATATAATGACAAAGCGGAAAAAATCGTCGGCAAACGTTTGATGAAAGAAGACTTTCCTGCCGATGAACATAAATTTCCCGAAATCAAAAGGATCGGCGAAGTTTTCGGCGGAAGATACGAAATAACAGGCGGATCGGAATGGCTTGAATCTGACATAAAAACATATCGTCAACTTGAACAGCAACTGGATAAAATCGACAAAACGGATCTGCGTGAGTTCATACTGCCGCACAATTGGGAATCCGAATGTAAACGAATATATGAAGAAGTCGGCATAAAACCGCAATCGATCCGCGGAGTCAGAGGACCCGTAACACTTGCGTGCTCGATTTTCGGTGTGGAAAACTTAATATTACTGCTTTATGATGAACCCGATCTCGGTAAGCGTTTTTCGGACACAATGGCAAATGTCATAATAAAAATCGCTGAAATAACGGATATTGAAGCCGGAGAAGAGAAGCCCGGTTTCGCATTTTTCGATGATAATTGCTGCATGCTTAACGATGAGTTGTATGAATCTTTCGGATATCCGATCTTAAAAAAAGTCTTCGATCGATTTTCACCGAAACCGCATCATTCCCGATACCAACACTCAGACAGTCCGATGGAACACCTGCTTCCGATTTTAGGAAAACTTAACTTCACCGGAGTGAACTTCGGCCCGACAGTGACTGTTGACAAAATAAGACCGCATATGCCGAACACACGAATAGACGGCTGCATATCACCGATGACTCTTATGAGCGACAACAAAGAAAAAATCATAGCAGAAACCAAACGTGATTGCGAAGCGGCAAAAATATTTAATAAAGGTGTCAACATAACAACGGCAGGCTCAATAAACTACGGCTCTACTCTTGCAGGTATGAGATCCGTTATGTGGGCAATATGCGAATACGGAACATTTTAACTTAACCGGTTATTAAAAGGAGAAGCAAGATGAAATTAAAACTCAGAGAAAATTGTAAATACGCAGTAGCGGTACCGACAAGCATGGGTATAAGGATTTGTCCGCCGAACGGTGCACCGGTCAATACGAGTAATTATTATTACATGCAGGCGACCAGCGCTGAATCAAACGCAGTGAATATTGCATCATCATTAGGATATAAAGGATTGGTTTTAACGAACTTTGTTCAGGACAGTCCGATATCACAATTCATCAAAGGCGAGCTCAGACGTCGCAATATCGATTATGCCGGTCCCGATGTGCCGCAGGGAGGACCGTGGGGTTATCGTCATCAGTTCAACATAGCCGACAGCGGATTCGGAACAAGAGGCCCCAGAGTCCACAACGACCGTGCAGGTGAAGTCGGACTCACATTAAATGCAAAGAATTATGACTTTGACAAAATATTCGGAGAAGAAGGCGTGCAAATTCTGCACCTTTCCGGATTGGTCGGTGCTCTGTCACCGGATAACACACGCTTTTGTATCGATGTCGCTCATGCGGCAAAAAAACACGGCACACTCATATCATTTGACCTGAATCACCGTGCAACTTTTTGGAAGGGAAGAGAAAAAGAACTCCGCGCGAGTTTCACGGAAATGGTAAACATGACCGACATACTGATAGGAAACGAAGAAGACTATCAACTTTGTCTCGGTATAGAAGGGCCTAAAGAAGGCGGAGCGGATCTGTCGGCTCAAATAAACGGATTTAAAGAAATGGTCGGCCGTATAAAACAAGCGTTCCCGAATGCAAGCATATTCGGAAACACTCTCAGACAGGTCATTTCGGTCGGTGAACATTTATGGGGAGCAATAACTCTGTTCGGTGACACATGGACACTTATAGAACCGCGACCCATTCAAATACTCGATCGTATAGGCGGCGGAGACGGTTTTGCCGGCGGTTTGCTTTACGGTGTTTTAAGAGAAATGGAACCCGAAAAAGCAACACAATTTGCATGGGCATCCGGAGCACTTGCAACTACGATCCTTGAAGATTATGCAACTCCCGCAGACGAAGATGTGGTTTGGAATATTTTCAAAGGCAACGCAAGAGTTATCCGTTAAATCAATAAACTTAATGTTCCGATAACGATCAGGATCAAACCGATCAAGGGCAGTTTATTCAATTTTTCTTTTAAAAGAAAATAACTGAAAACCACCGTCACTAAAATACTCAGCTTATCGATCGGGATAACAACACTTACGGGACCCTGTTGCAAAGCATAATAAAAACACAACCACGAAAAACCGGTAGCGAGACCCGATAATCCGAGGAATACCCGGCTTCTTAGATCGATATTTTTGATTTCTTTGTGTTTTCCCTGTGCAATAACAACAGACCAAGCCATAATAAGCACCACGATCGTCCGGATCGCAGTTCCGAGATTTGATTCAACACCCGTTATCCCGATTTTACCCAAAACAGCAGTCATACTTGCAAACACAGCAGAAAGTGCGGCATATACGATCCATTTTCGACTTTCGGAATCGCCTGTACTTATTTGTTTTCGTTCTATCATCATATAAGTACCGACACCTATCAGAATCAATGCAAATACTTTAATAACCGTGAAACCTTCGTTAAAAAAAATCATCGAAAAAAGCATCGTAAGCACTACACTTGATTTATCGACAGGTACGACCTTATTAACGGAACCGACCTGCAAAGCCTTGAAATAACACAACCACGAACCTCCTGTTGCCAAACCCGACAGAACAAGAAAAATAATACTTTTCATTTCAACATCGGCAAGAGTTCTGTGAGATCCGACAACAAAAACCATTATCCATGCAAAAATCACCACGACTGCCGTACGAAGTGCCGTGGCTAAGTTTGAATCCGTATCTTTGATACCGATTTTAACCAATATTGACATGACCCCGGCAAAGAACGCCGCCGCAAACGCAAATAAAACCCACATGATATTTTCTCACAAATATTTGGTATATTCTTGACTCTGCCTGTATTATACATGACTTGTCAATGATAAAAAATATGATCTGACCGGAGTTTTTATTTTACATGTTTAACCTGAAACCGGAAACCCGAAAAGAAAACGGGGAAATATTTCGGTTATTTTGGCCGGTGTTTATCGAACACACATTGGCAGTAACGATAGGAATGGTTTCGGCCATGATGGTATCCGGTGTCGGTGATTTTGCCGTCAGCGGAGTCAGTTTGGTTGAAACATTTAATTTTGTTATAATATCTGTTTTTCAGGCTATTGCAGTGGGAGCGACAGTTATCGTTGCTCAAAAGATCGGAGCGGGAAAAACAGGGGATGCAGGTGAGACTGCTTATCAATCGATCATCTTTTGTGTCACAATGGCAACAATTCTGGGCGGATTGGTAATGCTCGGAAGTCGTCAAATACTGAACGTACTCTACGGGGCTGCTGCCGATAATGTTCTTGAAGCGGGAGCGATTTATTTCCGATTCAGCGGCATCAGTTATCCGTTTCTCGGGCTGTTTGCTGCATGCAGCGGCGTTATGAGGGCCGCCGGAAACAGCCGTACACCGATGATCGCATCAGTTGCGGCAAATATAATAAACGTGTCTCTCGCCTTTATTCTTATAAGATTCGGACACGGAGTCCTCGGTGTATCCGTCGCAATGCTCTGCGCCCGAATCCTTTCGGGCATATTCGCCGTTGCAATGCTGAGAAACGGAATGCACGGTATCATCATACCTCTCGGAATGCCGAAACTGACAAAGGATATCTTAAACCCTGTTTTGCGTGTTGGCGTGCCGAGCGGGATAGACTCATTATTTTTTAACGGTGCCAGAGTAATAATGACGATTTTCATGTCAGGTATGGGAACGGTTGCACTCCACGCACATGCGATCGGAAATTCACTTTCGGGATTCATTTTTTTATCCGGAAATGCGATCGGAGTAGTAGCTGTAACAATGGTCGGACAGGCCTACGGAGCTCGCCTGTTTAATAAAGTACGCAGACTGATGAAAAAAATGTGCCTGTTTGCAAGTGTTTCAATAACACTTACTGTTATTTTACTGGTTATTATACTCGATCCGGTCATGTCGCTCTATTCACCTTCTCCGGAAACAGCTGAACTGGCACGACAATTGACATTGTCATTCGGTATATTGGCAACCCTTATATGGAGTTTTGCATTTTGTGTTCCGCAAATGCTCAGAGCATGCGGTGATGCAAAAGCAACAATGTATATATCTGTATGCAGCCTGATTGCTCTGCGGGTTTTTGGATCATGGTTTTTCGGTATTTATCTTGAATGGGGTGTCTTCGGTGTATGGATGGGAATGTTTATTGACTGGATAGGAAGGGGACTCGGATTCAGCATCAGAGCTTTCAGAGGTGCATGGTGCAAAGGCAAAACCCCCGCCGACGACCCCGACCCCGCATAATCCCGCATAATTGATTAACAATCCGTTTAATTGGACACATAAGTGATGTATAATGATCTCGGATGTATTCCGAGATTTTTGTTTATATAAAAATACATGAGGTGCAAAATGCCGAAATCATCAAATCAAAAACAAAAAATACTCCGCATCATGAAAATTTTATTAGACCACACAGATGAAACACACATGCTCACAGTCAATGAAATCATTTCAAAACTTGCCGAGTTTGACATAAATGCCGAACGAAAAACCATTTACGACGACATAGAAACCCTGCGTCAATTCGGGTTCGACATCGTAATGGGAAAAGCCAAATCCTTCGGCTATTATATAGCATCACGCGATTTCGAGCTCCCCGAGCTCAAGCTCCTCGCCGACGCAGTCCAATCCTCAAAATTCATCACGGAACGAAAAACAATGCAACTCATAAAAAAACTCGAAGGTCTGATGAGCAAACACGACGCAGGCAAACTCCGACGCCAGGTATATGTCCAAAACCGCGTAAAAAGCATGAACGAAAGCATCTACTACAGCGTCGACGCCCTTCACGAAGCCATATCCGAAGACAAAAAAATAAGCTTCAGGTACTATGACTACGACATCCGAAAAAACCAAGTCTTCCGCAGAGACGGCGAGCCCTACACAGTCAGCCCCGCCGCACTCACCTGGAGCGAAGAAAACTACTATCTGATCGCCTGTTCCGACGAGCGCGAAGGCCTCACACACTTCAGAGTCGACAAAATGAGCAACGTAAAAAAACTGCCGCAACCCCGTTGCAACGAAGCATCCGAATTCAAACTCGCCGAGTATTCAAAAAAAATCTTCGGCATGTTCGGCGGCGACGAAAAAGACGTCAAACTTCGCGTAAACAACAAAATAATCGGCAGCGTTATCGATCGCTTCGGAAAAGACATAATAATGATCCCCGAAGACGAAACCCGCTTCACCATCACAGTCCGCATAGCTCTCTCTCCGATCTTCTGCGGCTGGCTCTTCCAGTTCGGCAACCTGTGTGAAGTGCTTGAACCCCCGGAACTTAAAGAAAATCTGAAACAAAGAGCAAAAGAATTTTTAGCACAACTGGAAAGCTGAAGCAAAACCGGGATATCCTGAAGTCAAACAGATGTCAGGCCGGAGTCAATCCTGTTTTTCTGAGCGCATCACGCACTTTCAAAACAATCGGAAACACAGCGATCTGAAGAACAGCAAGAATTACAAACTGCGGAACCCGCGTCATCATAAACGGAATATACGCAGTATCAAACAAAAGCGACAAACCCAATGTAGTCAACCCCATACCGCATATGATCTGCACCGAACACGCACAAAGGATCGCATGAGGCCAAAAACGCAAATTCTCTCTGTTTAAAATAAAACCGAATAAAAGACCGTTTACGATCCTTGACAAAAGGATCAAAGGGATCGGAGCCAACCCCATGATCGGCCACCCCAAAATATCCGCGATCCCGAAAGCGATCGCACACCAAACAGGCCCGAACAACATACCGCAAAACATCATCGGAATAAATGCAAGAGTTATACGCAATGTCGGAGTATTAACAACAGGGAAAAGCCGCTCCAATACAAACGCCAGTGCGATCAGCATCGCAACATAACATATCGTACGAACGGAAATCGTAACTCCGTACTTTACCCGTACTTCTTCTCTTTCATTCGTTTCGTTTGTGAAATTTCCCACAACAAAATCCTCCTTTCCGGATCACCCCGACCGCAGGGTGTCGCCCGCACATCAGCGAGTCGTTGCTTCCACAAAAGAGGACTTCTTTTATGGCAGCGGATGCGAAATCACACCGCGAGCTCCTGCTCTTCGTCCGTCGGCGACCTCCCATCCGACGGCACTTAACGCATGATTCCTACTCTGTCAATTTATTAATTTACATCAGTTGATATATAAACAACCAAATCAATTATATACAAACAAAATCAAATCGCAAGCATTTTTTCAAACAATTTGATAAATAACAAATATCGAGCACAGAGACTTAATAACTTTAAATATATTCATCATACACTTTTTGAAGCAATTGTGTTGCCGCACCTATCAATGCTCCGTCGCGACCGAGGCCGGACATTTTTAATTTAAAAGGAATGGTGAAAGAATCACGAACCGACCCGGAATTTTCACTCACCAGACGCTCTGCCAAAACAGGATGATCTTCAAGCAACTGACCGCACAAAACAACAGCTCCCGGATTGAGCAAATTTTTAAAATAAGAAATAGCTGTTTTTGTATAACGTTCAAATCTGTCAATGATCGATACAGCCCACAATTCACCCGCATCTGCCGAAGCCAATATATCACTGATATTTGCATCCTGCATAAAACGACGGGCATCTTCGATCAAAGCCCATTCGGCAACAAACGTTTGTAAACAACCGTAACACCCGCATTCACACATTTTACCGTTCGGATCCATAATAATATGACCCACTTCACCCGCCATATTATTATCACCGCGATATATACGCCCGTTTGTAATAACACCGGCACCGACACCCGATCCTATACCCAACACAACACCGTTCTGCTCATTGCGCAATTCACCGTACAGACTCTCAGCCAATGCCCGTGCATTCATTTCATTATCTATTGCTATAACCGTATCAGGAAACACATCACTGAGCATCGATCCGAAATCAACATCATTCCAATGAAACTGCGAACTCAGTTTGACCATTCCCGAATCTAAATCGACCAACCCCGGCAAAACAACACCGATACCCGAAAAATCCTTACCGAGCATCTCCGGCCGGATCTTCATTTCACTCACCATACTCAGCACCAATAAACATATTTCCTGCGGAGTATGATCCGGGATACAAAAATCATACTCAGTACGACAACGGACTTTCCCCGTCAAATCAACAACCGCACAAACCTGTTTATCACGATCCAGCTCAATAACAACAGCGGGGATATCATCACCGCAAACACAAAGTAATGTCGGACGCCTGCCGACATTACGCGCATTTGTATCATACTCTTTTATAAGCCCCTCTTCGAGCAACTCATCCGTAATACGTCCGACAGAAGCAGAGCTCAATTGTGTCAAAGTAACTATTTCCGGTCGTGAAATACCGGGTCGGTTGAAAATATGATTAAACACCAATTTTCGATTTTCGATTTTTATATGATTACCGCCCAGTTTTTTTGTATTCAATTTCCACGCTCCGATTTCGATGAAATAAGCCTTATGTTATCTCCGCTTGTCGCGGAAACAACATCTTCTCTCGAATATTGAAAGATTATCACATCTTCATAATTGCCGCAACAAACTTCTGTCAAAATACGATCCGTAAAGCCCGATACCTTCCGAAAACATATAATTATCGCTAATTATATCACCGACTGAAAAAATTAGCAAGCAAAAAACTTTATAAAAAAACATATTGCATAAAACAAACACATATGCTAATATAAAAACTGTTAAATATAGATGATAAAGCAATGTGAATTATTTTATCCGAAAATATTATAAATAATGAATAAATCAATATAAAAACATGATAGAGGCGATATGAAAATTGCACTTGCCGGCATGGCACATGAAAGTAATACATTCAACAAGCTGACAACAGGACTTGATTCATTCAATCTTGCTTCAGGCGAATCATTCCGCACATCCGGTAAAACATTCATAACGGCAACCGCCATATACAACGAATTGACCGATGCCGGAGCTGATGTAGTTCCGATTTATTTTGCCCGGGCAATACCGTCGGGAACAGTCAAACGAGTCGCATATGAATACATAAAAGCACAAATCATTGCGGGGCTCAGTAAAAACGGACCTTGGGATGCAGTGTGCCTTGCGCTTCACGGATCGATGGCGGCAGAAGGAGAACCTGACCCCGAAGGAGATCTTCTCATATCGATACGTCAGATCACAGGGTTTGACATCCCTATTGTTTGTGCTCTGGACATGCACGCAACGATTACGGAACGCATGGTATTTTTATCAAACGGATATGCCGCATTTCGAACAGCTCCTCACATCGATGAAAAAGAAACAGGGATTCGCGCAGCAAAAATATTATTGAAATCCTTGAAAGAAAACAAAAAAACTATCAATGCATTCATAAAAATACCCATCCTCGTATCCGGCGAACAAAGCGAAACACGTGTCGACCCCGCTAAAACATTATTCAAATCACTGGATTTATATGATAAAGAACCGAATGTTCTTTGCACATCATACACAATGGGATTTCCGTGGGCAGACAGCCCTCACGGCGGTGCCGGCGCATTGGTGACAGGTTGGGCCGACAATAAAGAAGAATTGGAAGTTCTCGCAAAAAAAATGGCAGCAGAATTTTGGAACAAACGATCCGAATTTACATTCAGCACAGAAGCAATGACACCTGACGAAGCCGTATCAAAAGCTCTCGAAACAACCGAATACCCGCTGATAATCTCAGATTCAGCCGACAATCCGACAGCCGGAGCATCTCAGGATACAACACAATTTTTAAAGAAAATGATCGACAACAATATCCGCAACGCTGTTTATACATGCATAGCCGACCCTGAAGCATATGACGAATGCACAACACACCAAATCGGCGATACATTCAAGCTTACATTCGGCGGTGCGTTTTCTGAAAAAGAAGAAGAAAAAATCACACTCGAAGTAAAACTCATAAACTTCGCAGATTACGAAAATACTGAATATGTCATATTGCAATCAAAAGACGTAACCTTCACATTATCGGAAAAAAGATGCGCGACATACAAACCCGAAACTCTCAGGAATCTGGGTCTGAAGCCCGAAAAATTCAACATAATAGGAATAAAAGCAGGTTATCTCAGCCCCGAATATATGGCGATCGCCAAAAAAAACATCCTCGCACTCACACAAGGCGACACAGCACTCGAACTCAAAAATCTCCCGTACAAAATCACCCCGCGCCCCATCTACCCCCTCGACCCGGACATGAAATTCGATGCATCCGCATCTGAAAATAAATAATTTCTTTTCTGCTGAGGAACATAAATATGGAAACTCTTAATAAAAAAACATTTTTCCAACGAATGAAAGGAAATTACGACCTTCTGTTCTTCTGTTTGCCCGGCATCGTAATTACATTTATCTATCATTACATACCTCTTTACGGTGTTCAAATTGCTTTTCGCAGATATTCGCCCCGCTTGGGAATGTGGGGGAGTGAATGGCGCGGATTGGATCATTTTGAACGCTTCTTTTCATCCGCATTTGCACCTCAAATAATATGGAACACATTTATTCTCAGTTTATATGCACTGGTCGCAGGATTTCCGATACCCATAATATTAGCGATCATGCTTAACCATTTTCGCCACAGGCGCTACCGCAGAGTGATCCAATCAGTCACTTACGCACCGCATTTTATATCCGTTGTTGTAATGTGCGGCATGATTTTGTTATTTTTATCACCGTCATTAGGTATAGTTAATAATATTATCCGTTCGATGGGAGGCACACCTGTTAATTTCATCGGTCAGCAATCTATGTGGCGACATATATATGTTTGGTCCGGTATCTGGCAGGGGATGGGCTGGAGTTCTGTTATCTATTTTGCCGTTTTATCCGGTGTCAGCCCGGAATACCATGAAGCGGCTGTAGTTGACGGCGCATCAAAACTTCAGCGTATTTGGTATATAGACATACCGTTTTTGATTCCGACTGCTGTCATGTTACTGATTTTGAACTGCGGAAGCCTGTTTTCGATCGGATTCGAAAAAGCATATGCATTGCAAAATCCGGCTAATCTCGGAGTTTCTCAAATCATATCAACATATGTATATCAAATGGGTATATTAAATAATGATATATCATTTTCTACAGCAGTGGGGTTGTTCAATTCAGCGGTGAATGCCGTATTATTACTTGCAGTAAACTGGGTGGCGAGACGCGCATCCGGACACAGTCTTTGGTAGGTATTAATTATGGATTTATTTAAAAGAACAAAACAACCTGTATCATCATCATTCATTGATAACCCTCTGGCTCGTACAAAGGGAGATAAAATATTTGACGGCGTTTTGCTGATTATACTTTCATCGATTTTTCTGGTCGTAGCATACCCGTTATATTTCGTAATTATTTCATCGATAAGCGATCCGTTGGCGGTTGCATCCGGAGAAGTGTATTTTTATCCAATCGGCTTTACACTTGACGGTTACAGAAAAGTTTTCGAACAGCAAACAGTTGTGCGCGGATTTTATAATTCACTGCTCTATACATCTGTCGGTGTAGCAATAAACCTGCTTGTTACGATCCCGACGGCATATGCTCTTTCCCGCCCGGATTTCGCTCTTCGCAAACCGATAACGATTTTCTACCTGATAACAATATTTGTCAGCGGAGGAACGATGCCGACTTATCTCATTGTCAGAGCAACCGGTTTAATGAATACGATGTGGGCGTTGGTTATCCCCGGAGCGATCACGGTTTTCAACACTGTCGTAGCACGGACTTACTTCCAAACAAACATACCGCTCGAAATGCTCGAAGCTGCTAAACTTGACGGTTGCGGAAATACCCGTTTCTTTTTACATGTGTGCCTGCCTATATCAGGTGCGATCATAGCCATAATGGTATTGTTTTACGGTGTATCCCACTGGAACTCATATTTTTCGGCATTACTTTATATGAACGATCGTTCGAGATGGCCGTTGCAACTGGAACTGCGAAACATATTACTTCTCAATTCACTGGCAAGCCAACCCGGCATTTTATCCGAGGAAGCACTGGCTGAACGAAAACGTTTGGAAGCACTCATGGAAATGATAAAATACTCATTGATCATAGTATCGAGCATACCGATGTTAGTCCTTTATCCGTTCATTCAAAGACACTTCGTAAAAGGCGTAATGATAGGAGCTATAAAAGGCTAAAAAGAATACTTTGTATTCTTTATGGAAATAACAAGTTATTTCTTATCGCCTTGCAAGCATATGTTCTGATTGGAAACAATAAATAGTCTTCTCGACAAGGCTGTAACCCGTTATACAGACGGGAATATAATAAAAGGCAGCGAGAATAAGGAGGAAAAATGAAACGATTCAAAAAAACGGCAGCATTCATCCTGGTCGGTATTTTATTACTGACAGCCTGTACCGGCCTCGACCCTGACACGACTCCGGATCAAGGAGCGACCCCTGATTCGGGAACGCAAACAACAACAACGGACACAACAACAACGACCGTGACGACACAAGACGGTGACGGTCGTGCGATGCTCGGTAACATGTATTTGGAAGGATTACCAATTGTTAAAGAAACGGAATCTTTCACAATGTTTGTAGACGACAACGGACTTCCGGAAGATAAAATCATGTTCCCCGTATTGGAAGAACAAACAAACATCCGTGTTGATCTGACATTGCTTCCTCATCAGGCGGCTGTTGAAAGACTCAATATTATGCTCAGCAGCGGAGACTATCCCGATGTTATCGGCGGCTGGTTGCTCAATGACAATTCGGTTCTGCAAAACGGAATGCAGGAAAGGATTTTCATTCCCATCGATCAAATGATCGAAGCCCATTCACCCCGTATGCGTGAAATTTTGGAAATCGGCGGTGTAAGACAAACAATGACATTACCCGACGGACACATTTATTCGATCCCGTATGTCATCGGTGAACCCACAGTTTCATTCAACCCGTGGATCAATTCCGTATGGTTAAGAGATTTGAATTTACAAATGCCGAGCACAACTGAAGAATTCAGAGATGTCCTGCGTGCATTCAAAGATGCCGATCCTGCCGGCGGCGGACGCACAATTCCGTTTTCGGGTGACCCGAACAATTTGAGTCTGGGTACTTTTGCCGGTTGGTGGGGTGTTGATGCTTCCGTGGCAGGTGTCAACAGACATTTCGGTATGGTGGACGGACGTCTTGTATTCGGTCCTGCTCAGGAAGGTTATAAAGAAATGATAAAATTCTTCGCTGAACTGTATGCAGAAGGATTGGTCGACCCCGAACTTTTCACACAAGATCTTTCGTCCTGGAAAGCAAAAGGGGCCAACGGACTCTACGGAGTATCAATGGCATACGGCTCCGGTGACTTTGCGGAAGGCGATCGTGACATGTTCCCGGACTATGATAATGAACGAACACATTACGATCCGCTCCCGGTCCTTCAGGGTAACCCCGGTGTCAGACAGTTGTGGAGACGTAACGGATACGGAATGACCACATTCCGCACACAAGTTGCGATCACGGACGCCGCAACAAATCCGGAAACAATAATCCGCTGGTGGGATAATGTATTTGAAGTCGACAACTCTGCTCAACTTCAATGGGGTCCGTTCGGGATCAGACTCGAAAAAATCAGTGAATTTGAATTCCGCTCGATCCCCGAAGATACACTTACCGAAGCGGAAAAAGAAAAATACCAATGGGGCAATTATTTTGCACAGGCATTACCGAAATACTTACCGAGTTATGTATCACTCTATCAAGGCAATGTATACAGAGAAAAAGATGTTGCCGATGAACTTTATGAACCTTACCTTAACACACCTGTACCGAGAGCATGGGTGTCCGCGGAAGAAGCGGAACGTTTGGTTATCATCGAAACAGACATTCTCAATTATATGAAACAAATCGAAGCAGAATGGGTGACCGGCCAGGCTGATGTTGAATCCGGCTGGGAAGCTCACTTACAACAACTTGATTCATTGGGCTTACAGGAACTGACCCGCATGCGTCAATCAGCCATCGACGGAAACTGATTTGTTGATATAATCCGGTTTAATAAATCGTAAAAAAGGACTGCAGCCGCTTTGCTGCAGTCCTCTTTCCTGAATGATGCAATTTATAACATTGACCGAAAAATAAAAACTTCGTCAATTCGGGAAAGATCGATATAAAACTTTTGTCATTACATAGCTGACCTCGGGAGGGAGGTTCGGGTGGTTTAAGGCAAACATGATTTTATTTACAAGTCTTTCGCCCATCGACCCTGTTTGGACATCCACGGTTGTGATTTTACCCGCAACATTTGTATATTCGGAGTTGTTATCGAATCCGGTCAATATTATATTACTTTGATCGATTTTGTGTTCCGTAAAATAACGCTGTATGAAATGTGCAATGTAGTCACTTGCGCAAACAAACCCGTCGGGTAATGTCTTTAGTGATTTCAAAAATGCTTCGATTTGTTGATAATGTGTATCGAGATGCAATTTTCCTGTAAGACAAAATTTTTCATCATATTTCAAACCGCGTTTATTATATGCATCAATAAAACCGTTAAAACGATCGGTATTGGTTTGAGCGTATAGTATGTCGCCGACAAAACCGAGATTTTTTCGTCCGCTGTCGAGAAGTCGTCCTGTTATTTGTTCAACCGCCGACCGTCCTTCGATGATAACTACATCACCGCCCAGAGAATAAACGGGTAGTGACGGAACACTGTCGAGAAAAACCTTGGGGCAGGGAAGTTCGGTCAGCATTTTCAATTGTGCTTCGGAATAAATGTTCAATACGATCACACCGGAAACAGAACCGTCGCTTAAAACAGACGGTAATGTATCGCCGTCTTTGTGATGTGCGGGCATATATGTATACATCAGATTGATATTGTTACCTGACAATTCTTTGGCTATTTGATGTATGATCTGCATCCAAAACAAAGATGATTCCGGACGGGACACAACTGCCGCAATAGTACGTGAAGCGGTTGTATTTACTTTCGCATCATTGTCAAAAACCCGTTCCGTATTTTTCAGATAACCGATTTGTATCGCTTTTTCCAATACTTTTTCGCGTAAATCATCGGATACTCCCGGTCGGTCATTTAATGCCTTCCAGACACTTATTCGCGATATTGATAATGCATCAGCTATATCCTGCATTTTTGGCTTGTTCATTAACACATCTCCCCTCATGTTAACATGAAACACAGTCAGTATAATATATTAATAAATAAAAAGCAATCGTCAAGTTAACAAAAGTTAACTATTATTAATTGTGCAATGTGTGCATAAAACGATGAAAACAGGGTACATATTAAACAAATGGAATAAAAATGCAGGAATTCATCAAAGTGCACAAAATAAATATAAAAAAATTGTGTATATGACCGGTTGACAAAATATAAGAATGAAGTTAATAATAAAGAAGCAAATGTTAACATATATAAAAACCGGAGTTAACAATAATGCGATACATTGTTAACTAAAGCACGGCAACAAGAGCATCGGGAGATAATCATGATAAAAATAATCGGAAATTCACTTCCAAATATACCGTGGCAGGACAAACCTGCCGGATCATCAGACCCGGTATGGCGTTATAATAATAATCCGATCATCGGACGAAACGGCAATAAACGTTCAAACAGCGTATTCAACAGTGCTGTCGTTCCGTACGGCACCGGATTTGCAGGTGTTTTTCGTTGCGACAGTCGTTCGATCAGCATGGATATATTTGCCGGCTTCAGTGATGACGGTATCAACTGGAAAATCGAAGATGACCCGATCAAACTGACCGGAATCGAAGATGAAATACTTAAACGCGAATACAGATACGATCCGCGTGTTTGCTGTTTGGATGATAAATATTGTGTCACATGGTGCAACGGTTATCACGGACCGACAATCGGTATTGCACATACAACGGATTTTAAATCATTCACACAACTCGAAAACGCATTTTTACCTTATAATCGTAACGGTGTTATGTTTCCGCGAAAAATCAACGGGATGTATATGATGATGAGCCGACCGAGTGATACGGGTCATACAGCTTTCGGCGATATTTTTGTCAGCCAAAGTCACGACCTCACATTTTGGGGTAAACATCGTTTCATGATGGAAACAATCAAAGAAGACAGATCGGCATGGCAAAGCACAAAAATCGGACCGGGTCCGATCCCCGTTGAAACAAATGAAGGATGGTTGATGATTTATCACGGTGTTATTACAACATGCAACGGTTTTGTTTACAGAATGGGAAGCTCGCTTCTCGACCTCGACGAACCGTGGAAAGTCATTGCAAGATCAAAGGATTACATTCTGGCACCGCATGAATCGTACGAATGTGTCGGAGATGTTCCGAACGTTGTTTTCCCTTGTGCCGCACTGACAGACGCAGACACCGGAAGGATAGCGATATATTACGGATGCGCTGATACGGTAACAGGCATCGCATTTACAACAGTACAAGAGCTGACAGAATTCACAAAAAACAACTCTCTTTAACGGAACATGATGATATGCAGGTAAAGATGAAAACCGGAAAAAAATCAAGAACGCTCAAAAAGACCATGGCGATCACACTCATGATGTTGCCGGGTGCTCTTTGGCTGCTCCTGATCCGATACCTGCCTATGATAGGTGTTGTGATGGCATTCCAAAGCTACAGACCTTACACACCCGACCCCGGCTTCTTCAACAACCTGATCCACAGTCCGTTCGTCGGTCTGCGAAACTTCGAATTCGTCTTTTTCGGCGACCGTGCTTGGAACATGATATACAACACATTAATATACAACGCAACATTCATTGTACTGACTACGATACTCGGCGTTGCACTTGCGATACTGCTGACAGAAATAAGTTCGAAATTTTTTGCGAGACTGTATCAAACATTGATGTTTTTCCCGTTTTTCATAAGTTGGGTTGTCGCAAGTTATTTCGTTTTTGCATTTCTTGAACCGACATTCGGCTTACTCTCGGATATAAGAGAATGGTACTTCGACCCGACGGGATGGCCGATCATACTGACATCCGCTCATTTGTGGAAAAACCTCGGTTACACATGCATAATCTATGTAGCCGCAATATCGAGTATTGATCAGGGCATGTATGAAGCTGCGGCAATCGACGGTGCTTCAAAATGGAAACAAACATGGTACATAACCATTCCGACAATAAAACCCATGATAATAATACTCAATATATTGGCGGTCGGACGCATAATAATGGCAGACTTCGGCCTTTTCTGGAATGTCACGATGAACAGCGGTCCGCTCCAAAGAGTAACGGAAGTTTTTGACACATATGTATACAGAGTAATGTACTCAAATGTAGCGGGAGCAATGGACTTCGCAACAGCGGCAGGTCTGCTCCAATCTGTTATCGGGTTTGTATGCATAATCGGTGCAAATGCGATCGTCCGGAAACTTAATCCGGAAAACGCAATGTTTTAGGAGTCGTTTAACATGATAAGACCCGGAAAATATCGAATAAACAAAGTATCGATAGCAAGCGAATCGCTGTTTCACGTAATTATAGGCGGATTTGCTCTTGCATGTATCGTACCGTTCCTGTTCATCATTATCATCGCATTTACCGGAGCGGACAGTTTACGAACGATCGGATATTCATTCTTCCCGACATCTCTTACAACAGTCAACTTCGATGCAGCATTCGAACTCGGAAATCAACTGTGGAGAAGTTTTTACAACAGCATTTTCATTACAGTCGTCGGAACCTTCCTTTCTCTGTTGATCTCGATCATGTATGCATACGGGCTTTACAGAAAAGATTATCCGCTCCGTAAGTTTTTCACATTTTTAATGTTCTTCACAATGATTTTCAGCGGGGGATTGGTTCCGTTTGTTATCGTCGTAAGAAATCTGCTCAGACTCGGCGACACACTCTGGGCGATCATAATACCGATGCTGATGTCACCGTTCCATGTGATAATCCTGCGTACATTTTTCAAAACAAGCATACCCGATTCATTGATAGATGCAGCAAGTATTGACGGCAGCGGAGAATTTCGCACACTCTTTTCCATAGTCGTACCGCTTGCAAAGCCCGGAATCGCAACAGTCGGACTGCTCACGGCAATAACATATTGGAACGATTGGTGGCATTCACTGCTCTTCATTCGTGACCGCTCTCAAATACCGTTACAATTTCTGTTGATGGAACTTCAACGCAACATGGAATTCATCAGACGAAACATCGCTCTGATCGGCGCCGCAAACGTAAACTTTGCCGACCTGCCCACACAGGGATTGCGTATGGCTCTTTGCGTGATA
>Ga0123356_10001288_pt1 | contig 27775 bp, 23 predicted proteins | sample TergutEmb28metaG_2_FD_92546 | JGI IMG/M metagenome (GOLD analysis project Ga0123356, IMG submission 92546) | Embiratermes neotenicus P3 segment gut microbial communities from Petit-Saut dam, French Guiana - Emb289 P3 | ecosystem: Host-associated > Arthropoda: Insects > Digestive system > Gut ...
ATCCGCATCATCACGGACGACGTCGCCCGTCTCGCCGGGTTCTACGAGCGAGCCACCGGGGTGCAAGCGAACCGGTCCGGCGAGGATTTCGCCGAGCTTCGGACCCCTCGCGCCACCCTCGCGATCGGCAACACGCGGACCGTCCCGCTGTTCGCCCCCGGCGCCGCCCGCCCGGCCGACAACCACACCGTGATAATCGAGTTCCTCGTGGACGACGTGGACGGCGTGCACCAGAACCTGGCCGGCTTCGTCGAGGACTTCGTCAACGAGCCCACCACGATGCCCTGGGGAAACCGGTCGCTCCTCCTCCGGGACCCCGACGGAAACCTCGTCAACTTCTTCACCCCTGTCACTCCCGCGGCGATTGAGAAGTTCGCCGCTCGCTGAAAGGGTGCGGCGCCCGCCAGGCGCCGACCCGCGTCATGGCCCGGAGTCGCACGGTAAGCGTGTGCGTCTGAACTAACGGTGACCCGCCGCGGGCGGGGCGGCCGTTAGCGAATGCATGCAGGGACGCAGCAGCCGGATAACCTCCGCCGGGTCGGCGCTGGCGAGTTCGTCTGACTTGATCAGGTGCCTGGAGACCGTGATGCCGAGGGTGATGGCGCTGATGATCGCGGCGCGCAGGTCGGCATCGTCACCGGGGATGGACTGGGCGATCTGCGCCTGGTAGCGCGCGATGCCGGCGCTAGCGGCGCTGGCGGCCTCGGGGGTGGTGAGCATCGAGCGCAGGAGGGTCAGCGACGCGACCGGCTCGCTTACTAGCCGGCCGGCCAGCCCGGCGAGGATCTGCTCAGCCGCCTGCCCGGGCGGTCCGCTGACCTCGGGGACGGGGGCGGCGTCGATCACTCGCCTGAACAGCTCCTGCTTGGACCCGAAGTAGTGCATGACTAGCCCCGCGTCCACTCCCGCGGCCGAGGCCACGGCCCGAATGGTAGTCCGCTCATACCCGGCGGTGAGGAAGGCCTGGGCGGCCGCGTCGAGGATGCGCGCTTCGGTGCGGCGGCGCTGCTCGGCGCGCGAACCGGGGCGGGGAGTGGTCATTGGTTCATCGTACGAGCGTTGACCGGGCGCTAATTTCGCTCTACGCTTGTTCAATGAACGTTCGTTGAACGAACGTCCTGAGCGAGGGGAAGATGATGGGGGCCGGGCATAGGGTCGTGCGGAGGGTTGAGGCAGGCGCCGGCGAGCCGGCCGTCGTGCTTGAGGCCGGGATGAACAACGGGGCAGAGTCCTGGCAACGAGTCATCCCGTTGCTCGCCCGGCACGTGCACGTTACCGCCTACGACCGGGCAGGGCTGGGCGGCAGCGCTCCTCCGCAAGGTGGGGTGGTGACCGTGGCCGGCCAGATCGATGACCTGGCATCGGTGATCACCGAATTGGGTGCAGGACCATGCGTGCTGGCAGGGCATAGCTGGGGCGGCGTCCTGGTCCAGCTGCTGGCCTTCCGCCGGCCGGACCTGGTTGCGGGCCTGGTCCTGGTGGACCCTGGGCATGAGGAGATGGACGGCGCATTGCCCCTGCCCGCCCGGGTGGGATGGCGGGTCATGGTCTCTGTCTTTCCCGATGAGCTGCACGAGGACGCCGCTGCGGGCCTTGCGGCCATGCGCGAGCTGCGTGCCGCCGCTCAGCCCTTCCCCGACGTGCCTGTCGTCGTCCTGAGCGCGGCCGGCGGCTTTCCCTTTCTTCGCCGGTTCCGCGCGCAGTGGACGCGCCTGCAGGCGGGGCTCGCCGCGGCAGCCCCGCAGGGACGCCATGTCGTCGTCGACGGCACCGGCCATAACATCCCCCGGGACCGGCCCGACGTCGTTGCCAACACGATCCTTACGGTTGCTGCCCAGGTGCGGCGTGTGCGTGCGGCTGACTAGGAGGCGCGGTCACGCCCGCACGGTGAGGGCCTTGGCCGCCTCCGGGCCATCGAGCGGGCCGACCTCGGCGCGGAAGGCTCTCATCAGCTCATCATGCCGGGCGGCGGCGCCTTCGACGAGGGCGAAGTGCGGCTCATGGTGGTCGCGGGCCCAGTCGTAGGAAGGGTGCGTGGTGTCGCCGGACTCCCGCACGGCGGCCAGGCTGCTCCGGCCCCGGTGTATCACGTAGCGATCCCGCGCGAACGGAAACTCGGTCAGCGTCTCGCCCTGGGCTTCAGCCGACTGAAGCAGGCCGAACGCGGGGTCTCCCCCGTCGGCGAAGGTCTCTATCCCATCCCGCCAGACGTGTACCGGGTCGATCAGCAGCGAGTACGCCAGGAAACGGTCCGTCTCCTCCCACGGGTCCCACCACGACTCGCCCACGATCCCGGCACCCGTCTCCGCAGCCCGGCTCACTGCCCGCTGGAGCGTGTCGGGCCTGCTGATCACGACGTCGGAGTCGAGGACCCAGACCCACCGCGCGAGCCCGGTGCTCCTGGACGCGAGGAACGACAGGGCCTGGTTGAGCGCCGGGCCGTGCATGGCGTTACGAGAGTTCGCGATGAGCCTGCACCCACCGGCCGACTCGATCCTCGCGAGCAACTCCGCCGACCCGTCCGTCGAGCCGTTGTCCACGACGACCACCTCGAGCGATGTCCACTCCAGGACCCGGCGCAGCGACCAGAGCAGCAGCGCGGTGAGCTCGCGCGTGTTGTATGAGACCGTGACCACCGCGACCCGGTCCGGCGTAGCCGCGCAGTCCGGCCAGCGAATGACGCCGTCCGGCATGCTCGAAGTCTGCTGGTCGCGGCCAGTCCTTGACAAACTCTTTTCGTCTCGAAACGGCTTTCTGGAACCCGATCGGCGAGATGGCAGGAATTCACCTCGCAGGGCTCAGGCTTACGCCGGGGCCAGGAACTCCTTTGCATAACTGATGGCATCGGCCTGCAGGAACAGGTGGGTGTACTGCTTGGGCCACCAGCCCGCACGGGTCAGCTGGTTCAAGCGCACATTGACCTCAGAAAGGTACTGCCCCTCATTCTTGTAGAGGCTGTGCAGCACGCTTTCCGGAAGGGGCGTCTGGTATCCCGCGAGGGAGCAGATGAACGAGGGACCTGCGCTGTTGGGAATGTTGTAGTTGGGAATGGTGTAGCTGAAGATTGGTTCGTCCAGATATGTCGTCCGCACCCCGCCGACGGCATTCCCGTACTTGTCGAGGGCCACCCGGGTGCCGTCGATGACCTGGTTGCCAGGGTTCACGGCGATATAGGGGGCGCGCGGAGGGACGATGCCGTAGGCGACCCAGTTGAGCAGATGTTCGAGCCCCATAAAGTTCATGGCACCCACCGGGAACTGGCTGAACGGGAGGATGCATCCCTGGTTGTTGGGCATGCCGCGGACATCGGCGTGCGACATCCCGGCAACCTCATAGATGCGGAACGGATTCGACGGCGAGTCGCTGTCCGGGCGCTGGAAGGAGCTTGATTCGCCCGGGCCAGGGGTGCCCGCGGTGACCTCGCTTTGCGTGGGCATCTGGATCGTCGGGACATTCGTGATCGGCAGCGGGTCCGGACCTAGCGTGGAGACGAGGAAGAACCCCTGGTAGATGGGGCTGCCGTTGGCCATCCGGAAGCCGGGGAGACCTTGGTCGTATGCGCTCATGTAGTCGCGGGTCACGTTGGAGGACTCCGAGATCCCCGACAGCACAACGTCGCGAACGCGGCTTCCGCCGAAGAGGCTCCGATCAGCGTTGCTTCGCACTAGCCGGCCCACCTGAGCCAGGATGTCGCTGGTCTGGGCCGAGCTCACGGTGAGCGAGCCGTAGCGCGCGGCGTTGAAACCCTGCAGCAACGAAAGGTCAATCGGCTCGGAGTCGATCTCCAGGCAGGCATCTCCGCTCGTGGCGATGCCCAACTGGGCGTACTGGCAGATCAGGGCAGCGCCAGAGAAATGCATCGGTTCCGCGACTACTAGCCCGGAGAACTTCTCAGGACGGGCGGGGCGGCGGATGACGATGCGGGTCTCGTAGGGGGAGCCGGCAGCGATCCCCGATACGAAGTACTCGTCGGTGACGTAGTTGAAGTCCGACAGGCTTGTCCCCGGCGATGGGCCCGAAGCCAGGCTGTCGTACATAGCCCCCGGACCCGTGATCGGTCCTTGGACCAGAGGGACGGTGGTGTCAGCCTGGGCTTGGGCGGCGGTGGTCCCAGCCGCGAAGGAGCCGGCCAGGACAAGGAGCGCGACGAATGCCGCAGCGCTAACCGGGAGGCGGACGAGCCGACGCAGGCGAAGTGGATCGCTCATTGGTCCCACTCTCGTTACCAATTCCGCTCCGCACTGCATTGTTGCGCGCGCTGAGCGCGCAGGCAACCCACGGACGTTCAGATATCACTCAGGAGGGCGCCGGCGCCGCACGCTAGAAGCCTTCGCGGAATGACAGCAGTCCCTGCGGGCGGTCTGTTCTATGCCGGGAGGCGGGCGGCTGAAGGTGGCTGGAAAGACAAGACTATTTCTTCCGGATTCCCAGCCGTAGATTTTCGTCAGTCTGCGGCAGGAGGGAAAGTGACGACCGAACTGTGGGGACAAGCAGCGTGCGAGCTGGCCCGGCTGGTGCGGGAGCGCGAGGTCTCGGCCCGCGAAGTCGTGCTGGCCCATCTGGACCGGATCATGCGGGTGAACCCGACGGTGAATGCGGTCACCGCCACCCTGGATGGGCCCGCGCTGTTGGCCGCGGATGCGGCCGACGCCGCGCTGGCGCGCGGCGAGGAACCTGTGCCGCTGTCCGGGGTGCCGATGACCGTCAAAGAGAACATCGCCGTGGCCGGATCGGCGACCACGCTAGGCATCGCCGCGCTGCGGGACGCGGTCGCGCTGCGCGACGCGTCGCATATCGGCGAGCTACGCGCGGCGGGCGCCATCCCGGTTGGCCGGACGAACATGCCGGAGTTCGGGATGCGCTGGCACACAGCCAGCGCGCTGCGCGGCGCCACGCGCAACCCGTGGTCGGCGCTGCACACGCCCGGCGGTTCCAGCGGCGGCGATGCCGCCGCCGTGGCATCGGGCATGGTGCCGCTCGGAATGGGCAACGACGGCGCCGGGTCGCTGCGCTGGCCCGCCGCGTGCTGCGGGGTCATGGCACTGAAGCCGTCCCTGGGGCGGATCCCGCAGGGCGGCGGCCATGAGCCGCCGCAACCGGCGCCGTTCGCTTTCCAGTTGCTGGCGGTCCAGGGGCCGATCGCGCGGCACGCGCGTGACCTGAGGCTCGCCTTCGCACACATGTGCGGAGAATCCGGTGGCGACCCGTGGTACGCGCCGGTTCCGCTGGCCGGGACGCCCGTTCCGTGGCCAGTGCGGGTGGCGGTGATCACCGATCCTGGAGCCGCGCCCGAACCGGCCCTGGCACGCGCGGTACGCAGGGCGGCGCAGTTGCTCGCCGACGCCGGCTACGTCGTTGAGGAGGCGCAGGCCCCGGCGCTGGAGCGGTGCGGGCAGATCTACCACCAGATCATGTCGAGCTGGGGCCGGATGCCCAACCAGCCGCCGGTGGAGACGGTTGCGCCGGGGGAATTCGCACAGTTCTGGGAACTCTTCGAGCCCAGCTGGACCGCGGCGGCGGGCAGCCCGGCGTTCGACCCGATGATGGAGCGGGCTGCGATCGCGCGCGCTTGGCACGCGTAGATGGAGCACACGCCGCTGGTACTCGCGCCGGTCTGCGCCCGTCAGGCGTTTCCCGTCGGCTGCGACCTCGATCCGGACTGGCTGGCCGGGTGGCCCGCGGCTCTGCGCGTCAGCGTCGCCGTCAACCTCCTCGGCCTGCCCGCCGTCACCGTTCCTGCTGGATGCGAGGGCGGTCTGCCGCAGGGAGTGCAGATAATCGGGCCCCGGTTCCGCGAGGACCTGTGCCTCGACGCGGCCGCGGCCATCGAAGAACGCACCGAGCCGCTCACCCCTATCGACCCACGCCCGGACCCGCAGACCTGACCGCTGACGATGTGACCGGGCAGCGTAGGGGCGCGACGGAGCGGGTCAGGGGAGCAGCAGGTCGACCTGCACAGAGGGGTAGCGGACCTGCATCCTCCGGTCAAGGGTCACCAAGGGGGCGCCGCTAGCCTGGCCGAAAGCCGCCAGGTAGTCGTCGGTCCAGAGCTTGTGGCTCCTGTCGTCACGCGCGGAGATCGTGCGCCAGATCGCGTCTAGTTCCGCTGGCTCATCTGCCCAGAGAACGCGCTCGTCAGCCCAGAGCTGATCGTAGATCCGCCACGCCTGGCTGCGGTCAATGGCATCGCCCCCCATGATGGCGGGGTTGGACAGCAGCCGAAGCAGACCCATCTGCGTAACCCGGCAGAAGAGCAAGTCGTCCGTCTCCTTGGCGAACCAGCCCGCCGCGACCGGATGGTGAATATGCCGCCCCCAGACCGCGGCCAGCCAGACGCCAACGTCGACCAGCTTCACTCGGCGGTGAACCTCTCAACATCCTCGGCATCGAACGCGTCCGCGATGGCCTCGTTGGTGACAAGGACCGTCGGCGTAGCGTCACGAGCGATCAGTGGCAGCGTCACGCGGCCCGTCTTCCCCTGAGGCGTGGCGGGAAGGCCCACTTCATGCGCTACTGCCCGGTTGACGAAATCCTTGAGGCTCTCGCCTTGCTCGGCGGCGCGTGCTTTCGCCGCTCGCATCAGGGCTGGAGGCATGTCTATTGTGGTGCGCATAAAAGCATATTAGCATCAGTCGATGGCTCGGGGAGGTGCCGCTGGTGGTTTGCGCATGGGAGGCACACCCACGCCTCGCGGACGGTAGCGCCGGATCGCGGCGCTACAGGAGACGAACGGCTCGACCACGCTGGGCTAGTGTGGATGCCAGGGTCACTGATTGGCGCTCTACCCCCAGCAAGGAGCGAGCATGACGGTCAGGATCATGCGCCCCGCCGCGGTTCCCGCGCTGTTTGCCGTCTTGCTCCTTCCCGCATGCAGTCACACCGCCGCCCCCGCTCCCCCGGTGGCAACGCTGTCGTTCTGCGGCAGCGATCCGGAGTCGATGCCCACCGTGGTCGAAGTAGTCTGCAATACCGATGACATCACCGCCAGGAATCTGGTGTGGCATGGCTGGGGTAAATCAGCGGCAACCGCCCGCGGCACGGCCGTGGTGGACCTGTGCGCATACGAGGACTGCCATACCGGGTCCTACGGTGACGTGCCCATCACGCTGATCGCCTCAAAGATCACAGACTGCGCGAAGAACACCCGCGAATATTCGACGCTGCGCTATGTGTTCCCCGACGGATCTCCCTGGCAAGGTATCCCAGCCAATGTGAGCGCTTCGGGCTTCATCTCTGCACCAGACCGGCCCCTGCCGCCAGCGGATCAGACCGTCGGCCTCACCTGCGCCTAGCGAGAGCCCAGCAAGCACTCAGGAGCCGTACGGCCTAGCGCCGACCGGAACACGTCGCGCGATGTCAGTGGCCGATCAAAACAGATTCCCGCTCGGAATCAGTCCATCTTGCGCATATTGCCGCGAGGCTCTGTCCCTCCGCGACCCCGAAGAGAACTGAGCCGGATCCCACCCATTGATCAGGATCACCTCCAAAGGAAACGTATAGGTAGTCTGAGTACGCCTTTACAATTAGTGCTCGACCTATTTCACCGAAGGAATCTCCGGAATCAAGGAACGGCATGAGATTAACGTCTTCTGAATTGCCGGGGGAGAGGCTTCCTTGCTCAACTTGAATCCCAGGAGCAGCCGCTAGGACGACTTCAATCAAGATCCCCGTGGATGGATGGAATTTCAACTCCAAGTAACCGTCTCCGTGCCGTAGCTCGACGTACCTGGGCGGCTCCAAAAGCCCGCTAGCGCTGCTCCACGTTATAGTAAGGGGGACGTATTCGTTGAAGTCAACGTTGACAGATCCGAGTGTCTTTACCTGCCTCATGGATATCATCTGCCGCCGCCTCCTATGTACCTTGCGTGCTTGAGTACAGGGCTGATTCCCGTACCCCTGGGTTCCGAGAAGATTAGTTCCCAGTCTCTGGAGACTTGCATCTGCTCCCAGTCCCCGATCGTCGCGTTATCGACTGCGTCGGCAAGCCCGATAAGCCGCTGCTCCTGGGAGATGGCACGTCCGAAAGTAAGCCCGCGCGTTTCCTCCCAGATATGCTTCGTCGCGTTTGGCGCGACCCAGACTCTATCGCCCGACACAGTCGAGAGATTGAAAGACTTGGGCAGGAAGCTCCCAACGTCCCGCGGCGCCTGGGTCGCCTCGATTCGGTCAAAGACCTCCATGCGCTTCGCCCAGATCGCGCGCAGTTCTGGGGGTGCCTGCGCCCAGCCGTCCCGTGCCGTCCCATAGGCCTGTTCGGCTAGGGCGCGGTACAAACGGGATTCAATGACGCGCCGTTCAGGCTCGGCGAGTACAACGAGTTCGACGCGCGGCCGGCCATCGGAATCCCCCTCCGAGGCACGGCGGGGCACGTCTCGGTCTTCGAACCGGTCAGTCCCCTCGACGCGCTGCCAGTACGGGAGCGCGCGGGCAGTCCGGGTTTCCGCATCCTGCACGATCGGACGGACTGGGCCGTGAGAGTCACCCGCATGCCGCTCAGGGACATCCGCCCCGGAAACAGTCCCGGTGTCCGTACTGTCATATGCGGCCCGGCCGTGGAATAGGCGCATCGTCATCCCAGTGGATCCGGTGTCGCGGCCCTCAACATCTGGTACGGATGTCAGGCGGAGCCAGTTCGAATCCCAGGCAAGCCCGAGGCGATCCGTGCATTTGGACGGCCGGCGCGCTAAACGCCAAGGGCCGCTGACGGTACGCCCTTTGACGATCAAGCCCGTTGCATCAGATCAACAAGCGGAGCCCAGATAGCGTTCAGGAGGGATTCAGCTGACTGGCTGAATCCCTCCTGAACCAGTAAATCATTCGTTATCGCCACCGTCTTTACTGGGGCAGTGTCGTTATTCAGTGTGTGTAGCATTCCGCTTGAGTCACCGACGTCTCGTCACACTCCGAAGCCACTCAGAGAGCCGAGCCATCGAGCATCCACAAGGCGGCCATCGGCAGGGCGATTAGCCGGTCCCCGAAGGAGAGCTGCTGCTCTCCGGCGTAGAGCACGATCCCGACCCGGAAGCGGTCACCGAGCCGGTTCGCCAAGTGGCGCAGACCTCGGAAGTCTTCGGCTCGGACGGTTTCCGCGGCCTTGACCTCGACGCCGATCACGGTGCCCGCCGCGTGTTCTAGCACGATGTCCACCTCCACCTGGTCGCGGTCACGGTAGTGGAAGAGCTGCACAGGTTCTTCAGCCCAGGTGAGCTGCCGCGCCACTTCACCAATCACGAAATTCTCAAGAAGCGGTCCCACCGGGGCAATCGGATCCTTAGCTCGTTCATCTGACATGCCGATGAGCCTGCCCCCCAGTCCTGAGTCGGTGACGATCAGCTTCGGGGTAGAAATCGCGCGCGTAGTCAGGTTCGATGACCACGCTGGGATCCGCTTGATCACGAAAATCAGCTCAAGCAAGTCCAGGTAGCGCGAAAGGGTCTGCCGCGGCAGGGTGATGTCGTTAGCCATCGACTGGACAACTGCGAGGGTGCCCATCCGGGCGGCGATGACACTGAGCAGGCGGCGCATCTCAGCCGGCCGCTCGATGTCGGATATCTGCTGGACGTCACGGGTTACGAGATCGGTCACGTATGAGTCGAAGAACCTCGCCCGGCGCCGTCCGGGGTCACGGCGCACCGCCTCCGGATAGCCGCCGCGCAGCGCCCGTGCGACGTAATCGCGCTTGATCAGCGGACATGGCTGCATCCTGACAACCCCGTCGAGCCGGAAGATGGCATCCACGAACCCGTCGGCAGCCGAGTCGATCTCACCCTGCGACAGAGGCCACAACTCGATGGTCTCCGTGCGTCCGGGCAAGGCGTCTGGCAAGCCCCTCAACCCGAGAAGCCGAGCCGAACCCGTTAGCAGGAACCTGCCTGGACGCGTATCACGATCTACTTCGCGCTTGATGGCCAGCAGTAGTTCCGGCACGCGCTGGATCTCATCGATCATGAGCAGGCCGTCGTGCCGGACGAAAGCGCTCGGGTCCGCCTCCGCAGCGGCGCGGACTGCCTGGTCGTCCAGGTACAGCTCACGCGCGCCAGCAGACCTGGCGACGACCAACTCGGCCAGCGTGCTCTTTCCGACCTGCCTGGCACCGTTTACCACCACGACGCGGGTATCCAACAGCGCCTCGGCGGCCATCCGCTCGGCATGCCGCGAGAAAAGCCCCGCTCCAGCTTCCATGAGGCAACCATACCGCCGCACACGCGGAGCTATGGGCGATCTGCCGACTGGTTTGCGAGCGATTTGCCGAACAACCGATGGGCGGTCTGCCGTTCCCATTTCGGGCGGGTTGCCGATGTTGCGGCAGCCCTTACGGGCCACCAGCTTGTCGCATCGCGTGATCTCAACGGCTCTTTGTCGGAGATACAGGAGGCGACTCCCGCTCGTCGCGCGGGCTACTATTCTGGCGCAATGCTGGACCTGAACGTCCTCGACCTAGGAGAGATCACGTTCGCACTGTCTGATCAGGCCGATTACGAGCACCGCTGGCTGATTCACGCGCAGACCGGGGAGATCGTGGACTGGTCGGCCGAGACCGGCATCGACGGGCATACGAAGATCGACCTCGACGACCTCGACCCTGAACTGATCAGCATCCGTCCACTGCCGTCCTGGGTCTGGTACCAGGACATGGAGGAATTCGCTCGGGGGATCACCGACGACCGCGCCGGGCGTAGCCTCGCGCGCGCCATCCAGGGCCGGGGCGCCTTCCGCGGTTCAAGGACAAACTCAACGAGGAGTACCCGAATCTACTTCCTGCCTGGTACGCCTTCAGGGAGGCACGCGCCCTGCGCCGAGCCGTCGAATGGCTCGCCGAGGAGGAACTCGTCGACCAAGCAATCGCCGACCGCTACCGAGCGGACCACCCTGAGCCGGACCTTCCGTTACGCAGGGTCGCGATCCAGTCTGTTGCATTAGATGCAACAGACTGTGCTCGATAGCGTTCCGGAGGGATGCGGCCGGGTAGCTGAATCCCTCCTGTACTGGTGAATCGCCCGCTGGAGCTACCAAGATTTACTGGCGCAATGCACTTATTCGAGGTGCGCAGTATTCCTCGCCGACGGCCGAAGGACTCGTCACGCTCTGAAACCGCCACAGAGACCTGGCTGTCGAGCATCAACAAGGCGGCCATTGGGAGCACTGCCAGCCGGGATCTCTCCCACGTGCCTGGCGGCCCAGTGGACGCTTGATGCTTGCCTCGCGCCCACTAATGGCTAACACTCATGCCGCAAACCACCTAGTCGTGCCGCCGATTAGCGTGTTTAGCCGGTTGGTTTAGGCGGTTCTGGCTATTGAGGCCTCACGATTGACGGACTGCTCTGGCAGGCGCCCAGGAGGGATGCGGGCTAGCCGAATCCCTCCTGAACTGGTAAATCGCCTGCTGGAGCTACCTGGAATACTGGCGCAGTGCACTTATTCGGAGTGTGCAGTGTTCCTCGGCCCGATCCCACAAGTACATGCTCACTCGTCACGGACAGTGACGGCCAGTCGCGGGCATCTCCGTCGTCCAGGCGGCGGCTTCGGCAGGCTGATGAGGACGTCGAGGCCGAGGTGCTCCTTGCACAGGTACTTGAGGTGGTCGGGCATCAGCTTGGCAGGCAGGTCAAGTTCCCGGCGAAGATGGAAATGAATCGATGTTGACATCGAACTTCTGCTCATTGGTTGTCCTATATCGAAGTTGTGTTTGATAGCATGCTGACGAAGGCTGTGGCTATGAGGGCCGCGGCGGAAGGGGGGCACGTGCCGAGACTCGTTGGGCCAACCGACCGGGAGCTAACCCCGGTTCAGCGGGCGATCCTTGATTGCATCCTCGACTACACCCACCGCTGCGGGTACCCGCCCAGCTATCTGGAGATCGGCACTGCGGTGAACCTGAAGAGCGGCTCGGCAGTGAAGTACCAGATCGGCGTTCTTGAGGAAATGGGCTACCTGACCCGCCAACCAGGCAGTCCCCGCTCGCTCGTCGTAACGGCGCTCTACCAGCCGTGCAGGTCAGCAGCATTGTGGCGCGAGCCATGCGACGATCGCGAGCCAGACGACGATACGGTCCGCGTCCCACTGGTCGGGCGGATCGCGGCAGGCGGCCCGATCCTCGCCTTCGAGGACATTGAGGAGAACCTGCCACTGCCTCGAAGCCTCGTCGGCCAAGGCGACCTCATCGCGCTCAGGGTCCGTGGCGACTCGATGATCGGTGCCGGAATTAACGACGGCGACTTCGTGGTCATTCGAAAGCAGCCCCGCGTTGAGACCGGCGAGAACGCCGCCGCCATGATCAGGGACGAAGTGACCGGTGACTTCGAGGCGACAGTCAAGGAGTACCGGGTATACGGCGGCCACTCCTGGCTCGTTCCGCGTAACCCTGCCTACCCACCTATCCCGGGCGACAACGCGATCATCATCGGCAAGGTTGCGGCCGTCTTGCGCGGCGGGCTTTGACGGGGTACGGCTACTACCTCGACGCTGGCGACTAGATCGCGGGCCCTCAGGGCATCATCGCGACCACCTGCCATGGCTGGTTCGCGTCCGGGTCTGCGCGGCCAACGCCCGAGGAGTCGCGTGCCAAGCCGTCTCACGATGGAGCCAGTTGCGTCAGACGGACAAGCGGTCTCCCGTAAGTACTCAGGAGGGGTATAGACACCCGGCTACACCCCTCCTGAACTGCGAAATTATCGGATGAAGCTGCCCGCTTTTACGAGCAGCCGCTGGTGGAGCCGCAGCCTTCGCAGACGTAACAGCTGCCTGCCGGGCGCATCTTCGTTCCGCAGGTCAGGCAGAGCGGGGCGTCGGCGGTGCGGCCCTGCTGGAACTCGATCAGCTCGGCGGTGCTGTGCGGGCCGCTGGTCCGGGTCGCCTGGACTGGCGCGGGTGCGGCTGGGGGCTGCACCGCAGTGGGCGCCGGCGACGGGGCAGGAGGCGGGGTTGCGGGCTGGGCCGGAGCAGCGGCTCGTTCGGAAGGAATGCCCTTTTCGAAACCGGCGGACTGGGCGAGCTCGATCCGGTCTACCTCAACCCCCAGCGTGGCGGGGTCGTGTCCCGCGACTTCGGCAGCGCGCTCGGCGGCAGACAAGATGCCGAGCTCTGCGCGCTGGTCGTAGGACAGGTGGTCGAGCGCGAGGCGACGGAAGATGTAGTCCATCACCGACGTCGCGATCCGGATGTCCGGGTCGTCGGTCATGCCGGCCGGCTCGAACCGCATGTTGGTGAACTTGGCGACGTAGGACTCGAGCGGGATGCCGTACTGGAGCCCGACGGAGATCGCGATCGAGAAGGCGTCCATCACGCCGGCGAGCGTCGAACCCTGCTTGCCGAGCTTGAGGAAGACCTCGCCGATGCCGTCGTCCGGATAGGTGGACGCGGTCATGTAGCCCTCGGCGCCGGCCACGTCGAACCTGGTCACGGTCGCCGAGCGGGTCTTCGGGAGACGCCTGCGGACCGGGCGGTGCTCGTGCGGTTCGGCTGCCGGCTGCGGCGCCGGTGCCTGGACCGGCTCCTCCTTCTTCTTGGCAACCGACAGCGGCTGGCCGACCTTGCAGTTATCGCGGTAGATGGCGAGTGCCTTCAGGCCGAGCTTCCAGCCCTCGTAATAGATCTCCTCGACCTCCTCGACGGTCGCCGACTCCGGCATGTTGACCGTCTTGGAGATCGAACCGGACAGGAACGGCTGGACAGCGGCCATCATCCGGACGTGGCCCATCGGGCTGATCGGACGCTCGCCCATCGCGCAGTCGAAGACCTCGTAGTGCTCCGGCCGCAGGCTCGGGGCGTTGACCACGTGGCCATGCTCGGCGATGTATTCGGTGATCGCCTCGATCTGCTCCGACTGGTAACCGAGGTTCTTCAGGGCCCTCGGGACGGTCTGGTTGACGATTTGCATGGAACCGCCGCCAACCAATTTCTTGAATTTGACCAGGGCCAGGTCAGGCTCAATGCCCGTGGTGTCACAGTCCATCATGAAGCCGATGGTGTTGTGGCTGACCATGCCATTCGCCACGTACGTCACGTTGTCCGGGACAGAGAGGTCGAAGGTGGGCTGCACACCTCCGTCCTCGTTGCGGGCGACCTTCTCGAAGAGGTACCCGAGCGCGGTGGCGAGCCGAGGGTCGAGGGTCTGCTCGAAGATGCGGGCGGCAAGCATCCTGGGCACGCCGCCACTGGTCTTGTAGAGCGACTGCTTGAGGGCTTGGTGCGAACGGTGCTCCTTCGGGACCAGTTCGTCCCACACCTCACGCGGCAGGAACACGTAGTCCTTCTTCGCGGAGCTGACGGGCTCTAGGGCGACGATCAGTTCGTCCTTGCGCTTGCCGATGAAGCCGATCATCTCGGCGAAGTTCAGCGCGTGATCGACGTTCCGAAGCCGCACCTGGTAGATCATCTTGCCGAAGCCGCTGGTCGTCGCGCGCGTCGTCGTGGCCAGGCCCTTCGTCAGCAGCAGGGTGCGGATCTCAGCAGCGAACGACTCATGTGCCGTGGAGACGCTGGGGACCCCTTCTAGGACGGTGCCGTCTGCCTCGAAGAGACCGCGCAGGAAGGCACTGTAAACCAAGGCGTCATTGGACTCAAGGATGGCGGACGGCACCCGGGGAACCCAGCCCTTGCCGCTGTGGCCGGCGTGTTCGGGGCCTTCAGGCAGGGTCTTCGCGAATCCGGCCGCCTGCCACCAGCGGGCGAGCCGCACGGATTGCAGGGTGACCTCCTGGTAGCCCTCCTGCTGGGTGACGACCGGCTCAATGCCGAAGAGGTCTTTCGACAGGACGGATAGCCGGGCGACCACGTCGAGGTCGGTGTCCGCGACGCAGAGCCTGATGCCTTTGGCGTGCAGGCTGCCATCACCCATGAAGTAGCCGACCAGTTCGGCCAGATCTGCGTTGACCAAGTCCGGGACACGGATGTGATGGTCGCCGGTGTAGTACGCCTGGTCGAGGACGGGCAGCGGAACCTGCTGGGGGGCACCTACCAGGGTGCGCATCTGCATGGGGACCACATCGCCGGGCGCGATGTCTGCCAGGCGCTTCCATTCCCACGCGCGCGTGGCAGGGTTGACGACCTTGACGCGGTGGGTGAGCGTGCCCTGGATCTTGTAGCCGCCCTCGGTGACGATCCGGCGGGTTGGCTCCTCGCCGTTGACGAAGAACTTCGTCGCCTGGCGCGGGCCCTCGTCCGTGGAGACGGTGAGGTCGAGGTCCTGCCAGCGGTCTCCGTACATGTCGCCTAGCTCGCCGAGCCTTACCAGGCCGCGGTCGGTCGTGATCAACGTGTCGGGCGTCAAGCAGCCGGTGGGGGCGAGGAGGCTGGCCTGGGCGTTGCGGTAGCCGTTGGCCTCGCCGACGGTGACGCACTCCTGCCAGGTCTTGTTGGCCTGGTCGAGGATCGCCCTGTCGAAGTCGGCGACCGCGGTCACCTGGGCGCTCGCGTCGGCGTGCATCCGCATGACGCGCTTGTGCGCGGTGGCGTTCTTCTCGTAGCCCTCGTAGGGACCGACGACTTTCGCGAGCTCGGCGGACCGCTTGTAGGCGGAGGCGGTCATCAGGGACGTGATCGCGGCGGCGATCGCGCGGCCGCCGTCGGAGTCGTAGGCGTGGCCGGTAGCCATCAGCAGGGCGCCGAGGTTCGCGTAGCCGATACCGAGCTGACGGTAGGCCCTTGTCGTATCCCGGATTTTCTCTGTTGGAAAGTCTCCGAACGTGATGGAGAGGTCCATCGCGGTGATGATCAGCTCGGACATCTTGGCGAATCGCTCAGCATCGAACGTTTCGTCGTTCTTGAGGAACTTGAGCAAGTTGATGCTGGCGAGATTGCAGGAAGAGTTGTCAAGCGAGAGGTACTCGGAACACGGATTGCTTGCGGTGATCCGGCCTGTCTCCGGGTTGGTGTGCCAGTTATTGATCGTGTCGTCGTACTGGACGCCAGGGTCTGCGCACTCCCACGCCGCCTGGGCAATCTTGCGGAAGAGCCCTTTGGCGTCGACGGTCTCCATGACCTCGCCGGTCCTCCGAGCGAGCAAGTCGAAGGACTTGCCGTTCTCGACGGCGTGCATGAACTCGTCGCTGACGCGGACGGAGTTGTTGGCGTTCTGGTACTGGACACTGATGATGTCCTGGCCGCCGAGGTCCATGTCGAAGCCGGCGTCGCGCAGGGCACGAATCTTGTCTTCCTCGCGGGCCTTGGTCTCGATGAACGCTTCGACGTCGGGGTGGTCCACGTCGAGGACGACCATCTTGGCGGCACGGCGGGTGGCGCCGCCCGACTTGATGGTGCCCGCGCTGGCGTCCGCTCCGCGCATGAAGGACACTGGGCCGCTCGCGGTCCCGCCCGAGGTGAGCAGTTCCTTGCTCGACCTGATCCGGGACAGGTTCACGCCCGAGCCAGAGCCGCCCTTAAAGATCAGGCCCTCTTCCCGGTACCACTCGAGGATCGACTCCATTGTGTCGTCTACGGCAAGGATGAAACACGCGCTTGCCTGCCAGGGGGAGGCGGTGCCGACGTTGAACCAGACGGGGGAGTTGAAGCTGAAGATCTGGTGGATCAGCGCGTACTTAAGCTCGTGGTCGAAAATCTCGGCGTCATCGTCAGAGGCGAAGTAGCCGTTGGCCTTTCCCGTCTCCGTGTAGGCGCTCGTCACGCGGTCGACCAGCTGCTTGAGCGACCACTCGCGCTGCGGTGTGCCGACGGCGCCGCGGAAGTACTTGGTGGTCACGATGTTGCCCGCGTTGATCGACCAGAAGTCCGGAAACTCCACACCGTACTGCTCGAAGTTGACCGAGCCGTCGCGCCAGTTCGTCATCACGACGTCGCGCCGCTCCCAGGTGACCTGGTCGTACGGGTGCACGCCTGGGGTGGTGTGGATCCGCCGGACCTTCAGCCCCTTGCTGCGCTTGCCCTTGCGCGCCGCCGGACCGTTCACCGTTTCAGTCATGACTCCCTTTCCCCCTTAGTCGCGGATCCACGCTGGATCCGTCTCATCAGCGTCTTCGTTCGTGGCACCCCGTAGGGCGGCAGCATCAAACGCTGTCGCCGCCCTGGTTGCGGCCACGCAGTTCGGAGATCTCCTTTTCGAAGTCGTCGAGCGACTCGAAGCCCCGGTAGACCGAGGCGAACCTGAGGTAGGCGACCTCGTCGAGGTCACGGAGCGGACCGAGGATCGCCAGCCCCACCTCGTGAGACGGCACTTCCGCCAGTCCGCGTGACCTGATCGTTTCCTCAACGCGCTGCGCGAGCATCGCGAGCTGGTCCACGTCGACCGGCCTGCCCTGACACGCGCGCTGCACGCCGCGGACGATCTTGTCCCTGTTGAACTGCTCGGTCACCCCGCTGCGCTTGGCCACCATCAAGATGACCGACTCCTGCGTGGTGAACCGCCGTCCGCACTCCGGGCACGACCGCCGTCTGCGGATGGCGGTCCCGTCGTCCGCGACCCGGCTGTCGATCACCCGGCTGTCCGCGTGGCGGCAGAACGGACAGTGCATTGCGCTCACCTCCAGCGCCTTGCCGTAACCCCGCATCCAGTACCCACAGGTGAGGCGGTTATCCACAACCTGTAGAAGAACCACATCAGTGTAACTACTAGATGTTGTGGTTAACCGTAGACCAGAGACCCACCCCTAGGCAAGCCGGAAGCCCGTAGAAGCGAAAATCCATTGGGTCATGCCACCTTTGTACCGCGCGGGTCCGACATTCTAGCGACACGTCGAACAGATGTTTGGTGAAAACTCAAAGTGGCGCTAGGCTCGTACTCGTAAGCGGCAAACCATGATTCGGAGGTTCATCCGATGGACGACAACGCAGACCATGGCTCTACCGAAATCGCGGACGTACCGGTCCGCCCCAAGGGCAGACCCGGCCGCAAGCCCAAGGGCAGCGTTCCCGTCGTGATCCCTGAAACGCCCGACAAGCCAGACCCCGATCACGTGCTCACCTGGCGGCAGCGCAAGGTGCTCCAGGTGATCAGGGACTCGGTGCAGAAGCGCGGCTACCCGCCGTCGATGCGGGAGATCGGCGAGGCGGTCGGCCTGACTAGCACGTCGAGCGTGTCGTACCAGCTGTCCACGCTGCAGCGGAAGGGTTACCTGCACCGCGACGTCGGCCGACCGCGGACCGTCGAGGTTCGGCTCCCCGGGCACCCGGCCATCCGCCCCGACCAGGCCAAGGATGGCGAGCCGGAACTGACCGCCGATGGCCTGGACATCGCTTCACAGGAGGCGGCCTACGTGCCGCTGGTCGGGCGGATCGCGGCGGGCGGCCCGATCCTCGCCGAGCAGCAGGTTGAGGACATCTTCCCGCTCCCCCGGCAGCTCGTCGGCGAGGGCACCCTCTTCATGCTCAAGGTCGCCGGTGACTCGATGATCAACGCCGCCATCGCTGACGGCGACTGGGTTGTCATCCGCCAGCAGGAAAACGCCGAGAACGGGGAGATCGTCGCCGCCATGATCGAGGGCGAGGCCACCGTGAAGACGCTCAAGCAGAGCGACGGGCACGTCTGGCTGATGCCGCACAACCCGGCCTTCACGCCGATCCTCGGGGATGACGCCGCCATCCTCGGCAAGGTCGTGGCAGTCCTCCGACGCGTCTAGGACGCGACGATGTTGACCAGCTTTGGCGGGCGTACGACTACTCGCCTGACCTCCAGGTCGGCTAGGGCGCGGGCCACCCCCGAGGCGGCCATCGCCAGGTCACGCAGCTCGGCCTCGGTGACATCCGGTGAGACTTCCAGCCGGTCGCGGACCTTTCCGTTCACCTGAACCACGCAGGTGACAGTCTCCTGGACCAGGAGAGCTTCGTCCGCGGCCGGCCAGGAGGCACGCGCAACGGACGGGATGCCAGACGGGCCCACCGGGCCGCCCAGCATCTCCCAGCACTCCTCCGCGGTGTACGGGGCAAACAGCGACAGCATCACGGCCAGGGCCTCGGCGGCTTCCCTCACCGCTGGGTCGGCTGCGCCAGGACCGGAATCGATAGCCTTGCGGGTAGCGCTGACCAGCTCCATTAGCCGGGCCACCGCGACGTTCAGGTGGTAGTTCTCCACCTGCCGGCTCGCCTCGTCGATGGCCCGGTGAGTGACCCGCCGCAGGTCGCGGTCGCCGGCCGCGAAGTCACGGGCGGCCGGTCCGGCAGCCGCGACGTCAGATGCGATCCGCCACACCCGGCCCAGGAACTTGACCATCGCGTCCGCGTTCACATCCGCCCAGTCGATATCGTCCTGCGGCGGCGACGCGAAGATCATCGTCGTCCTGATGGCGTCCACGCCGTACACGCCGATCTGCTCGCCCAGGTTGACGCCGTTGCCCAGCGACTTGGACATCGCCTTGCCGCCGTTGATGACCTGGCCCTGGTTGATCAGCCGGGTAAACGGCTCACCGAACTTCAGCAGGCCCATGTCCTGCAGCACCTTGGTGAAGAAACGTGCGTACAGCAGGTGCAGGATGGCGTGCTCGACGCCGCCAACGTACAGGTCGACCGGCGCCCAGCGGTCCACGTCCTCCGCGCGGAACGGCCCTTCGGTCCAGCCCGGCGAGCAGTACCGGAACTGGTACCAGGAGGAATCCACGAAGGTGTCCATCGTGTCGGTGTCACGCAGCGCCGCACCGCCGCACTTGGGGCACTCTACGTTCACCCAGTCGGTGGCTGCCGCCAGCGGCGACACCCCCTTCGGGGCCAGGTCGGCGCCCCGCAGGTCAGGCAGCACAACCGGCAGCTGGTCCTCGGGAACCGGCACCTCGCCGCAGGCCGGGCAGTGGATGATCGGGATGGGCGTGCCCCAGAATCGCTGCCGGGACAGCAGCCAGTCGCGCAGCCGGTAGTTGACCGCGGCGCTGCCCAGGCCCTTACCCGACAGGACTTCAATGATCCGGGCGATCGCGGCCGCCTTGTTCAGCCCGTCCAGCGGACCGGAGTTCACCAGCAGGCCGTCGCCCGGGGTGGCCACCCCGGTCTCCGCCGGGTCCGCCTTGTCGGTCGCTACGACCACCCGCACCGGCAGCCCGAACTTCCGGGCGAAGTCCAGGTCGCGCTGGTCGTGCGCCGGCACCGCCATGATCGCGCCAGTCCCGTAGTCGGGCAGGACGTAGTCCGCCGCCCACATCGGGATGCGCTCGCCATTCACCGGGTTGACCGCGTGCACACCCAGGAAGACACCTGTCTTCTCCCGGTCGGTGGACTGCCGCTCGATGTCGGTCAGCTTCCGCACCTGCGCCAGGTATGCATCGAACTCCGCACGATGGGAGTCAGTGACCAGCTCGGATGCCAGCGCCGAGTCCGCCGCGACCACCATGAACGTCGCGCCGAACAGCGTGTCGGGGCGGGTGGTGTAGACGGTCACCGGCTCGGCGCGGCCCTCCACGGCGAAATGGACCTCGGCGCCGGTCGAGCGGCCGATCCAGTTTCGCTGCATGGTCAGCACCCGGTCGGGCCAGTTCCCTTCCAGCGCCGCGGCGTCTTCCAGCAGCCGGTCCGCATACTCAGTGATCTTGAAGTACCACTGGGTCAGCACCCGGCGGACGACTTCGGTGCCGCACCGCTCGCACCGGCCAGCGATCACCTGCTCGTTGGCCAGCACGGTCTGGTCCTTCGGGCACCAGTTGACGTAGCCGCCCTTCCGGTAGGCCAGGCCGCGCTCATAAAACCGCAGGAACAGCCACTGGTTCCACCGGTAGTACTCGGGGTCGCAGGTCTGCAGCCGCCGCGACCAGTCGAACGACGTCGCGTACCGGCGGAAGGACGCGGCCTGCGTTTCGATGTTCTTGTAGGTCCAGTCGAGGGGATGGGTGTTGTTCCTGATGGCCGCGTTCTCGGCGGGCAGCCCGAAAGCGTCCCAGCCGATCGGGTGCAGCACGTTCTTGCCGCGCAGGAACCAGTACCTGGCGATCGCGTCACCGATGGCATACGCCTCGGCGTGCCCCATGTGCAGGTCGCCCGAGGGATACGGGAACATGTCAACCAGGTAGAACCGCTCCCGCGGGTCGGCGGGGTCGTCGGTGGCACGGAACGGGTCTAGTTCCGCCCAGCGGGCCTGCCACTTGTCCTGGATATCACGCGGATCGAAGCGCTGTGCCTCGTCGGCGTTCTCGACGGCGGTCATCGTGTCCTCACCCTTGATCGGTCCGGCTAGGGATGCTCAGCTCCCCAGGTCCTGCCAACAAAAAAGCTCCCCGGGCACGAGGAGCGGCCGCGTCGGTGACAGAAGGTTTGCCGACGCGGCTAGCTAAGGAGCAGCCGGACAGGACGCACGACGTCAGGATACCGCATCCATCCCGCTCTCGCCGGGTAGCCGGACACCACGCTATGTACACGAACCCATAACGCTGGTGTGGCAGTACGGCAACATTGTCACGACAGGCTGGAGCCATGACCCAGACGACCTCACCCGAACCGAAGCGCATCGCCCTGGTCGCCCATGACCACCGGAAAGGCGACCTGCTCGAGTGGGCCGAATACAACCGGGACATCTTGGCTGACCACACCCTCTACGCGACCGGCACCACTGGGCGGCTGCTAGGCGACACGCTCGACCTGCCCGTGACCTGCTTCCAGAGCGGCCCGCTCGGCGGCGACCAGCAGATCGGCGCGCTGATCGCCTCGGGGCGCCTCGACATGCTCATCTTCTTCTGGGACCCGATGAGCCCGCAGCCGCACGATTCCGACGTCAAGGCCCTCGTCCGGGTCGCTGTGGTGTGGAACATCCCGATCGCGTGCAACCGGACGAGCGCCGACTTCCTCATCACCTCGCCACTGCTCGGACAGGCCCGCCGGAACCCCGCTCCGCTGACCGCACCGCTCGCGATGATGTCCTTACCGCGGTTATCGCGGCTTGCGTCGCCTTACGCGGATGCCCTCGCGCGGGCGATCGACGGCTCCCAGTCGGGACGCAGCGGCATGCCTGACGTGCCGTCCTTGTGCAGCTTCACGCCCAGGATCTGGTGGAGCTGAACCACGTTGCGGTCGAACCCCAGCTGGGAGCCGGCCATGTAGAGCCGCCAGACGCGGGCCGTGCCCTGGCCGACTTCCTCGACCGCCTCATCCCAGTGCGCGTCAAGGTTGGCGCACCAGGCCGCGAGGGTCTTGGAGTAGTGCTCGCGGATGTTCTCCTCGTGCCTGATCTCGAAGCCGTGGTCGTTCATCTGGCCGACTAGCCAGCCCGGGCCCTCGAGTTCGCCGTCCGGGAAGACGTACCGGTTGATGAACCCTTCCTTCTTGAGAGACGGGCCGGTGTTGTCCGGGCGGGTAATGCAGTGATTCAGCATCCGGCCGCCGACCTTGAGCTTGCCGTTGAGGAAGGCGAAATAACCGGGGACATTCGCCTTGCCGATGTGCTCAGTGATGCCGATGGAGCTGATCGCGTCGAAGTCGGTCTCCTTGACGTCCCGGTAGTCCAGGTGACGGACCTCGGCCAGGTCTTCGAGGCCCGCCTTCTTGATCGCCTCCTGCGCCCAGGTCGCTTGCTCGGCCGAGAGCGTCACACCGAGAGCCTTGACGCCGAACTCGCGGGCCGCGTGCATGACCATGCCGCCCCAGCCGCAGCCGACGTCGAGGAGGCGCATCCCTGGCTGGAGCGCCAGCTTGCGCGCGACAAGGTCGAACTTGTACTCCTGCGCCTCTTCAAGCGTGGCGTTTTCAGTGGGGTAACAGGCGCAGGTGTAGGCCATCGTCGGGCCGAGCACCCACTCGTAGAAGCGGTTGGAGACGTCGTAGTGATGCGAGATCGAGTTCGCGTCCCGGCCTTTGGAGTGCATCCGGCCGATGGTGAAGCGGCGGCTGTTGACCCGCACCTCCTGCGGCGGCGGGGGGATTCTGGGCAGCAGGACCTTCGGTCCGCCGAGCTCCTGGAGGAGCTTGAACCGCTCGCCCCAGCTGATGCTCATCTCCTGCGCCTTGGACAGCCGCGACAGCGCGGTGAACATGTCGCCGTCGACATCCAGGTGGCCGGAGACGTACGCACGGGCCAGGCCGAGTGCGCCCGGCGCCTGCGCCAGGTAGGAGACGGCAATCGGCGATCGGACGGTGATCTTGACCGGCGAGCCGGGGGTGCCCGCCGTTGATCCGTCGTATGCCTGAAATTCAACCGGAGCGTCCGGGCCCACAATCGCCTCGAACACCTCAGCCAGCGCCATAGACCGTTCCTTTCACCTCGCGGCCGCTTGGTGTGCGCCGCTTGTCTTCCCTGCGTTGCCCCGCGTCGCCGCGGGGTGGTACTGCCCTGGCAGCCGCGTCAGCGGCGGCGCACGCACTTGTCGTAGAGGCCGAGCAGCCTGCCGTTTCCGTCGTACTCGGCCTTGAGCTTGTCATAAGACGCGCCGTTGTACCTAGCGCGGAATTCGTCCTCGGAGTAGAAGGCGGTGGAGTACAGCGACTTGTGGCCGCCAAGCGCGCTGACCTCCTCCTCTACCATCCGGTTGTAGTACCCGTCGGTCTTGCCGGGGGGTAGCGAGCAGGTGCCCCAGAAACCGAAGTTGACGTACACCTCGCCCGGCTGCATCGGGTACAGCGTCCAGGTGTGCTCGCCGCGCAGCCGGATCGGGCACAGCCAGATCGGGGTCATCCGCACCGTCTTCGCGAACCAGGCGAGGAAATCACTGCCGCGCTCCACCGGAATCTCCACGTCCTGCGTGACGAACTCGCGCTGCGGCGTGCCCCGGTTCTCCCGCAGCGCCGCCGTAAGGCCGTACTTCTGATCGAAGGCGACGATCTTGCGGTAGACGTCGGAGCGCCGGTATTTGCGCGGCCACAAGCGGCGGATCGCCGGTTGCTGCACCCCGAACGCGTGGGAGCACCAGAACCAGTCCGTGTCCCAGCGCCAGATGTAGTCCTTGATCGTGAGGAAGTCCTCACGGCTGGTCCGCAGGGACTTGTAGAAGATCTGCTGGCCGGTGTAGTCACTGAGCCACGGGGCCTTGTCGCTGAAGGCGCCGACGGTCAGGTAAAGCTCATTCGCGCTGAATGCGACTCCGTCGAGGAAGTCGGCCCGGTGCCCCTGGTAGCTGCCCTCGCGCGCGATCTGGGCGATCGCGGCCATGCAGCCCGCCGGGTCGCTGAACGCGAAGTGCCGCAGGTGCACGTACGGCCTGACCGGCATGAGCTCAATGGTCAGCGCGAGCGAATAGCCGAGCGTGCCGTAGGAGTTCGGGAAGCCGTAGAACAGATCACTGTGCTCGTTGTCGCTGGTGGCGGTTATCACCCGTCCGTCACCGGTGAGAATCTGCATCTCGGTGACAGACTCGTGCGGCAGGCCATGCCAGAGCGAGGTCGACTCGATGCCCAGGCCGGTGACGGCGCCGCCCAGCGTGATGGTCTTGAGCTGCGGGACGACAAGCGGCATCAGGCCGTGCGGCAGCGTAGCCGCGCATAGGTCCTCATAGGTGGTCATGCCGCCGACGACGGCGGTCCGGGTGGCCGGGTCCACGTGAATGACGCGGGCGAACGCGGATACATCGAGGACGGCGCGCTCCGCGCCTGGCTGGCCGCGCTGTCCAGAGTCGCGGAACCGGAACAGGTTCGACGTCGGCTTAGCGAGGCGCACGGTCACGCCCGCTGGCACCGCCGCGTAAGCCTCGCGCAGCCGGGCCACCGCCGCCTCGTGCGCCGCCAACTTCGCGGGCGGCAGTGCTGAGATGCCGGTCACGTGCTCCTCCTCGCTACTTCATCGCTGCCCGCCTTGCCCCGGGTAACCATCCTGACAAGGATGCGCACCGGAGCACAAACAGGGCAAGCCCGCGCCTCGCCGGGCAGACGGCTCAGGCAGTGTATCGGGTCCGTCTCGTCCACATCCGCACACCTCACCTGCGGGGACTGTCCCGGACAAGCTGGCCGGTGGCGGGCCGTCCGCGGCCGGCCTCCGCGTCGCCATCGCGGTCCTCCTGGGCGTCGTAGCTGGCGGCGACTTCCTCCGGCGTCATCGGCAGCCGCGCCATCGAAGGCGGCGCCCCGGAGTCAAGGACGTCGCGGAGCAGCAGGGCCATCGAGTAGCGGGGGCTGTCGGCCAGTGCCCGGTCGAGCGCCACGTTGCCAAGCGCGCCGTTGCCTGACTGCCAGGCGACAAAGCCGAGCAGCGCAGCCGGACCCGCCACGTACCCCGGCCTGGCTAGCCGGGTCAGATCAGTCCAGAGCCGCCGGTGCGCGTCGGCGCTGTCGGGGTCCATCCGCGCCCACGCGTCATCGCGGACCCGCAACTCGCGCAGCGCAACGGTGAGCCAGGCGGCGTACTCGGTTCCGATCGGTTCGCCCGCGCGGTAGCGGCTGATGGCTTCCCGGACAAGCACAAGCCCTGCGGCGGCCGTCAGCCGGCGAGCCGAAACCCGAATGCCGGCGTCACGAAGCCGGGCCGCGCACTGCGCTATGTGCTCCTCGGCCTCCTGCGTGGCACGACCCATCGCCTCGGCCCGTTCGCCGCCAGCAGCCGCGACCGTGGCGGCGAGTTCGTCCCGGCTGGGCAGGACCCGTCGTCCAGCAGTCAGGAAGGCGCGCGTTACCGGGTGATCGGTGAGATCGAAGGGGGTGCCCTCCGGCGGACAGCAGGACGCTTCGGTACACACATAGGACCAGTACCGCCCTCCTTCGGCACGGAGCATCTCGAAGATGGTGATCCCCGCTTCTGCCGCGCGTTCCCGCAACGCGGTGGCGACCGGAGCAACCGCGTCGTCCGGGCCGTAGCCAACCGCTGCCGCCGTTGTGACTCGCTGGCTCAGCAGCACGTCCACCATGTGCTCGACGACCGCGGCGGCACGCGCGGGGTCGCCTGGGTCAGGCAGGTCGTAGCGGAAGGTGACGCGGACCTGATCGCGGGGACGTTCGGTCCCGATGACCACCAGGCTGCTGGCCGGCTCAAACTCGAGGATCGCCGGGATGGCCGCGAGCAGCGACATCGGCGAGCTGATCCGGACCGATCGCCCGGGCACCCCGGTATCCGGGCCGCGGCCGGCTGACGTGGCCGTCCTTGGCATCCGAGGCGTTGCGGCCGTCCGCTCGGCGCGCGGGGGCCGGCCAGGGCCTGCCTGGGCCGGCCGGGATTGAGTCCACCCGGACTGGGTCTCGCGGGACCGGGTCTCGCGGGACTGGGTCTGCCGGGATTGGCTCGGGCGGGACCGGCTCGGCCGAGACTGGGTGGCGGTGGCAGCGGGGCTGACAGTGGCGCTGGCATCGGGGGCGGGATCGCTCGCGGGGAGTTGCTGTGTCATGGAACCAGCGTGCGCGGGGGCAGGCAGGATGAGGACGGGACCGGACGACCTGTTGACAAGTCCCGGCTTCCACAGGGGACGGACGGTCTGGCTTGACAGCGAAACGCGCAGCAGGTAGCAGTACCGATCCCGCTACAGCGCGACCCCAAGGAGCGCGTCGACTGTGGCGCGGACTAGGTCCCCGTTGCGCGGGTCGCTCTCGGCGCTCGGCTGTGCGTCCAGCACCTCACCGGCCCACTCGTCTACCGCCACGAGCGCTCCCGGCGCGTCCAGGTCGTCGGCCAGCCGGTCGCGCACGGTCGCGAGAACCGGTGCCGCCAACGGTCCCGGCTGGTCAGCGCGCGTCGCGGTTCGCCATCGATCCAGCCTTGCCTGAGCCTGTGCGAGCACCTCGTCGGTCCACTCCCAGTCTGACCGGTAGTGATGCGCGAGCAGCGCCAGCCTGATGGCCATCGGGTCCACGCCGTCCGCCCGCAGCTTGGAAATGAAGACGAGGTTGCCCAGCGACTTGGACATCTTGGACCCCTGGTAGGCCACCATGCCGGAGTGCGCGTAGACCCGGGCGAACGGGTGGCCGCCCGGGCCGCCCGGGCAGGCGACCCGGACATGTGACGCGCTCATCTCATGGTGCGGGAACACCAGGTCGCTGCCGCCCGCCTGAACGTCGAAGGCGGGGCCGAGGTACTCGGTGGCGATCGCGGCGCACTCCACGTGCCAGCCCGGTCGGCCGCGGCCGAACCGCGAGTCCCAGGCCGGCTCCCCGGGCCGCTCCGCGCGCCAGACCAGCGGATCAAGCGGGTCCTTCTTGCCCGGCCGGTCCGGGTCCCCGCCACGCTCGGCGGACAGCTCCGTCATCTGCTCGACAGTCAAGCCGTATGCGGTGCCCGCCCCGCACAGCGCGCCGAAATCCTGGTCCGCGGCACGGGACAGGTAAACGTCGCCGTCGAGGTCATACAGCGCCCCCCGGGTCACGAGTTGCTCCGCGAACTTGTCGATCAGCGGAATGGCCTCGACCGCGCCGATGTAGAAGTCAGGCGGCAGGTTCCGCAGCGCCACCATGTCATCGCGGAACCGGTCGGTCTCGCGGAGCGCGAGGTCCCGCCAGTCCTCCCCGTCGCGATCGGCGCGCTCGAGCAGCGGGTCGTCGACGTCGGTAACGTTCTGGGTGTAAACCACCTCATGCCCGGCGTCGCGCCAGGCGCGCACCAGCAGGTCCCAGGCGGTAAAGGTGGCAGCGTGCCCCATGTGAGTCGCGTCGTACGGGGTGATCCCGCACGCGTACAGCGTGGCCACGTGCCCGCTGGCGGCGACGGTGAGCTCCCCGGTCGCCGTGTCCCGCAGCCGTACTTCCGCCCCTCGCCCCGGCAGCACGGGAACCTCAACGGCACGCCATGAATCCATAGATGCCAGGTTACAGCCCCATTGCCCGATGATCGGATGTGCTGCTGTGCCGCCTGCGGGGGAGACGACCCTCCTGCAGCCGCCCGTTATGAGGGACGGCTCGTCCCCCATACCCCCGTGGTGGGGAGCACCCAAGAACGGGGTGCCCCCACTGTGGCTGGAGTTCGAGCAGAGCCGGACTTCAGTCGAAGTTGTTCTTGCGGCCTTCGCGC
>Ga0123356_10001289_pt1 | contig 27769 bp, 21 predicted proteins | sample TergutEmb28metaG_2_FD_92546 | JGI IMG/M metagenome (GOLD analysis project Ga0123356, IMG submission 92546) | Embiratermes neotenicus P3 segment gut microbial communities from Petit-Saut dam, French Guiana - Emb289 P3 | ecosystem: Host-associated > Arthropoda: Insects > Digestive system > Gut ...
CCGCCTTAACACCTAACGTAGACGAAGAATTAATGAGCGCTGTCTTTTGGTAGAGCCAACGTAGGGGGGTACTGTTGTGGAGTACGAGCAGGGGGGCTACTGTTGTGGAGCACGAGCAGGGGGCGGGTGCCCCCTGCGGCGCTTAAAATAAGACCAGGTAGCAGTGCTTCAGCATTTCAAATTTTGCACGGGGTGAACGGCCCCGGAATGATGAGTTGGAGTAGCAGAAGCGTTCGAGGGGGTCGCGAGTGCTGCCTAAGCCCCCGGCGGGGCCCCGGAGGGTGTTTTTTTGGTTACTTTTTTGTCACACAAAAAAGTGACTCGCCGGGAGGCGAAACCTGCGGCTGCCGCGCAGCGGAAATGCCCGGGCCGCAGGCCCAGCAACAAACCGGCCCGGGGGGGCGAAAGAATATTTTACCCCCCCTGGAAGGGGAAAAGAAATGCTTTTAACCCCCCGCCCGGGAGGGCAGAAGAATTGTTTTTGAAAACAGCCGGGCCGCAGGCCCAGCAATAACCCCCCCTAGCCCCCCGCAGGGGTGAAAAGAAAGGGTTTTAAACCCCCCCCTGGAAGGGGAAAAGAAATGCCTTTAACCCTCGCCGGCCTCTAACAAACAAAGCCTCAACAAGTTGAGGGCCTGCGCCGCAGCCATACGCTGCACCTCCTTGCGGGCGCCCGGCCAAAATACCCTGGCCTCGCGCAACACCCCTCGGGGGCCCATGCAGGCTATGAAAAAAAGCCCCGCCTGCTCCTCGGGGGGGGGAGGGGGGGAGGCTACCCTGCCCCCCCCGGCATAGCCCGTTATGGCCAAACCCCAGTCCGTCTCTAAACGCTCGCGTACCCCCTGCGCCAAAAGCCGCGTCGTCTCGGCCGAAACCTCCCCGTGCACCCCCAACGCCTCCTCCGAAAGCCCCACCCACAAACGCTTGGCCTTGGCGGTATAGGCTACCGCACTGCCCAGCATACACCGGCTCGCCCCAGGCCTCGCCGTTAACTCCGCCGCCACCTGCCCCCCCGTACAACTCTCCGCAACCCCCACCGTCTGCCCCCTCTCTAACAATAAGTCCACCAGCCCCTCCCCTAGGCCCTCCTCCCCTTCGCCAAACACGGCCACCCCCAGGGCCTTGCGCGCCGCCGCTACCACCCCCCCCTCCAACTGCGCCAAAGCCTCCACCGTCCCCGCCTCACACAAAAGCTTCACCTCTACCGCCGGAAAGCGTACGCGAAAACCTACCCTCACCGCGGGGAATGCGGCCGCTATGGGGGCCATGGCCTCGTCTATGAGAGACTCGGGCAGGCCCATACATTGCAGCCGCCGAAGCTTGCGGAACATACGCCCCTCGGCGGGGGGGCTAGGGGAGGGGAGGAGGGGGGGGGTAGAGGGGAGGAGGCATTCCTCCAACCACCCCAACAGGGCCCCCTCTACAAAAGCCCTAAACTCCCTGGGTACCCCCGGCAATAAAAATACCTCACAGGAGGCCATGCGCAGGTGCACCATGGGCGCGGAGCCTACCCGGTTGAGGACATAACGCGCCCCCTGGGGTATCCACGCCTGCTTCTTCGCAGCCTCCGTCAGGCGAAACCCCAGCCTTTGGGCGCGCGCCTCAATGCTTTGGAAAATGTCGGCGGAATAGGCCAGGGGAAGCCCCGCCGCCTGCGCCGCACATGCCACCGTCAAATCATCCGCCGTCGGGCCTAACCCCCCGGAAACCACCAGCACCTGGGCGCGCGCAGCGGCCTCCCGGAGGGCCCCTACCAACTCACCCCTCTCGTCCCCTACCACGGTACTTCGCGACACCCGTAGCCCCAGGCGCTCCAACAAGCAGGTTTGCAAAAAGGCGCCGTTGCTGTCCAACGTCAACCCCGTCAGCAATTCGTCCCCCGTACAAAGTATTTCAATGCGCATGGCTGGTGTCCCCTTTGGCCGTTATAGGGTTTAAGGCTCGTTTTGGCTCGGCTGAAGTCCACAAAGCGTCCACTCCCTACCCCCTCCCTTCCGTTATTAAGCACTACCGGAGCTTGCCCCTCGCCCTACCCCCCCCTCCTTGTTTGATGATAAAACGGCAACCCTCATTCCAGGGTGTCGTCGTCCTCGTCTTCGGGCAGCGCGCCTTGCTCGGGCGCCAGCTTTTCCAACTCTGTCAGCGCGGCTTGCTTGGCATGCTTGCTGAGCCAAAGCACCAGGGACTCCAAGAGGCCAAACAGCAAATAGGCTGAGAAATAAACCACCAATACCCAGCCGGGGTGCCATACAAAACCGACGTATAGGCCTACGAGGAGTATGCCTAAAAAACAGAGGATGGTTTTACGGTTAATGCGTAACTCTTTAAATGTGCGGTAGCGTACCGTAGAAACCATTAACAGGGCCAAAAACACCGTCGCCGCGGCGGCCGCTACATGTATAGGCATACCCCCAAGCGTCCACGTTTGAATGTCCTCATAGGCGACAAAAACCCAGGAAACCACCACTCCTGCTGCCAGAGGAATGGGCAGGCCCACAAAAAACGCCGAGTTTTCAGGAGAAGTTGGGCGTTGGGCCAAGACGTTGAAGCGGGCCAGGCGCAAGGCTCCGCACAGGAGGAAGAGGAAAGCCAGGAGGATGCCCCCCAGGCCCAGGGGCTCCAAAACCCACTTATAAAGCAAGAGGGCAGGGGCTACGCCGAAGGTGACGACGTCGGCCAGGCTGTCGAGTTGCACGCCAAACTGGCTTTGGGTGCGTGTGAGGCGTGCGACGCGGCCGTCCAAGCCGTCGAAGAAAATGCCGAAAAAAATGGCCAACGCGGCCTGGTAGAGGGCGCTGGGCGTCACACGGGCGGCCGAGCACAAGCTTAGGGCATAAAATCCACACAAAATGGAGGAAGCCGTAAACAAGTTCGGCAAAACAAACATGAGGCGATGCAACTTCATGGGTTAGGGCACTCTAGCAGAAACCCACACATAAAAGGTAATGAACACACTTGCTCCACCTAAGTTAATAACAGCTTGCAGGGCAATATGCTTAGTCCCATTTAGGTTGACAAGGCAAGCAGAGGTGGGGGGGGTATTTTCGCCCTCCGGGCGGGGGGTAGTTTTCTCCCATAGGTTGTTTTATTAGCCCCTAGCGGGGCGGCCTATTAAAGGAGGGGGGGTATTGGGCCTGCGGCCCGGCTGTTTTCAGAAATGGTTTTCTCGCCCTCCGGGCGGGGGTGTTGCTGGGCTTGCGGCCCGGCGGTCTCCTTTCTTCGAGCGTTGTTTTTTTCTCACTTTGAATGTTTCTCTTAGGCCCTGGCGGGCCCGCTTTCTTTCCTCTCTTTGTGCGTTAGGTTTCGCCTGACGGCGAGTCACTTTTTTGTGTGACAAAAAAGTAACCAAAAAAACACCCTCTGGGGCCCTGCCGGGGGCTTTGGCAGCACTTGCGACCCCCTCGAACTCTTCTGCTACTCCAACTCATCATTCCGGGGCCGTTCACCCCGTGCAAATTTTGAAATGCTGAAGCACTGCTGCCTGGTCTTATTTTGAGCGCCGCAGGGGGCTATCACCCCCTGCTCGTGCTCCACAACAGCATGCCGTAGGGGACGCCGCCCTCGGCGTCCCGTGCCACAATTCACCCATGAACCCAACATCGGCACAGAAAATTCCCGGCGAAAATGACACCCCCCCCCCCTTGCTGTCGCCCGTACCCCCCAAAATTAGGGGATGTCATCTTCAAGGGGGGGCCCTACCGGTTCCCCAAATTTTTGCGTAATCCGCTTAGGCTTAGGAGGGGGTCCCCTAAAATCTTCCGAGGGTAAATAAGTTATGTAAGGGGGGGTAAAAGCGTTTTGTAAATGGGAAAACATCTGTTGAAAACACCACTCCACATGAGCGAGACTTTGCCATGCAACCGTAAGCTGCGCGCTTCTTTCCTCCGCAGCGCCATAACGATTTGCGACATAGGCTTCATAAAGAGCAGCGGCGGATGTTTGAACGGCATGAACGGCATCTTGAAACAGTTTGTCCATCTCTTGTTGCCAGGCTTCCATTTCTTTTGTCATGTATCCCTCCTTGAGTGTGCAACACTTCTTTCGGGACGCTTGCTTGAGGCTGCCGTGGCAGCCCAAACAAGTAAGTAAACCGTCATAACCGCAAACCGGCGGGCCCTAGGGCCCCTCGCTGGGCCGCCTTATAGGGGGCGCAAACGAAAAGCCGCGAAGGCTTATGGCAGTCGCGGCTTTCGCCGCGGTTATGTCGGGTTACTTAACCCGTTACTTCACCGTTACAAAGGCTAGCAATGCATGCCATTGCCGTCAAGCTTCGAGGCTTTCTGTTGATGTTTAACGTGGGGGTATTGGGTTTGCTGGGAATACCCCGTCATTATTTTGGAGTACGAGCAGGGGGTGATAGCCCCCTGCGGGGTTCGAGATAAGACCAGGTAGCAGTGCTTCGGCAATTCAAACATGCACGGGGTGAACGGCCCCGGAATGATGAGTTGGAGCAGCAGAAGAGTTCGAGGGGGTCGCGAGTGCTGCAGGAGCCCCCGGCGGGGCCCCGGAGGGTGTTTTTTTGGTTACTTTTTTGTCACACAAAAAAGTGACTCGCCGGTAGGCGAAAACTGACGCACAAAGAGAGGGAAGAAGCCGGGCCCGCCAGGGCCTAAGAAAAACATTCAAAGTGAGAAACTGAACCCCTGCCCGGAAGGGCAAAAGAATTGTTTTTGGAAACGGCCGGGCCGCAGGCCCAGCACCAATAACCCCCCCCGGAGGGTAAAAAAATTGTTTTTAAAAACGGCCGGGCCGCAGGCCCAAGAAAAACTCTGCCCATGTGGGCAAGCAGAAAATGTTTCGCCACCTGTTATGTCTGCGTTAAGCTGTATGGGGGAATACAACGTGGACACCAATGCGCTGAACAAACATATTGTCGTCATCTCCGGAATGTCAGGCTCCGGAAAATCCACAGCCATCAGCGCCTTGGAAGACATGGGCTATTTCTGCATGGACAATTTGCCTTCGCCCCTTTTGCCCAGCGCTGTCTTGCTGGCTGAAGAAGCCAAGGAAATGCGTCCGCTCGCATTTGTTGTCGACGTTCGCGAAGGCCCCTTCCTTGAGCGCGCTCCTGAAGTTTTTGAAAACCTCTCCGCCTCAGGCAAAAACGTCGACATTCTCTTCTTGGAGTCTTCAGACGAAGTGCTGTTGCGCCGCTATTCAGAAACGCGCCGCAAACACCCACTGGCCATGGACTTGCGGCTGCATGAAGGCATTTTGCGCGAGCGTGAAAAACTCTCATGGCTCAAAAGCCGCGCCACTTTCCACATTGACACCAGCAGCCTTACGGCACATGAGTTGAAAGCCACTTTGAGACGCATGTTTTCAGGGGCAACCACTTCAAGCTTTGTCCTCAACTTCATGTCCTTTGGGTTTCGTTTCGGGCTCCCAAACCAGGCAGATTTGGTTTTTGACGTGCGCTTTTTGCAAAATCCACACTTCATTCCCGAGCTCCGCCCCCTCACAGGAAGAGACTTGCGCGTCTCCAACTATGTCTTCGGCAACGAGGAAGCCCAAACCTATTTTCAGCTCCTGAAAAACTTCCTCGAATATATGCTTCCCAAATATGCCAATGAAGGCAAATCCTATGTCACCATTTGCATAGGCTGTACCGGCGGGAAACACCGCTCGGTCGCCATCGCCCAAGCGCTTTTCAACACCTTCAAAGACGGACCTTGGACCGCACACCTTTGGGACAGAGACATTTCACACAACGAGCCCCTCCCCCAATAAACCCTCCCCCCGGGGACTCAGTTGCTCAAAAACGATTCCAATTCCTTCAACGAAGAAATGTTATGGCGCTCAACAACAAAGCCTTCAGGCGCTTGAAACATAAAATGTTCGTTGCTGAAAGCTTCCTGAAAAGAAAGCAGCTCTATCTTCTGCGGCCAGAGCGTCTCTCCGTCTTGCTTGACAACCATCAACGTCGGAAAACACACGCCGCTTTCGGAAAGGCAATGCTCCTCTTGCATGACAAACTCTATGCTCCGCCCATCCACCCAAATCTCCTTCTTTAAAAAATCCAACGAGGGCCAACGTAGAACATAGGCCACAGTCGTCTCTCCACTTCCATCCCTCAAATGGTTTTCTAAACGCAATATGCGAGTGGAGCCTTGAGGCTCCAACCAGCTTTGCTTCAACCCTTTGGGCATTACCTTGGGCAATTGGAAACCCTCCGGCACAAAAGCACCCAAAAGCTTCGACAAAGCCACTTTGCGTTCCGCCGCAGGAAGCTTGAGGCTTAGGACGCTGAACTTCTTCGCAGACGGTTCAAGGCGATAATGGTCGCGGCCATCAAACCCCAAACTCAACTTTTGAGGCCGCTGCACCTCCACACGTAAAAAATCCGGAGCGCGAAAAACCAGCTGGTGTTCTATGGCCCCACCCGCCTCTTCTGTGTGGACTTGAATTGAAAAAGAAGAGAGCACTTTTTCACGGGCTTCCATCTTCTGCAAAATCTCGGCCGAACTCAGCAACGTCGACTCTTTCTTGCATGCAAATACACATAAAAGCCCACATGTAACCCAGCCTTTCCAAAACATTCATACGCTCCCTTCCCTAGGTGCTTGGCCCACAAAAAAACCCCTCTCTCCCAAGAGGGGCCTTGGTTGGCGGGTTGAAACTTGGAAAGCTTATTTGACGGCAATACCTACAGCTTCAGAGCTGGGCATACCCATGAGAATGGCAGACAATCCCCAAAAACCACCGCGGGGGCTCGTCCCGGCACTCTTCAGGTCCACCTTGTTCGCTCCCATGGACTTGGCTTCCGTTACCAGCAAGCCAATCACTTCGTCCAAATTCGTGTCCACAACCGTTAGGCTGTGCCAGAAAAATGTCCAACCCAAAGAGTTGGCTTGAATCACCGCAACAGGCTCGCCTCCATTGGCTACAATGTCCTTCATCGCTTCAGACTCAACCACTGTCGACTCAATACTCGTGCAGGCCATTAAAGTCACGCCAACGAAAGCTACGAGAAAACGTTTCATAAACCACTGACTCCTAGTTTGAATTTAAATAAAGCTTACAACACCTATAGAAAAATAACGGACCTCTATACCCACTCTTGGTTTTAGACACCTAAACGACACAATGTTAAAAAAACAAAACCGCTTAGAAACAGGCGCCTCTATCCTTGAGAAAAAGATGAAATAACCCTTTTTAGGAGCCTTAATCCTACATCAACTTCGCGTCAAACAGAAAACCATGCCTCCCCAAGCCTTTGAAGAATATTCTATTGGACTTATTGACTTTTTTTCAAAAGAAGGCCGGCTTGCCCAACATTGGCCGGGCTTTGTTTTTAGGCCCAGCCAGCAAACACTGGCTGTCGCTATAGCCCATAGCCTGCGGGGGGAGCGCTGGCTGTTGGCTGAGTCAGGTACGGGTACGGGCAAAACACTTGCCTACCTGGTGCCGGCTTTGCTGGGCTCAAAACGTACCGTTATTGCCACCTCTACCCGGACTTTGCAGGACCAGCTGTTTTTCCGGGACATGGCCATGCTTGAAAGCTTGTTGCCCCAAAAACCCTCCACCGCCCTCCTCAAAGGAAGACGAAATTATTTGTGCCTCTTGCGCTTTGAGCAGCACCAGGCCCAATACTTGACGGCACAGGCCAAGGTTGGGCTGCCCTATGTGGGAAATGTCGCCGAAAACGCCGCCTTCCATTCCCAATTCTGCCTTTGGGTGGAGCAAACCGAAACGGGGGAGCGCTCTGAAATTGAAATGCCGGACAACTGGCCTCTGTGGGAGCAACTTTGTGCCGGAGAAGAAAACTGCTTGGGCCATGAGTGCCCCCTCAAAGAAAACTGCTTTCTGTCCCGCGCTCGAAAAAAAGCGGAGCGCGCCCAGCTGATTATTGTCAACCACGCGCTGCTGTTTGCGGACCTCGCCCTCAAGGCAAGGCTTGGGGACAAGGCTTTTTTCATTCTCCCGGAATATGACGCCTTGGTGGTAGACGAAGCGCATGACATGGAGGCAGCCGCAACCGAAAACTTCGTCTATGGCCTCTCCAACCGCGAGTTGGAATTTCTCTCCAGAGACATTCTGCGCATGGCCACACGCCAAGGCGGGCTTTGGGGCTCCCTGGGGGCCCATTTGGCTGCTGCCTCCAATGCTTTTTTCGCGCCTTGGGTGGAAAATGCACATGCCCAGCAACCCATAAAACTCACGGCGGAGGACTTGTCGCGAGGGGAAAGCTTGTTTCAAACCCTCAAAGCCCTGGGCAGCCTCTGCAACGAAACCCAAAACGAGGACAAAGCCGGCGCACCCCTGCAACTCTTGGCTCGACGCATTGCTTGGGCGGAGCACAATTGGAAGGGTTTGGCCTTCGCGGAAAATTATGTGCGTTGGGCACAGCGGCGCGGCCTCCATTGGGTGGCCAAGGCCGCCCCCATTGACGTTGGGCCTCTGTTGCAACAAAACCTCTATGCGCGCGTCCGCTCGGGCGTCCTCACCTCTGCTACCCTCACCACGGGCCAAGCGGAGCAAACCGACTTCGCCTATGTGGCCCAGCGGCTGGGCTTCCAGGAAGGCACGTGGGACAGCCTGCATGTGCCCTCCCCTTTTGACTATTCCAAACAGGCCGCCCTCTATTTGCCTGCCCATATGCCCCCGCCGGACTCCCCCCTCTTCCCCCAGGCCCTTAACCAGGAGCTTTGGGCCCTCATCTCCCTCTTCGGAGGACGTACCCTCGCCCTCTTTACGAGCCTTCGCCAAATGCAACACAGCTTCGAGCAATTGGCCCCCCAACTCTCCGTCCCCGCTTTGCTCCAAGGCAGCAGGCCACGCCAAGCCTTGCTTGAGGCCTTCGTCCAAACCCCCTCCGTCCTCTTCGGCTCCCACAGCTTCTGGGAGGGCGTGGACATTCCAGGGGAGGCGCTGCGCCTGGTTACCATCGACAAAATACCCTTCGCCGTGCCTACAGAGCCCCTTACCGAAGCACGCCTGGACGCCCTTAGAAAACGCCGCCTCAACCCCTTCTCCTCCTATCAACTCCCCCAGGCCGCCCTTAGGCTTAAACAGGGTTTCGGTAGACTTATTCGGAATTCTGATGATTATGGTGTAGTTGCGCTAATGGATTCGCGTTTAAGAACAAAAAATTATGGAGAATACTTGCTTTCTTCTCTACCTCGGGCAAAACAATTGCTTACGTGGATGGAGGTCAAACATTTTCATGAAGGCAAGGCCGGTCTTCCCGCCTAGGCAGTCCCAGACGTTTTTTCTTTTTGCTTTTCACTTCAAGAATAATATTCTGTCCCAGGCATATGAATCACATTTTGTCGCAGACATACGATACGCTAGCAGCCGTTTGAATCCGGAGAAACGAAAAGGGTTGCCACTTCCATAACGTCTCACCAGAAAGACTCGTTTAATCGAAAGGAACTTATGAAACAGCTTCTAAGGTTATTGGTCGCGATGCCTTTCATCGCTTGGGCAAATCCTGATGATATGGCGGCTGAGCAAGCCGAGCCGGTGGAGCAGGTGGGGCAAGTGGAGCAAGAGGCCGCTCCCGCTCCTGAACCAGAGCCTGCCCCTGCCCCTAAAAAAGCAGCAGCGCCTTATACTCTGCCTTTCCAACTGCGCCCCATTTCTGCAGGCAATGTGGTGCGCCTCGACAACACCCTTGCCCTTTATGACGCCACAGAGTCCACCGTCCCAGGCGGCAAAGGCATGAAAGAAGTTTCCGTGCTGAATGCGGGATATACCTTCGCTCCGGACTTCGGCCTTTTGGCACGCATTGGTGTGGCTAATGACTTCCCCGACAAAGATGTCACCCCAGGTGCAAAAAATGGCTCTGCCCTCACCAACGGCATTTTGTTCCTCAACTATACACCCAAATTCCTGGACGGCGCCTTGCGCACGGCCTTCTATTTGGGCGTCTCAGCTCCCATCGGCTCCGGCGGTGGAAACAATGGCGATCAAAGCCTGAGAGCTGTCAACTCAGGCAGTGGGCTCGTCCGTGCGAATATGGACGGCGCTCTGCATCTGGTGAATGACATGGCCATCATTCCAGGCGTCGACATTGCCTATGTCGCGTATGGACTGACGGTGCAACTCGAAGTCACCTATTTGGAGATTTTCCGCGTCCGCGGTGAAGAGAAACAAGTAGCTGAGGTGGCCAAACGAAACCTCGTCGGCGGCCTGTTTGTCGGCTATTCCATCATTCCGCAATTGGCTGTAGGCGTGGAGCTTCGCTATCAACGTTGGCTTAAGCCCCCTCGCGCTATTCAAAACAATCTGGACAGCGACAGCCCAGAAGCGAACGACAGAGCCGACCTGCAAATGCAAAACATGACAATTGCGATAGGCCTCCGCGGCAACTTCAAAATCGGCGAGAAAACTTTCTTCAGGCCTGCCATCTCCTATGCCATGGGCATCATGGGCCAAATCGCCGACCAGAAATATCACCTCATCCAGCTGGACTTGCCCTTCTCACTCTAATTTGGGCAAAACAGAGTTAAAAAAACCAGCTGCCCTTGGGCGGCTGGTTTTTTTTGTGCCCCTTCCGTTGGCTTTTAAACCGGCCTAAAGCTCGTGGCTCATCAACAACTTTAACTTGCCGCTCTTCTTGCTGCTGAGCGCCCCCACCGTCATAAACCCTGCCTTGCGTACAAAAGTCACCACACCCTCATCCGAGGGGTCTACCCTCAACAACAAACTCTTGCGCGGCATCCCTAAGGCCATGCCATAGGCCTGCTTTAACAAAGAGGCCCCCACCCCCCGCCTCCGGTATTCCGGCTTCACCACAAGGTGGCGAAGAAAGGCCGTCCCCCTTACGGGGCCGTTGGGCTCCACCGTCACAAAACCCAAAACCTGCCCGTTGGCGCGCGCTACCTGTATCCGCTCCCTTAAACGTATCAATTTCTCCAGCATTTCTTGCGCTTCAACCTCTGAAAGCGGAAGGTTGGCCGCATAGAGTCGGGCCAAGGCCGGCAATTCTTCATCCGTCGGCAGGCCAAACTTCAAAACCGGCAAGCTTTCGCTGCTCTTCTCTACACTTGGCGCCGCAGCAAGGCTTTCTGGGACTGCGTCTTGTGGGTTCGTCGTCATCTCCATCCTTCCACCTCCTTATCTAATAACAGAGCATAGCCTTCGAGCTTGGACTTGTGTGCTTTAAAATTGTGCTATAGTCCAAACGCTTCAAACCTAACACCGCCTCCTTCTGCCAAAAGCATCGTGCAACTCAATCACGAGAAAAGAGAATTGACGATAAAAATCGTCTATTATGGCCCCGGCCTCTCGGGAAAAACCACCAATTTGCAGGTCATCCACTCCAAAGCACAACCCTCCATGCGTGGACAGCTTCTATGCATCCCCACACATGATGACCGTACGTTGTTTTTTGATCTCCTCCCCGTCTATTTTAAAAGTAAGTCCGGGATTAAAATTAAACTTAAACTCTTTACCGTCCCGGGACAGGTTATCCATAACTCTACACGACGCATCGTCCTCCAAGGAAGCGACGCCGTCGCCTTCATCGCCGACAGCCGCCATAAGGCCACCGAAGAAAACAATACCTATTGGAGAAACATGCGGCAAAACATGCGCGAGGTGGGCTTGGACCCTCAAAGCGTTCCTACCGTTATCCAATTCAACAAACGTGACTTGCCGGACACCCAGACAGACGAAGAGTTGGAAAAAATACGCGCACGCGGAAAGGAGCCTGTTGTCGGCGCCATCGCCATCCAAGGCGTGGGCGTCCTCGAAACCTTGTTCGCTGTCCTGCAAGCCGCCTATAGAGACTTGGACGCCCGCTCCAACATCTCCCTTAACCTGAATATGGATGAAGAAGAATTCTTAGCTAAAATATTTCGCCATATGGATACCTCCTCCTCTTCCCTTCACTTCTAAACCACCCCTAAACCCACCATGGTCTCCGAGTCGGTACTCGATAAAAAGCTTTTGCTGAAAAACTTGGTCAGCAGTGAAGCCCTCTCCCAAATGGTTAGAGAATTTGCTGAGCTGCACCACATCGGCATTCGCATCTTTGACGAGGAAGGACAAAAACTCGCAGACGCCAAAACAGACGGCGGCGAATTTTGTTCCGCCGTCTTTGCCACACCCTCGGGCCGCCAAACATGCGCCGCCGTCGTCTCCCGCCTCACCAACGGCCCCCTAACTCCAGACGAGCATGCACCCCTCGCCCTGATAGAAACACCTCCTCCCGGCACCCCTCCCCCCCTGGTCATTTCATGCTATGCAGGCCTGCGCTATTTGCTCATGCCCATCGTCTTTGACGGAGACATTTTGGGCCGGGTTGTTTTTGGGCCTTTCTTCCCAGAACAACTCCAACCTTGGCCCGCTTCTCTGGACACAACCAACCATTCAGATTGGGACATGGAGCAACTTGCCAAACTCGCAGAAAATGTGGAGCGCTCCTCTGAGTCAAAACTCCTGCGCATCCTTCTGCCTTTCTCCTCCATCCTCCACTTGCTCATCGCTTCGGGACAACGCGCCTTCTATGCTTCGTCCATGCAGGTGGAAACCACTTTGGAGCATGCACGGGAGCTTGAAAACCAAAACCGCAAACTCCTCCAAATGAATGAAAGGCTGCGTGAGTTGGACAGACTCAAATCCTCTTTCCTCGCAACCGTCAGCCATGAGTTGCGTACGCCTCTTACCTCCATCATCGGCTATTCCGAAATGCTCTCGGACGGCTTGGCCGGCCCTATGAATATGGAGCAGTCCGAATATGTCTCTACCATTTTAGAGCGCAGCCAGTCCTTGCTGGGACTCATCTCCTCTATGCTGGACATTACCCAAATTGAGGCCGGAAAAGTCCATATGAATTTTGAGCCCATCTCCTTGGGCGAATTGGTGCGCCTTTCCTTGGCCAGCGTGCGGCCTTGGGTGGCCAAAAAGAAAATTACGGTGACGGCTCACATTCCTGCCCATTCGGATGCCGTCGGCGACAAGGAGCGCTTAAAGCAGGTGCTCATCAACCTTCTGACGAATGCCATTAAGTTTACGCTGCCTCAGGGGAAAATTTCTGTCGTCCTCACTGAAAAAGAATACCAAGAGGAGTTGAAGGCCCCAGGCTACCGCCTGTGGGTGGAAGACACCGGCATCGGCATTCCCAAGGACCAACTCGACAACGTCTTCCGCAGCTTCTTCCAAGTCGACTCCAGCTCTACACGCGAATTCGGCGGAACAGGCCTTGGCTTGGCCATCGTCAAAGGCTTCGTCGAAGGCCATGGCGGCGTCGTCCGCGTCCTCAGCGATTCCAACCAGGGCTCCCGCTTCACCGTCGTCTTGCCCCAAACCCCCCCTCAAGAAGAGATGGATATTCCCCACCCCGTTAGCATCCTCCCCTCGGACGATCGCTTCTAGTTTACCGTGAATCCCCCTCGGCTTATGACACGAAGTCAGCTTCGCGCTTTTGCCTGGTACCAATTGCTGGAGGCTACACGCCGACGCCTTCGCCTTCGTAGCCTGCTTTGGGGCAGCACCCTCGCCCTCTTGTTGGGTATTTTCGGTACCCTCGCCGCCGGGTTTTGGGCCAACCTCCATGCCCCCTCCGCCTGGGCTTTGCTCGCCGCTTGTACGGCGCTTTCCGTCGGCACCTTCGCCTGGAGTTTTGTGCGCGCTTGCCAAACTTCAACACCGGCAAAGGCAGCCCGCTGCCTCGCCGCCCACCTCCCCTCCTTCCACCTGGACTTCCTCTGCGCCTGGGAGTTGGCCCTCCCTGCCCCACCCGCGGAGCATGCCCAACATTCCGCCGCCCTCGTCCAGGCCTTCTGGGAAAACCTCGAAAAACGCATCCAACAACATGGGCCCCTCTCCCCCCCTCGCCAACCCTTGCCCCCCAAAAGCCTGCTGAGCCTCGGAATATGCCTGGGACTGTGTTGCTTCTTGGGCATGTATTTTGCCCCAGCTTGGAAAACAGGCGTGGGGAAAATGCAGGGGGCCCCATCGCTTTCAGGAGGGGGGACAGGAGGCCCCATCGCCGGGGAGTTTAGGCTGCGTTATGCCTTCCCGAGTTATACGGGGCTTCCGGAGCGGGTGGTGCACAACAGCAATGGCGAAGTCAATACCCTCCAAGGCACCACTGTTGAGTGGGAGGCCAAGGCCGATAGAAAGGTACAACAGGCTAGACTGGTGATTAACGGCACCCCCCTCCCCCTGGAGGTATATCCCAACCGAATGCTGCGCGGACGCTGGGTGGCCTCCACCAGCGGCAGCTACCAAATTCAATTCCTCAGCCAAGGCAAAACCACCGCCCAAAGCCCCCCTATCCCCCTCCTTGTGGAAAGGGATAACCCCCCTCATGTACGCCTGCTCTCCCCTGAAAGCCCCCTCGTCCTCCCCCCGGAAGAAAACCATACCCTCTTGCGCTTTGAGGCCGACGACGACTATGGCCTTAACTCCCTAGAGTTACGCTATTCCGTGGACAACCAGACGGTTGAAACTTTGCCCCTCCCCCTGTCTCAAACACGCTTCGTCCAAGCGGACTTCCTGTGGGACTTGGGCCCCCTGGCTTTGTTGCCCGGCCAAACCGTCTATTATACGCTGGTGGCTAAGGACAACGACACTGAGGCCGGCAACAAAGAGGGCTTGTCCCAAACCCAAATGCTCCAAAAATTCAGCCAGGCCATGCATACCCAAACGGCTGTGGACAAAACCCGCCACGCTTGGAAACAACTTTTGGCCCATGCGGCGGACCTCCTCGAAAGCGGTGAAATGTCCCCCCGCGCCTCCCCTAAAACCCCCACCGCTAAGAGAGCGTTGGAGGAGCAGGCCATGTCGGTTGCCGCAGAGTTGGAGCAGGCCTCCAAAAATATTCTACAGGACGCGTTGGCCCCCAAGGCCTTGGCCACAGCCTTTGAAAATGCCGCGCAAAACCTCCGGCGTTTGGCCAACAACACCACAAAAGCACGCCAAACCCACAACCCGGAATTCCTCGCAAAAGCCGTTTTTGCAGAAGTCTCCAGCGCGGAGCACCACCTCCTCTATTTGGAGGACTTGCTGGGCCAATTCCACGCCCAGGCCATGGCTGAGTTTGCAAAACTTTTGAAGTCCCAATTGGCCCAATTGAAAACCCTGCTTTCCCAACATGCCCTTGCCACAACGCCGGAGCAGAAAGCCGCCTTGTTGGCCCAAATTCAAAAACGGAAAACCCGTATTTTTGACTTGCTTGGACGCATGGCTGAAATGTCCCAGGCCGACGAAAACGCAGACGCCAAAGAGGCCGATTGGAGCGCGCCTTTTCAAGAAAATACCCAACATGCCATGGCCTCCCTCGAAACCGCCCTCGCCGAGGGGCATATGGACGAAGCGCTGCGCCAAACCGAGTCCATGCTGGGCCAACTCGAAGACTCTTGGAATGAGGAAACGCCGTCGCCCCAACAGGCAAAAACCAACGCGGCGCTTTCAGAAGAGTTTGAAAATTTTCGCCAGGCCATGGAGTCCGTCCTGGTGGAGCAAGAAGCCCTGCTCCACAAAACACAAACCCTGCAGGAACGGCAACGCCAACAAGCCGCCCAGGAGCTGGCCCAAAAAAACGAAGCCGCACGCCCAGAGTTGGACGCCCGCTTGGAAGCCTTGCGCTCCCAACTCAAAAACCTCCACTTGGAGCGCATGAGTTTGCATGAGCAAAACCTGCGCGAAAATGCCCTCAAGGACTTGGAAATGGTGAAATCCGCGCTCTCTTCCAACGACGCCTCCTTGGCTTCTGAAATTGTCAGAGAGCTTGTGCAAAAAACCGAGCTGTTGGCCGCCGCAGGCAAAAACCAAGAGGCCTTGGACCGCATGCTGGGCAACTCCCCTGAGGAGCGCCAACGCTCCAAAGAAACCAAAGAGGCCAGCCTGGAGGGGGCTGAAAAAGCCAGGGACTTTCAGGAGCGCCTGCGCAGCCTGTTTGGCCACAAAAGCGGCGTTTCCGCTGAAGGCGATACCACCGGCTTTGCCGAGTCCGTCAGCAAACAAGAAGCCCTGGGCGAACGTATTCGGGAGGTACAACGCCAAATGGAGGCGCTTTCAGAAAAAGCCCCCCTCTTTGACGAAGAGGCCAAAAACAACATGGAAAAAGTGGCGCGCCACATGGAAAAAGCCGCCAGCCGCCTGCGCCTGGGCAATGCCCAAGAAGGCCAAAGCGAACAAACCCAAGCCGCCCAGGGACTCCAAACCCTCAAAAAACAACTCCAGGCCGGCGGCACAACCCAAACCTCCATGCCCCTGCCTTCTGCCTCCGGAAGCCTGGGCCAAGGCATAGGCCAAGGCCAAAAACGGCTTGTGCTGCCCAAAGAGGCCCATGCCCCACCCCACTTCCGTAAAGAGTTGCTGGAAACCATGCGCCAAGGCGTGCCCGAAGGCTATGCGGAGCCTGTACGGCGCTATTATGAGGAGTTGGTGAAATGAAACGCCTCTTGCGCTGGGCATGCCTCCTCTCCCAAATGGCAACGGCTATACCCCAGGCCCTGGCCTACCCCTCTGCCCTAAAGCCCCAGGAGAAACCCTCCCCCCTTGAGGGTAACCGCCTCGATATGCTGGCCCAGGCCGTTGAAAAAGCACTGAATGCCTGGGACGTGGACACCGCTCGCCTCCTTATGCTCCAAGTGGAGGAGCTGAATTTGCACGGCCTGGCCCTGCTGCACTATTTGCAAGGGCGTATGGCCTTCCAACAGGGCCTCTATGAGGAGGCCGTTAGCGAGTTTGTACTGGCAGGCCAGGAGGACGTGCCCAACAGCTTCCTGCGCCTGGCCAAAACAGGACAACGCCTTCTGAAAAACGCCCAGCGCTTTGAGAGCGCGCATTTTGTCCTCCTCCTCCCTCAAGGCAAATACGCCGCCTTGGCCCCCTATGCCTTGGAGGTATTGGAGGCCCAATATGAGGCCCTCAAAGCCGACTTGGGCTTTGCCCCCAGAGAAAAATTGCGCGTGGAAATGGCTGACAACGCGCCTATGCTTGCGGGGCTTTTAGGCTTAGCTTTGGAAAAAGGGGGGGCTAAGGGGAGGGTAGGGGGGAGGGTAGGGGGGAGGGCAGGAGAAGGTGCAGGGGGGTGCGCCTTCGGCAAAATGGCCCTACTCTCCCCCAGCGCCCTAGGCGGCGGCTTCGCGTGGCAAAACCCGCTCGCCTATGCATATGTATGCTTGGCCGTTGCCCAACTTACCCGAGGCCAGGCCCCCCCCTGGCTGCAAGAAGCCCTCGCTGCCCATTTGCAAAACCGCTGGCAAAGGCCCCCTGCCGCCTCCGCTGCCCCCCTGCTATACCCCCTACCTTACCCTCCCCTGACGAAGGCCGAGGGGGAGGCCCTACAAAAACATATGCGTGCCTCCCCTAGGCTCCTGCTGGAGGAATATGCTTTGGGCCATAGCCCCTCCCCCCTGGCCTTCGTCGAGGGCTTCTTGCTGCTGGAATATTGGAAAGCCCAACAGGGCCCCAAAGCCTTCGCCCAACTCCTCGAAAAACTCTCCCTGCACGGTGACGTCCAACGCGCCATTGCGGAGCTTTCGGGGGCGCCTTGGGCCAAATGGAAACAGGGCTTCCGCCGTGCGGTACTCGCTCGCCGCTTCCCTAAGGCCACCCCCCCCCTGCTTTAGCCCCCCATAGGCCCCCCCCTCAACTCCTCTATGCCCTACGCCTGGCCAAACTCTATGCCCAACACCAGCGCTATGAGGCTGCCGCCTACCACTATGCCAAAGCTTGGGCCTTAGGGGGGCAGGGTAGGGCTTCCCTAGCCCAGGGTTATGCGCAGGTATTGCTGGCCCTCTCGCGCTTGGAGGAGGCCGGGCGGGTGCTGGAAAGCGGCTTGGGCGAAGCCACCCCCGCCGCTGTATGGCTGAGCCTGGGCAAACTGCACCTCTTCCAGTCCCAGTGGGCCAGGGCCCAACAGGCCTTTGAGCGGGCGCTGGCCCTCAACCCCTTCTTGCCCGAGGTACACCTGGGGCTGTATGCCGCAGCCCAAGCGCAAAACGACGCCGCCTTGGCCCAGCGCGCCCAAGAGGCCGCGGCCATTTTGCTGCAAACCTCCCCCCAGGCTGTTGTAGACATGGCCCGCGCTTTCTCCTCCCCAGGGGGCTAAATCCATAGTTTAAAGGGGTAGACGAGGGCTTAGCCAAGGGGTTGGTGTTGAGGGGGGGGGGAGGCTTGGAGCGGATGCCGCCATGAATGCGCACCGGGCCATTGGCATCAGCAGCGTGAAAGGCACTCCGCAGCGCCCCAGGGCTGTCTTTCATATACGTTTTAACAGAAACTGGGTTAAATCAGCGTGTCGCTAGCCCCCCTCTATACCCCTCTGGGTTTAGAAATAGCGTTTACGTTTGCTGGAGGGGAGGATACCGAGCATTTCTCTATATTTAGCAATGGTCCTCCGGGCGATGTCGATGCCTTTGGCCTGGAGCAGCTCCACGAGTTTTTGGTCCGAGTGGGGTTTTTGGGGGGGCTCTTCGGCGACGAGTTGGCGCAGGTGGTTTTTAACGGCCTCACTGGCCAAGTTTTCGCCGGCCGAGGAGGCGATGGAGGAGTTAAAGAAATATTTTAACTCAAAAATACCCTGCGGGGTATGCACATATTTGTTGGTGGTAGCGCGGGAGATGGTGGACTCGTGCATGCCGATGTCCTCGGCAATGTCGCGCAAAATGAGGGGTTTCAAATAGCCGACGCCCTTTTCGAGGAATTCGCGTTGAAATTTAATAAGGCTTTCTGTCACCTTATGAATGGTACGCTGGCGTTGGTGGATGGAGCGGATGAGCCACAGGGCGCTTTTGAGTTTTTCCTGGACAAAATTTTTGGTGGAGCCGGCGGCCAAGTCGCCTTGTTGCAAGGCATGCCTATAGGTATTGGAAATACGCAGTTTAGATAAGCCATTGTCATTAAGTACAATGGTATAATTATCCCCATGTTTATAAATATAAACGTCCGGTGTAATATGCGGCGCATCTTCACCGGAGTGGTTACGTCCCGGTTTAGGGTTAAGTTTTTTAAGTAATTTAGAACATTCAATCACTTCTGCGAGGGGGACTTTCATTTCCCGGGCGATGGCCGGCAGGTTGCCTGTTTCCAGCAGTTTTATATGGCGTTTGATAATAGCGCCGAGCAAGCGTGTTTTAGAGGAGGGTTGGGTACGCAGTTGAAGCAGGAGGCATTCCTGCAAGTCGCGTGCCGCGCAGCCCAAGGGTTCCAGGCGTTGAATGCATTGGAGGACGCGCTCTGCGAGGCCGAGGGGGACATCGGCCTCATGGGCGAGGGCGATGAGGGGGTCTCCCTCGACGGTGGGGAGGACCAGATAGCCGTCGTCGTTGAGGTTGCCCAAAATGAGCAAGGCGATGCGCAGTTCGGCGTCGTTGAAGCGGATGAGTCGCACCTGTGCGAGCAAATGCTCGAAGAGGTTTGTGGACTTAACGAGGTAGGTTTCGAAGCTGGGGGAGGCGTCCTGCTCGGCGTGGTTGCCTTTTTCTTCGGGGAGGGTTTCGCGGAATTGGTCGCTGTTGAGGAAAGCATCCCAATCCATTTCAGGGGGGTTATCTTCAGCCGTATATTCCGGGGCATTTTCGGGTACAGGGGGTTCAAAGTCCTGAGGCAGCTCCTGCGTATCCGCCTCTAGAGAGAGCTCGCCGACGCCATAGTTGTCCAGCTCCGTCTCTGTTTTTTCCTCGGTGGCTTCCAGAATGGGGTTTTGCTCTATTTCTTCTTGGAGTTGCTCCAGGAGTTCCGGGTAGGAGAGTTGAAGCAATTTAATGGCCTGTTGCAGTTGGGGCGTCATGACCAACTGTTGTGAAAGCTTCAGACTCTGTCGCATTTCTATGGCCATGGTTTGTGCTGGTTCTCCTGGAGGCTGTGCCCGACAAAATTCGTGCCAACCCGCAGAGGATAGCAAATGGCGTGGGAGAACCCCAGCGCTATTGCGCAGCGTACACGCCAGAGGCGTTGTTTCCTAGGGCATAGCGTCTCCATGCGACAAGCTGGGGGGCTGAGGGCCAGGGGGGGGAGGGGCGTTTCAGGGGGGAGGGGAGGGCCTTAGAGGAGCCAAATAAATTTAGGGGGTTAAGGAATTTCAAAGGTTTGAAGAAGGGGGGGTAGGCAAGAGGGTTTGGAGTTGGAAATTTTCCCCGAGGTAGAGGCTACGGGCGAGGGGGGAGGTGCTGAGTTTTTGGGGGGAGCCCTCCTCAAGAATTTTTCCATTGACAATGAGGTAGGCCCTATCGCAGACGCGCAGCGTGTCTTGGACGTTGTGGTCCGTAATGAGAATGCCGAGGCCTTTGGCTTTGAGGCGGGCAATTTCTTTTTGAAGCTCCGCGACGTTGATGGGGTCCACGCCGGCGAAAGGCTCATCCAAGAGGAGGATGGAGGGTTTGGCAAGCAAGGCGCGTGCAATTTCCGTGCGTCTTCTCTCTCCGCCCGAGAGGTTTTCGCCGAGGTTGTCGTGTACATGCTCCAGCGAAAATTCTGCCAACATATTTTGTGCGTGCGCTTCGCGCTCGGCTTTGGACAAGCTTTTGTCCAACTCCAGGACGGCGAGAAAATTTTGCTTCACCGTCAGTTTGCGAAAAATGGAAGCTTCCTGCGGCAAATAGCCGAGGCCCAGGCGCGCGCGTTGGTGCAAAGCCAGGCCCGTCAAGTTTTTGCCTGAGAGGCGCACCTGGCCGCCGTCGGGTTTCAGCAGTCCCACCACCATGTTAAAGCTGGTGGTTTTCCCTGCGCCATTGGGGCCCAAGAGGCCAACGACTTCCCCTGGCGACACGGAAAAAGAAACCTCGTTAACCACCCTATGTTTTCTAAATTGTTTTATTAAGGCACTGGCTTCTAAGACACCTGTAGACAAGCAACCTCCCACTGTCAGACAAAAGGGAAAACCTGCTGAAAGCTGTTGGGCAAGTCTCCCACAAAAAACTCAAGGGTTGGACACCTCAAAGACGGTTTGGGCATTTTCCACGGTGAGGGTATGTTTTCCGGTAACAAAGCTGATGCGGCTTCCGCGCAGGTGGCTGTTTTTTTCTTTAACTTCGGGTGCTCCTGTCAAAACAATAATGCCGCGACGGTTGTCCAGGTGGGCGGTTTGGCTTTTGGCCCAGCGCAACTCGTCCTGCACCTCCACCCCTCCCGTAGCAATGGCTTTTTGGAGTTGGCCCTTCTCGTCATAAAAAGCGCGCAAGGAGGGCGCGCGAATCAGCATGGGGCCACGGCGCAGGTGGACTTGGCGCTCCCATGTGGCCACTTTGCTGTTGTGCTCAAACATGAGTTGCTCCGCCAAAATTTCAACCTCGGCCTCTTTGGCGCTCTCCTTGGCATGGGGCGCCTCACTCAGCAAAGTGGTGGGGTTTTCAACAAGGGCCTCTTTGGTGCGTGTGTTGAGAAGCACTTTGCTGCCGCGTACGGAGCCGCCGGCAAACTGGGCTTCGGGGTTGCCGACCACTTCAAGCAAGCCCGTTTCATTGTTGAAAAAGGCCTGCTCCCCTATAGCTCGGTTTTGTTGATCGTTGGCTTCTACGTGGCCGAGCGCCTCAATGCGCACAATGGTACGCTGCGGTGTATAAAAGACAAAAAGCTCGTCGCATTGAAGCTCCATGTCCTGGTTGCGTACATGCGCATTTTGCCTATAAATGCTCTTGTTTTCCTCGCCGAGCACCTCCAGTTGTTTGGCGGATATTTCAATTTTCTTGGAAGGCGGCGCGCCGGCCCCCATCAGCAAACCGGCCCCGAGGCCCAGGAGTACAAGAAAAACACCCCTCAACCCCCCCCCCCTGAGAAGGGAATGGGGGTTGTTTTGAAACAGGGTTGAGAAAAAGTCTGCCATCAGTGCGCCTTGCTCAAAGTGGTTTTTACTTCACCTGAAAACACGCAACGCCTTGTCCTCTTTTCGCAAGTGGCCGATTCGGCATTCAAAGTGTTTTTCTCCTCTGCCTCCTCTGTCCACAGCTGCAAAGGCGCTTCGGTTTGGGCGAACATGTTTCCGAGTTTGTCTTTATAGCCATAGGCCAAGCTGCCTTCGCCGAAGCTGTTTTCCTGGGTTTGAAATTTCCAGCCCGCAAAGGCCCAGGCCTCTTGGGTATCCAAGCGAAGGTTGAGGCCTTCTGCTTGAAAGCGGAACAACTCTGGAACCCATAGAATGTTGGCATGTTTGGATTTGAGCAGGCGTTGTTTTGCCAAGAAGCGGACTTCCAAAAAATGTCCAAACAGCTGCAATTGGTTGCCCTCAGCGCTGTAGAAGCGCACGTTTTGCAGGAGGAGTCCCTCCTCGTCCTGCGCGTTTGTCGAAGGCAGGGGGGGCATTTGACAGGCAGACAGAAGCGCCGCGAGGAGGGCAGCGGCAAGGGGGAGGAGGGGCCTTAGGCACATAGGGAATATAGGAAAGGTATTGCAAAAAAGAAGTTTCTAGCTGGCACACGCAAGCGCCTTTTGACAAAACGACAGGTTTGGGTAATGCGTTGCCCCGGCAAGTGAGCTCCATTTTTCTATCATACAGGTTTCTTAGCTTTCTTTTCTTATACCAAAAAGTGAACGAAATATGTCCCTAAACTCTCTGGTGGTTGTCGAATCCCCGGCCAAGGCCAAAACCATCTCTCAATTCCTTGGCAAAAACCACACCGTATTGGCCAGCATTGGCCACATTGTGGATTTGCCGGAGAGTGGCCTGGGCGTGGACGTAGACGAGGACTTTGCGCTCTCCTATGAGGTGAAGAAAAAAGAGGTGGTGGGCAAGCTTCGCCAGGCGTTGAAGGGGGCGGACGAGCTTTTTCTGGCAACAGACGAAGACAGGGAGGGGGAAGCCATAGCCTTCCATTTGGTTTCGGTATTAAAACCCAAAATACCGGTAAAGCGGATGGTTTTTAATGAAATAACGAAGAAAGCCATTTTGCATGCCAAGGAGCATTGGCGCGAAATAGACCCCCTCTTGGTAGATGCGCAGGAGGCGCGGCGCGCTTTGGACCGTCTCTATGGCTATGAAGTTTCCCCCGTATTGTGGCGCAAGGTGAAGACAGGGCTTTCAGCCGGGCGCGTGCAAAGCCCTTCCATTCGCCTGCTGGTAGAAAGAGAGCAGGAGCGCATGCGTTTTCGCATGGCTGCTTTTTGGGACTTGCAGGCCTTGTTTGCGGGGCCGCCGGACTTTGCTGCGCAACTTTTGACGCTCGACAAAAAACGCATTGCCCAAAGCAAGGACTTTGACGCGCAGGGCCTGTGCCCTGCCGACGCCCATGTATTGAAAAAAGAGGAGGCCAAGGCCCTGGTGAAGGCGCTGGAGGGCCAGACTTTCCTCATCAAGGAGGACACGCAAAAACCCAGCCGCTCCTCGCCGAAGCCGCCCCTCATGACTTCCACCTTGCAGCAGGAAGCCGGACGCAAGCTGCGACTTTCGGCCAAGCAGGTGATGGGGCTTGCACAAAGCCTCTATGAGCGCGGCTACATTACCTATATGCGTACGGACTCGACGCAGCTTTCGCCTTCGGCCATGGCCTCGGCCCGCGAGCAAATTGAAGAGTTGTTTGGCAAAGACTACCTCTCCCCCTCCCCTCGGCAATTTGCTAAAAAGGTGAAGAATGCCCAAGAGGCGCACGAGGCCATTCGCCCGGCCGGAGAGCATTTTAGGACACCCGAAAGCCTCAAAACCCAACTGAGCCCCACGGAGTGGAAGTTATATGAGTTGATTTGGAAGCGGACTTTGGCCTCCCAAATGGCGGATGCCCAGGGCGTCAGCCGCACACTCAAAATAACAGGACAGCTTTCAAAAACCACCTCGCTGCCCTGGAAGGAAGCCGAGTTTGTTGCTTCCGGCAGGACACTGACGTTTGCAGGTTATTTGCGCATACACTCTGACGCCATGGAGGGTGAAGACAACGAAATGGGCGGCCTCGACAAGCCGCTGCCCCACTTGAGTTTGGGCCAGGCGCTGAAGCTGCTGGGGCTGGAAGCCCGCACACACCAGACACAGCCGCCCGCACGCTATACCGAGGCGACGCTGGTGAAGCGGCTGGAGGAGTTGGGCATAGGAAGGCCCTCTACCTATGCTTCCATTTTGGAAACGCTGAAGGCCAAATATGTACAAAAGCACGGGCAAGCTTTGGTGCCCAGCTGGACGGCTTTTGCCGTGGTGCAGCTTTTGGACAAACATTTTGGAGAACTCGTCGACTATGCGTTTACGGCGCGTATGGAGGACGACTTGGATGAGATTGCTTCGGGTGAAAAACAAAAACTCCCCTATTTGAAACAATTTTATTGGGGAAAAGGCACACCCAAAGCCCCCGGGCGCTCCGGTTTGTTTTCCTTGGTAAGGGACGAGTTGGACACCATTGACGCGGCCGAAGTGAACAGCATTGTGTTGGGCAAAGACAAGGAGGGGGAGCCGGTGGTGGTGAAGCCCGGCCGCTTTGGCCCCTATATAAAACGCGGCGAGGAAACGGCCTCTTTGAGTGAAGACGTCCTCCCGGACGAGTTGACGGTGGACAAAGCCTTGGAGCTTTTGAATGCGCCCAAAGGCGACAAGTCCCTGGGTGTGGAGCCTCAAACGGGCAAAACGGTTTTTTTGAAAGCGGGCCGCTTTGGCCCCTATGTGCAGCTTGGAGAAATGGAAGGCGCGCACAAACCCAAGACGACTTCCCTGTTGAAGCACCAGAAGCCTGAAGCCCTGACGCTGGAAGAGGCCTTGCAATTGCTGTCTCTGCCCAAACGGTTGGGGGAGGCAGAGGGGGAAGAGGTATGGCTTTATACGGGGAAGTTTGGCCCCTATTTAAAACACGGCAAGAAGAGCCGAAATTTGGGTGAAGCCTATGAAGCCCAGCTTTTTGACTTGTCGTTTGAGGAGGCGCAGCGTCTTTTGAGAGAGCCTCAAAAGCGTATGCAAGGCCGCCCTTCAGAGGAGCCTGCCCAGAGTTTGGGAAAATGTTTGGAGACAGGGCGCGACATTTTTTTGAAGAAGGGACGTTTTGGCCCCTATGTGACAGATGGGGAAACCAACGCCTCCTTGAGGCAAGGGGATGAGCCTTCCGCCCTCAGCATAGAGCGTGCGACGGAGTTGCTTCAGTTGAGGCGAGAGTGGTTGGCCGCGCAAGGCGGGAAAAAGTCCAAACCCCAAAGGAAACCCGCTGCGAAGAAGGCAGCGGTGAAAGCAGGGGTTGAAAAGAAAACCGTCGCCAAACCCAAGCTGCTGGCCGCCAAGTCCACCCAAAACACCCCCCCGAAAAACGCGAAAAGGGTTGCCCCGGCCGCAAAGCGCTCTGCCAAACCCACAAAAACGGCGGCTAAGCCCCCCCAAGCCAAACCTGTGAAGAAGAAGCGAAAGGCTTAAGGGCGGTGTTATGAGGGGGATAGGGTACTCAAGAATTCCTCTCCTGTAGCCTCGGGTTGTGAAGCAGGAGAAGGGCGGCAAGCCTGACGGAAAGCTTCCTGTAGGAGAAGCTGCTGTGCCCTTTGGAGGGCTTCTTTGTCGAGTAGCCCCTCAAGCCTGTCTCTGGCTTTGATGGAGGGCTCAAAGCCTTGGCGTGCGGCGCACTCAAACCAGACATAGGCCAGGGCCCCGTCTCTATAAACGCCTTGGCCTGCTTCATAGAGAGCGCCCAGGTTGTGTTGGGCTTTGGCGTGCCCCTGCTGGGCAGCCTTTCTCAGCCAGGCGGCGGCTTTTTTGAAGTCCCTGGCCAGGCCTTCGCCTTTGTCATACATGACGCCCAAGTTGAATTGGGCTTGGGCATGGCCTTGGTTGGCAGCTTTGAGAAACCACTCGGCAGCTTCCTTGGGGCTTTGGGGCAAGCCCTGGCCTTTGTCATACATAACGCCCAAGGCATATTGGGCTTGGGGGTTTCCTTTCTCGGCTGCTTTGCGAAACCAGGCCTGTGCCTGCTCAAAGTCCTGCGGGGAGCCTTTGCCGTGGTAATAGCAGAGGCCCAACTCCAGCTGGGCGGCAGCATGTCCCTGCTCGGCGGCTTTTTTATAGAAGGCGGCGGCCGCCTCCAAATTTTGAGGGAGGCCTTCGCCGGCGGCATAGGAAGCGCCGAGGTTATATTGTGCGTTGGCATGTCCCTGCTCCGCGGCTTTTTTGTGCCAGGAGGCCGCCTGCCCCAAGTCCCTGGCGACGCCTTCGCCCTCATAATACATGACGCCCAAGTTATATTGTGCTTTGGCGTGGTGTTGCTCTGCGGCCTTTGAAAACCAAGTCCATGCCTTTTCAAAATTTTTGGGCAGCCCCTTGCCGTGGTAATACATAAGGCCCAACTCATATTGGGCTTCGGCTTTTCCCTGGTTGGCGAGGCGTTGAATTTGAGAAACCGCCGTTTTCATTTTAGAAGAGGTAGGGGGTGGGGGGTGCGTTAAAGCCATTGCCTCGAAACCAAGGCACAACAGGCCGGCCAGGCTCAAAACAATGTAGCGTCTCATGCTTCCTTCCTCATGGGGTAAAGCCTTTGAGGTGCGTACGCCAAAACTTGCAAGCATTTTAGCAAACAAAAAAGCGAGGGGCTTTAAAGTTTCTTGAGAGGGGGCAAGGGGCCCTTCAGTTAGGATCCCACTCATCAATAGGGCGCTGTTGGGTTTTTTTCTCAGGGGGCGGCGTCCACGGTTTCCAATCATCTGCAGGGGGCGGTTTATCCTCCCGGGGTAACGGCCTATCCTCCCGCGGTAACGGCCTATCCTCCCGGGGTAACGGCTTATCCTCCCGTGGTAACGGTTTATCCTCCCGGGGTAACGGCTTATCCTCCCGTAGGGGGGGAGGGGGCAAGCGTACAGGCTCCTGTTCTTCGGTAGGGGTAACCCGGGGTGGGAGGGGAGGGGGTGTGTTGGGGGCTATGGGAATAGGCTCCGCGGGGGGGGGTTCTGGTTTTTGGGGTTTTTCCCAGGGTGTTAACTCCTTAGGGGCATAGAGGGCATCGCGTTTGGCGCGTTCTCTGCAGCCTTTGACGGTGTTTTCGCATTTGAGGAGGCAGTTGTGGAGGCGAGGGCTTTTAATGCCTTCGAGGCCATAGTCCATGCTGCACGTTTCTTTGCAGGCTGAGAAGGTGTCTTCGCACTCCCAGTCCACGGGAGCGGTTTGTGCGAGGGCAAGCCACAGCAGGCAATGAAAGGATGGAGGCGGCATAGGGGGGGATTGTGTCGGCAAATGGGGCCTAAGTGAAGAGGGAAATGCGAGTTTGGTTTTTATATTTGAAAGTGCGGAGGGGGGTGTTTGACTTTTGGGAGGGAAGCCCTCATTGTGGGTTTGTTGGCAGTGTTGAAGCGCAAAGGAGGCTTTATGAAGACAGAAGCGGCCAAAGGGCTGGACCACATAGCGATAGCGGTAAAGGACTTGGAAGCGGCGATACGCACCTATAGAGACGTATTGGGCCTGGAGTTAGCGGAGGTGGAGGAGGTAGCGGAGCAGCAAGTGAAGGTAGCGATTTTTGGGCATGGGCTGGGGCGGGTAGAGTTGATAAGTCCGACGGTAGCCGACAGTGGGGTAGCGCGGTTTATAGAGAAGCGAGGGGAGGGGTTGCACCACATTTGTATAGAGGTAGAGGACATAGAGGGGACGATGGCGGGGTTAAAGGCGAATGGGGCTCCGTTATTGGACGAGGTGCCGAAGGCAGGGGCGGGGGGGGCCAAGGTAGCGTTTGTACACCCCAAGGGGGCCTGTGGGGTGCTTATAGAGTTAAGGCAGGGCCCTAAAAGCACCTAAAAGAGGTGGGGTTGTTTTTTTTGGCCTGCGGCCTGGCTGTTTTTTAAAACAATTTTTTTACCCTCCGGGCGGGGTTTCTCTTGGGCCTGCGGCCCGGCTGTTTCTAAAACGGTTTTTTGCCCCCCCGGGCGGGGTTATTGGTGCTGGGCCTGCGGCCCGGCTGTTTTCCGCTGCGCGGCTGCCGTAGGTTGAAACTCGCTTCGC
>Ga0123356_10001290_pt1 | contig 27765 bp, 29 predicted proteins | sample TergutEmb28metaG_2_FD_92546 | JGI IMG/M metagenome (GOLD analysis project Ga0123356, IMG submission 92546) | Embiratermes neotenicus P3 segment gut microbial communities from Petit-Saut dam, French Guiana - Emb289 P3 | ecosystem: Host-associated > Arthropoda: Insects > Digestive system > Gut ...
CTGCAGGTCGCGTGCCACTCCGTTGCGCCAGATCGGGTGGTCGTCCACGATCAGCAGGCGGAGCAGGGGGTCAGTGGCGGCGGACACGGAGCTCGACCTCTGTTCCAGCGCCTGGTTCCGACACAAGCGACGCGGTGCCGCCAATGCTCTTGAGCCGGCCGACAATCGACTGGGCTATGCCGAGGCGGCCTGTCGCGGCAGCCTCGGCGAGCCGACCCATGGCGATCCCGCAGCCGTCGTCGCGAACCGTCAGCAGCACGTCCGCGGCGCTATCCTCGAGCAGCACCCAGCAGCGGGCGTCGGGTCCCGCGTGACGTCGTACGTTGTCCACGGCTGCCGCCGCTGCCGCACCAAGTGCCCTGGTCACGGTCTCCGGCAGCAGCACCGCTGTGGCCGGGCATGACACCGTCGTGCGACCGTCGGCCAGCGACTCAGTGACAGCTCGCACGTCCAGAAGTCCGCCGTCGTCGTGCCAGTCGGCTGACCCGTTGCCGGACACCAGAGACCGCAGCGCCGCCTCTTGCTCCGCCGCCAGGTCTCCCAGCTCAGCTGCCTCGCCGCCCAGGGCACGGCCCCTGCTGGTGACGAGCGCGAGCACCTGCAGCACCGAGTCGTGGATGGACCGTGCCAGCCGCTCGCGCTCCGATGCCTCGGCCTCCCGCCGGGCTGCGCTCCGCGCGGCTTCCTCGGCTCTCACTCCGAGGCGGGCGACATACCCGACGACACCGCCCGCGACCAGGAGCAGGGCGACCCCAGTGAACGTGTTTCTCTGGCTGGAGTTGCGGATGCTCGATCAGGTCGGCACCGGCGATTGCCAGCCCCGCGGCGATGCCTGCCCATGGGCCTCCGGCGATCGCGGACGCCAGCACTGGCGCCGCCGCCCAGAACGCCGGTATCGTCGCTGCCCCAGCGTCGATCTGGCCCCGTGAGTCGATCCACCGGGTACTGATGACCAGGGCGGCCGCGACAATGACATCCGCCGTGACGAGCCACCGGAGCTGGCCGTTCGCTCGTGCGTAGGCCGCAATGGTGGCTAAGGTCCAGCAGGCCATGACAGCAAGCGCCAGCAGGCCGGCCAGCGGGTGAGCGTACTGGCCGTGGTCCCGCACGATCAGCACTGCCACGTAGCCGAGCGCGACAATTCGGAACGCCGCGAGAGCGCGCCACATCTGACTGGCCATCGCAGGTCAGGCTAGCGGCGCGACTGCCTTTTCGGGAGTCCCGTCAGAGCGCAGATAGTCCGCGATGGGCTGATCACTCCAGAGCTGGACTTCGATATACGGTTCCGCAGGCCAGGTGGCCCACTCTTGGTAGTTGCCATCCCAGGCCGGGTCCGGGATCCCGAACTCGTCGACGAGGTCGGCCAGCTCACCGAGGAGGAATATGCGCCCGTGATATGGCCTGGTCTCGCGACCGATCCCGAACTGGGCAACCAATCCCATCGCCGTGAAGCTGTCCGGGCAGGTGATGCTGGTCTGGGTCGGGGGCAGCGCGGACAGCGGCAGCTGGGCCAGGGCCATATTCGCGGCCAGGCCCCGGTACCACGATGACTCGCCAAGCACGAAGTAGTGAGGGGCAGTCCGGTCGGGTTGCCCGCCCGCCGCGATGAACAGCTCGCGCAGGCGCGCTTCGGTCCGATGTCGAAGATTCATGTACCGCGGGCCAAACGGCCGGTGCTGCCTGCCGGTGTCACGCAGCGTGCGCAGGTCGGCGAGCACCGCGCCCAGCTCGGCGTCGGGAAGCTCAGACAGGCTCAGGAACGGCTGCCGCCCGGCTAGGTAGTAATGGGTCACGACTTCCGGCAGAGCGGTCGGAGCACTCACCAGTTCAGAATGCCGCAAAGCCCGCCTCGCGCAGGCGCTCGCGACAAGCTCGAGTTGTCAGAGGTGAGGTCTACGGTTGGGTGTCGGATGCACACCACCGCGAAGGAGACATCATGACCACGCTCGACAGCCGACCTAATACCGCGCTCCTGGTCATCGACGTCCAGACCGGCGTCGTGGCCGGCAACCATGAACGCGACGCGGTAGTGGCGAACATCGGCACGCTGGTGGAGCGGGCGCGCCGAGAGCGCGTACCGGTGGTCTGGGTCCAGCACTCCGACGACGGCCTGGAGAGAGGAAGCGACGCCTGGCGGATCGTCCCCGAGCTGAGTCCGGATGACGCCGAGCCGCTGGTCGAGAAAAACTACGGCGACTCCTTCGAGGACACCAACCTGGAGACGGTGCTCTCGGGCCTCGGAGTCGGGCGGCTGGTGGTCGTCGGCGCGCAGACCGATGCGTGCATCCGCTCGACGCTGCATGGCGCGTTCGCCCGGGGATATGACGCGACGCTGGTGAGCGACGCGCACACCACGGAAGATCAGACTGCCTGGGGCGCGCCGCCTCCGGGCCAGGTGATCGCGCACACAAACTTGTACTGGAAGTACCAGACGGCACCAGGGCGGACGGCCGGGACGGCCGAGACCAAGGACGTCGACTTCGGCAGCGCTCCCTGAGACCGAGGGAGCAGCACCGGTCCTGGTTACATGGCCCGAAGCTCGATCAGGGCTAGCGCTATAGCGGCTCAGGCTGGCTTCACCGCTCGGGTGACGAAGTAGCCGGGCATGTAGGGGGCAGTCGGGCCGGCGTGGTGGGGCGCCTCGCGGAATCCGGTAATAATGAAACCCGCGTCAAGCTGACCGCCGATCTGCTCGGTGAGCGTGTGGCTGTACTCCAGCGGAATGTCAGTGCCTCTCAGCCGGTCAAGTTCGGCGGCATCAAGGTGGGTCAGGTCGGAGTACGGCAGCCGATGGCGGACAATCAGCTCGCCGCGGTTGTTGGACGCGTCCTCGTCGAAGATGAACACGTCCGGGTTCATGAATCCCGTCAGCAGCGCGCCGCCGGGCCTGAGCACCCGGAAGCATTCACGCCACACGGGCGCGAGCTCGGGGCTGAACACGTTCGACACCGGGTTGAAAACCAGATCGAAGCTTGCGTCGCCGAATGCGCTCAGGTCGCGCATGTCTCCCAGAACTGTCGTGATCTGGAGCCCTTCGCGCTCCCGCACCATCTCGTCGCGAGCGAGCTGCGCCGGCGAGTTGTCAAAGACGGTCACGCGCGCGCCGGCAGCGGCGAACACCGGCCCCTGCTGTCCGCCCCCGCTGGCCAGGCACAGCACCTCGATGCCGGCCAGGCTTGGCGGAAACCAGCTGTGCGGGACAGGCTCATAGCCGATGAGGACGACGGACCAGGTACCGGCTCGCGCGGCAGCGATCACCTCCGGGCTGACCGGCACCGTCCACTCGTTACCCGCCTCGACCTGTCGGTCCCACGCCGCCCGGTTGCGGGCGACCGCCTCATCATGCTCACTGGTCACCCGGAGAGGGTAACGCCAGAATGGCTCAATGGATCTGCACTTGGATGGCAAGGTCGTCCTCATCACTGGCGGGACCGACGGGCTCGGTGCGGCGCTTGCGCATCGGCTCATCGAGGAAGGGGCGCAGGTAGCCGTCTGCGGGAGAGACCCTCAGCGGCTAGCCGCCACCGAGCAGCGTCTGCGCGACGCCGGCGGCGATGCAGTTGCCGTGCAGGCGGATGTCACCCGGCTCGCTGACCTTGAACGGTTCGTCGATACGGCCGTCTCCCGCTGGGGCCACGTGGACGGCCTGGTGAACAACGCCGGCAAGAGCGCCGCGGGACGGATCGACCAGGTCGCCGACGAGGACTGGATCGCCGATCTCGACCTCAAGGTCCTCGCCGCGGTTCGCTGTACCCGCCTCGCTGTACCGCATCTAGTGGCGGCTGGTGGCGGGGCCATCATCAACGTTCTCAACGTCGGCGCCAAGGCCGCCGGTGCTGCCTCGCTGCCGACAACGGCATCGCGTGCGGCCGGCCTAGCCATAACCAAGGCCGCGTCCAAGGACCTCGGACGACACGGCATCCGGGTCAACGCCGTGCTGATTGGGCTGGTTGAGAGTGGCCAGTGGCGGCGGCGCGCCGACGCATCAGGCCAGTCCGAGGACGAGCTGTACCGCCAGATGGCCGAGCGCACCGACATCCCGCTGGGCAGGGTAGGAAGGTCTGAGGAGTTCGCGGACCTAGCGGCATATCTCCTGTCAGATCGCTCCTCCTATGTGACGGGCTCGGCCATCAATCTCGACGGAGGAACTAGCCCGGTCCTCTAGCTTTGCCATGTGGAGGCCCGAGGGACCAATGGCAGCGGTGGCGGCTGAGCCGGCCATGGTGAACTTGACCTTGTGACAGGCGGATCACCAGAGGCCGGCCGGCTGCTGCGGGCTGCCGGGTCGGCGATGGCGGCGGGCATTCTCATGGCCGGGCTCGCCAGCTGTGCCCTCAGCATCGGCGGCTTGCAGCACCGGACCAACAGCTACACCGTCGGCGGTGTGACAACGCTGGTCGTGACAGATCAGGCGGGCAATGTCCAGGTCACCGGCGGGAACTCGGCTGCGATCTCTGTCACCGAGCACATCTCATTCCATGGCACCGCGCCGCCGACCACCCATCACACCGCGTCAGGCACCCTCAGCCTCGACAGCCACTGCCCCGCCACGGAGACATGCACGGTCGGCTACACGATCACCGCGCCGCGGGCGACCACGGTACGTGTTTCCGAAGGCGCCGGCAGCGTCACTCTCGGCTCGCTCGGCGGTCCCGTCACTGCGCACGTGAACGCGGGCAGGATCAGCCTCAGCTCACTGGCCGGGGCGGTCGACGTTTCCAGCCACGCCGGATCGATTGGCGGGCAGCAGCTGTCGTCGGCCAGCGCAAGCCTGCACGTGTCGGCGGGCGCGATTGACGTCACCTTCGCGGCGCCGCCGACGGCGCTCACCGCGACCAGCGACGTGGGCGCCATCACCGTGCGCGTGCCCAACTCCGTGCAATACCACGTGACGACAAGCACGACGGTCGGCAATGTCAGGGTAAGCGTTTCTCGTAGCTCGACAGCGTCGCGCACAATCACCGCCAGCACTAAGACCGGGTCGATCACGATCGAGCCTTCAGGGTGAGGAACCGGTCCGTCACAGTCCCGTTCCCAGCCACAGCGCCAGCGCTGTGCCGATCTGGTCGCGACCCGGCCGCGGCAGCCCCGCCAGGTCGGCCAGCGTCCAGGACATCCGGATGATCCGGTCTGTGCCCCGTGCGCTGACCTGTCCGAGATCCATGGCCCGCTCCAGCGGTGCCAGCGCGCCGCTGGCTGGCCTATAGCCGCGCCGCAACTCGCTGCCCGGCACCTGCGCATTCAGCCGCCAGGGCGTACCGTCCAGCCGACGCGCTGCTCGCCGCCGTGCCTCGCGGACCCGGTCGGCCACGACCGCGCTGGGCTCGGTGAGCTGGCGGTCGCTGAGCAGCTCGGCCCGGCCGACCGGCAGCAGCTCGACCTTCACGTCCACCCGGTCCAGCAGAGGCCCGGAGAGCCTGGCCAGGTACCGGCGGCGCATGAGCGGCGTGCACGTGCACGCTTCACCCGAAGTCGCGGTCTTCGCGCAGGGGCACGGATTCGCGGCGAGCACGAGAGTGAACCGAGCGGGGAAGCGAGCCGTCAGCCCGGACCGCGCGATGACCACCTCTCCGGCCTCAAGCGGCTGGCGCAGCGCATCAAGTACGTCCCGGTCGAACTCGGGCGCCTCGTCCAGGAACAGGAAGCCATGGTGCGCCAGCGACGCCGCACCTGGCCGGATGATGCCGCTGCCGCCGCCGACGATCGCGGCCTTCGTCGCCGTGTGATGGGGCGCGCAGAACGGCGGGTCAGTCATCAGCGGGCTGGCGTGCCTGAGCGCTCCCGCTATCGAGTGGATGGTGCTGACTTCAAGCGCCGCGCTCGGCTCCAGCACGGGCATGATCGTCGGCAGCCGCTCTGCGAGCATCGTCTTGCCTACGCCGGGCGGCCCGAGGAGAAGCATGTGGTGGCCACCCGCGGCGCATATCTCTGCGGCTCTCCGCGCCACCGGCTGCCCCACCACGTCCGCCAGGTCGCGCGGACTTGGCTCACGGATTTCGGCACTTGCCACCGGAGCGACGCCGCCGCCCGACTCCAGTACCTCCACGGGCTCGCCGGGCTCGCCGGCCTGCGCCTCGCTCAGCCAGCTGAGGACCGCTGCGAGGCTTCGCGCGCTGACCACCTGCATGCCGGGGACGAGCAGCGCCTCCGGCGCGTTCTCCGTCGGCACGACGACCCTGCCGAACCCGGCGGCCGCCGCGCCTGCCACCGACGGCAGCACTCCAGGGACCGGCCGCAGCCGGCCGTCCAGCCCGAGCTCGCCGACGAACACCGTGCCGGTGAGCCGCTTCTTGTCCACGACGCCGTCCGCAGCGACGATGGCAACCGCGATACCGAGATCGAACGCCGAGCCCCGCTTGGGCAGGCTGGCCGGCGACAGGCCGACTGTGACCCGGCGCTGCGGCCAGGACTGGCGGCTATTCACGATTGCCGCCCGGATGCGATCCCGCGCTTCCCGCAGCGCCGTATCCGGAAGTCCGACCAGGAACAGGGCGACCAGGCCGTTCTCAATGTCGGCCTCGATCTCGACAACGTGTCCCTGCACGCCGGCCAGTGCCATCGCATACGTCCGGGCGAGTGCCATCTGTCGCCACCTCCGGCACCGACAGTGCCCGAGGTGGCAAGGAGCAGCAGGCGAGAGCGAGCGCGCTGTGGACGGTGAGCGAACGGCGGGCCGTGCTGGGGACGGCGGTCCCGGAATGTCAGCGTCGGATGCTTCAATACCCCGCTAGCCAGCGCGCGCAGTGGCCGGGAGGAGCAATGGCGACCCTGAGCTGCTGACATCTCCAGCGCGGTCCGTCACTCCGCGGCCAGTCCGCTGCCTCGCCCGTCCCACCCGGGTGCGGCCCCCTCCGCTGCACCCGGCACTCGAGTAGGCGCTGGGGAATCACTCAAGGCTGTCTACCTCGTGGACATCACCGCAGTCGACGCCCAGGGCAGCGTGGTGGGCGCGAACGGCCTTCTCGTCGGGTGCCTCGAGCAGGCAGTAGACCTGCCCTCCGCCGTTGTAGTACAGCTCGATCTGGCGCACGCCGAACTCATCAGCCCTGGCGTGGCGAGCATCGTCAGCGATCTGGGCGATGGCCTCCTCGGGCAGCTTCAGGTCCGGGTGGTAATCCATGAATCGCGGCATTCGGGTACTCCCGTCATCGGCCGACCAGCCGGCAGGTGGATCACAGACTGCATCGCAGCCATCCAAGGCATGGCCAGATATCATTTTGGGCAGCCATGTCCGCCGGCACCATCCGACATTTTGCGGATTGCGGTCACCGGCACGGCCGTGCTATGGCTCGCCGCCACGGCGGCGGTTGGGGGGCGTGATGACGACACCCGTGTCGGCGAGCGGCCGCGACCTGCGTGCCCTGGCCGCCATCGTCAGCGCGGATCGCCCGGACGTCCCTGCGGAGGAAGGACTTCCGCCGTCCCTGCTGCAGGACCTCATCGAGGAGATCCGCTGTGACGTCGTCGCTTTCGGCGGCTTCGACAGCGCGCAGCAGCAGATGTGGTACACGCAGACCGTCCGCGGCCGCGGGGCGGACGCGGTGACGGACCGGAGCGCCGTGCACTGGGAGCACTACTGGAACTGCGAGCTCTGCAGCTACCCCGACCGGACTGGTGATCTGCGCAGCGTCATCACGATCGGGGATTTCTACTCGACCCGGGAGTGGCATGCGATCGGCAGGTGCGGCATCTATCAGCCGCTGGGATTCGACCACGCGCTGATGCTGACCCTGCCCGCGGCATCCGGCTATACGGCCGGCCCAGGCCGGACGCTGCGGCTGTTCTTCTTCCGCGGCCCTGGTGCGGACTTCTCCGAGAACGACCGGGCCCGGCTCACACTGCTCCGGCCGCACCTGCACGAGGCCTATCTCGATGCGGAGCGGCGCCGGCACCCTGTGCCTCGCCTTACCACCCGGCAGCAGGACCTGCTACGCCTCCTCGCTGACGGGAACACGAACAGCCAGATCGCCCGCCGGCTGTCCATTACCGAGGGAACAGTCCGCACTCATCTGGAGAACATCTACCGGAAGCTCGAAGTCTCCAGCCGCGCGGCAGCGATCACCCGCGCCTCCCGAGACCTCGGCTAGCGTCCGCCCAGGCCGCCAGGCGCTGGCCCGGCGTACCGCCGCTAGCCCACCCCGCGGACGTGCTCGATGCTGAACTCGCCCGGGGCGCTCCGCAGCACCCCGATGGCGTCGATCCTGATCTGGTCGTACACCAGGCCGTGGGCCCGGACCCAGGCCACCGCGAGCCCCCGCAGCCGGTGCGCCTTCTGCCGCGTGATCGCCTCAAGCGGCGTGCCGAACCGCACCCCCGACCTTGTCTTGACCTCGCAGACGACCAGCGTCCGGCCGTCGAGGGCGACGATGTCGATCTCGCCCTGGGCACAGCGCCAGTTCCGGCCGAGCACCGACAGTCCGGCATCGGTGAGGAACTTCGCCGCTAGCTGCTCACCCTGCTGTCCGAGCAGATCCTTCGGATTCACGGCTACCACCTCCGCCAGCCACCCTGCCGGGCAGGGGCAGCAGGGATGGCAGGCACCGGAGCGCCTGTGGACAAGCTCTAGGGAGGCCGCCGGGACGACAGCCAGCCAGTGGATAAGCGCCCCGAAATGTCACCGGGCCCCGTCACAATGCCGCTGCGCGCCGCAAGCCAGCGGCACACCTGACGACGTCAGCGACCCGGCAAGCCGCTACGACCGGAATCGGCCACGTTCCCCGCTCTTACTTGGGGTCTGGAATCTCCAGGTCGCTCTTGGACAGCTCCTCGACGTTGACATCCTTGAAAGTGACAACGCGTACATTCTTCACAAACCGCGCAGGCCGATACATGTCCCACACCCAGGCGTCCTGCATGGTGACCTCGAAGAAAACCTCGCCGTTGTCCGCCTGACGGACGTTGAGATCGACCTGATTCGTCAGGTAGAAGCGCCGCTCCGTCTCCACCACATGGGTGAACAGGCCGACCACGTCGCGGTACTCGCGATAGAGCTGAAGCTCCATCTCGGTCTCGTACTTCTCGAGATCCTCCGCGCTCATGTTCTCCCCTCCGATCAGGCGCCGCGGGCCATCACCGCGATGCCTGCCGTCGGCCAGCCAGGCTCGTCAACGATGTCAACGATAGGGCCATTCTGCCCACTGCCAGGCCCGTAGCACGAGACCTGAGGGCCTTCGTTGTCGCGGCTGGCGGCCCCGCTGCCGGTAACATCCACCTCACCTGCCACATCAGGCCCGAGGATGTCCTCGTTCTCCAGCGCCTCCTCGACGTCGGCCGGACGGCAGCCCCGCACGTTGACGAAGGACCTCCGGTGCTCGGCGCAGGGCCCGTGAGCGGCGAGCGCCCGCATGTGCGCCGGAGTGGAATATCCCTTATGCCGGGCAAATCCGTATGCGGGGAAGACCTCGTGCAGATCGCGCATCATCGCGTCCCTGGTCACCTTGGCCACCACCGACGCGGCCGCGACACAGGCCGCCACCTGGTCTCCCTTCCACATCGCCAGCGCCGGCGCGGTCAGCCCGCGCACGGGGAAACCGTCCGTCAGCACGTAGCCGGGCCGGTGCCCGAGCCCGGCGAGCGCGCGCCGCATACCTGCCACATTGCACACGTGCAGCCCGATGCGGTCGATGTCGGGAGCCGGGATGACCACGACACTCCAGTCGAGCGCCGCGTCCATAATCTGCCGGTATGCGGTGTTCCTGGCCTCCGCAGTCAGCGCCTTGGAGTCGGCCAGCTCGGTCAGCCGTCCGATCCGGGCGGGCCGCAGCATCACCGCCGCTACGACCAGTGGTCCGGCGCACGCACCGCGGCCTGCCTCGTCCACCCCCGCTATCGGCCCGAACCCGGCCTTCGCCAGCACCCGCTCGTACCCGCTCAGCCCGCTGTCCCGCCGCGGCGTGAAGCCCACGGGACGGTCCGGCCTGGCCGCGGGCCCTGTCACTGGCCTGTGCGGTTCCTGGTCAGCCGGCGCCGAACTCCGCGCCGCACCCGGCGCTGCAGCCAGGTGATCGGCACCGCGACGCCGAGCCCGGCGCCGAGCGGCGTAAACGGCGCGGCCGCCGCCGCGGCCTTCACGAGGGCCGGCTGATCAAACGTGGACGGAATCGGCAGGGTCCGCCATCGGCTGGGCGGCCAGACGATCACGAACGCCCGGCCGACCACCTCGTTCTCCGGGATCGTGCCGCGGCCCGGGTCTTGCTGCCGCAGCCGCGAGTCGTCAGAAACCGACCGGTTGTCGCCCATCACCCAGAGCCGGCCCTTCGGCACGGTGATGCTGAAGCGGATCTCCGACGGAGCCGAGCCGGGGTACAGATACGACGACTCGTGCAGCGGCACGCCGTTGACCGTCACCAGTCCCTGTGCGTTGCAGCAGGCCACATGGTCGCCGGGCAGGCCGATGACCCGCTTGACATAATCCGTGCCCTGGTCCGCCGGGGTTCCGAACAGCCCTGCGATCGAGCTGAACAGCGGCCGCAGCGTGACGTCGTAGGCGCGCACGATCGGGTCGGAGGAGGGCCTGCTGACCGGCGCTGGCGGGTTCCAGGACCCAGTGCCGTTGAAGACGACGATGTCACCACGGTCGATGCCGCGGAAGTCGTAGACGAGCTTGTTGACGAGGACCTTGTCGCCGATCAGCAGCGTGTCCTCCATGGAGGACGACGGGATGAAGAACGGCTGCACGACGAAGCTCTTGATCACCAGCGCGATGGCCAGTGCCACGACGATCAGGATCGGCAGCTCCTGCCAGGCCGACCAGCGCCGACGTTGCCGCCGGCGTGGCGGAGCCTGCGGCGGGGCGGCGGCGCCGTCGCCTGCCGAACCCTCGGGCGGTTGTGGCTCCGGCCCGGCGCCAGGCTCTTCCGGCGGCTCAGGCGGCTCAGGCGGCTCAGGCGGGCCCTGCGAAGCCGAAGCCCTGGCAGCAGGCACCGGCTCCGGCACGCTGCCCGACGGGCTGAGCGGCTCGGCCACCCGGCCAGACCGGCCGAGCGGCTCGGTCACCCGGCCAGACGGCCCGAGCGGCTCGGTCATCCGGCCAGACGGACCGAGCGGCTCGGTTGCCCGGCCGGCCGCGCCGAGATCCTGTGTCAGCCAGTCAGGGCTGCCCTGCTCATCGTCCATCACGGAGAGCCTATCCGTCCGCCGGGCCGACAGCGGGCGCGGAATGTGCCCGCTTCGGCCGTCCCAGGGTTTTGCTCTGTTAACGCGTGCTGATCAGGGCGCGCACGGTTGCGCTGTCTCCGCCGGCGGGCAAAGAGGAGGGGAACGCCAATCACCCCGGAGGCGGCCGCAGGCAGGTACGCGGCGCCCGCGGCCGATCCAGCCGGCACGATGCGAGGCTGGCCGAAGGTCGCCGGTATGGACAGGATCCGCCACCGGCTGGGCGGCCAGGCGATGACGAACGCTCGGCCGATCACCTTGTTCTCGGGGACCATGCCGTTGCCGGGGTCGGCCTGGTGCCCGCGGGAATCCTCGGAGATCGCCCGGTGGTCGCCGAGCACCCACAGGTAGCCGGGCGGCACCGTGATGTTGAACCGGCTCGGCTCGCCCGCTGGCGCGCTCGCGGGATGGTTCCCCGGATACAGGTAGGAGCGCTCATCCAGCGCAACGCCGTTCACGGTCACGAGGCCCCGTGAGTTACAGCACACGACGTGGTCGCCCGGCACGCCGATCACGCGCTTGACGTAGTCGGTCTGATTGAGGGGTGAGCCGAACACGCTGCCGACGGCGTCGAACACCTTGCGCAGCGTGTCGTCGTAGGCGCGTGCTGCCAGTCCGGGGGGGTGCAGAGTGGCTGGCTGGGCGGGGTCCCAGCTGCCAGTTCCGTCAAAGACGACGACATCGCCCGGCTGAATCGCCCGGAAGTGGTAAACGAGCTTGTTGACCAGGATCTTGTCGCCGATGTCCAGCGTCTCCTGCATGGAGCCAGTCGGGATGACGAAGGCCTGGACCACGAACGACTTGACCACGATCGCGATGACAAGCGCGGCGATGAGCAGGAGGGGCAGCTCGCGGGCCAGCGACCGGCCGCGGGAGGCCGCAGCCGAATTGGCCCTGGCTGGCCGGCGGCGATGTCGCCCCGGCCGCGCGGCGCCATCAGGTGCAGAAGTGCTGCCAGACCCGGCGGTGCTGCCAGATCGGGCGGTGTTACCAGACCCGGCAGTCCTAGCGTGCAGGCGTTGCCTCGCGGCGCTCCCGGATCCTGGCCGCCTTACCGCGCAGCTCGCGCAGGTAGTACAGCTTGGCCCGGCGCACGCGGCCCCTGGTCAGGACCTCGATCTTCTCGATCGCGGGCGTGTGCACCGGGAAGGTCCGCTCGACGCCGACGCCGTAACTGATCTTTCGCACGGTAAAGGTCTCCCGGACGCCACCGCCTTGCCGGCGGATGACGACGCCCTGGAACATCTGGATCCGCGAGCGGTTGCCTTCCGTGACCTTGACGTGCACCTTCAGGGTGTCGCCAGGGCGGAAGTCCGGGATATCGGATCGAGTCTGCGCCTGCTCTAGCTCGGCAATCGCGGTGTGCATCGCTGCGCTTCCTTGGTCATCATCAGCGCACGCCTGCGAACGCGCTGGTTCGGTCTGATGTCGGTACGCCCCCGGCGACGGAGCCACGAGAGCACGAGCAGGCCGGCTGCGGGGCGGTGCCTTTAGTGTGCCATATCTTCGCCGTCAACCGGAAAACCAGCCTCAGCCAGCACGTCCCGGTCGCGCGAGTCCAGCATGCCCGGGGCCGCGTCGATCAGCCGCCCTACCAGGTCAGGCCGGTTCTCCGCGGTCCGGCGCAGCGCGGCGTCACGCCGCCACCTTGTGATCGCCGCGTGGTCGCCCGACAGCAGCACCGGCGGCACCTCGCGGCCGCGCCAGAGGCGCGGCCGCGTGTAGGCGGGACCTTCCAGCAGGCCAGCCCCGAACGAGTCGTCAGCGGCCGACTCGGCGTTTCCCAGCACGCCGGGCAGCAGGCGGCAGACTGCTTCGGTCATCACCAGGACGGCCGGCTCGCCACCTGCCAGGACATAGTCACCGATGCTGACCTCCTCGACGCGCATCAGGCTCCGCGTGTCGTCGGCGACCCGCGCGTCGATCCCCTCGTACCGGCCGCAGGCGAAGATCAGCCAGCTCTCGGCGGCGTAGCGCTCCGCGTGCTGCTGCGTGAACGGGACGCCGGCCGGAGTCGGAATCACCAGCAGCGGTCCGCCGGCCGGTCCGGACGCGGCGTCGTCCCCCCGAGCTAGCACCGCGGCCAAGGCCTGGGCCCATGGCTCGGGCTTCATCACCATGCCGGGCCCGCCGCCAAACGGCGCGTCGTCCACCGTGCGGTGCGGGTCGTGAGCCCAGTCCCGCAGGTCGTGCACCCCGAACGTGATGTCTCCGCGATCGGCGGCCTTGCCGATGAGCGAGACGCTCAGCGGGCCGAAGTACTCGGGGAAAATCGTGATGATGTCGATGCGCACGGTGCTGCCTCCGCCTGCCATCCGGCTCAGATCGCGGCGTCCGGATCGAGCAGACCGGCTGGCGGGTCGACGCGCACCCGGCCGGCCTCCAGGTCGACCTCGGTCACGATGGCGGCCACGAACGGAATCAGGATCTCCGTCCCGGCCCGCGGGCCGGAGCCGGCGACGACCAGCAGGTCCTGCCCGTGGTGCAAGACGTCCGTGACATTGCCGACCACCGCCTCGCTGGGGCCGACCACGGTCAGCCCCACGAGCTGATGGTCCCGGTAGCTATCCGGGTCCGGCAGGTCTTCCAGGTCGGCCGAGTCGACTAGCAGCAGCGTCCCGCGCAGGGACTCGGCCGCGGTCCGGTCGTCGACGTCAGCGAACCTGACGAGCAGCTTGCCGGAGTGCCACCGTGTGTCAGCGACGGTCAGCGGGCCGGCCGCCGCAGGTTCCGTTCCGAGCACGGCACCCGGAGCAATCCGCAGGTCCGGATCGTCGGTCCGGACCTCGACCGCTAGCTCGCCGCGCACGCCGTGCGGCCTGGTGATCCGGCCGACTACGAGCTGCATGGCGTTACGAGACCCTGCCTTAGCGAACCTCGTCGGCATCCAGGAGGTCGACGCGAACGTAGTTGCTCCCCGCCAGCGAGCCGATGACGGTCCGCAGCGCCCTGGCGGTGCGACCCCCCCGGCCAATGACCTTGCCCAGGTCATCGGGATGGACGCGCACCTCAAGTACCCGGCCGCGGCGCAGCCCCCGGCTGTCGACCTGGACGTCTTCCGGGTGCTCGACGATGCCCTTGACCAGGTGCTCCAGAGCCTCCTCGAGCATGTCAGGAGCCGCCATCTGCCTCGCCGGCGCCGTCCGCGGTCGCCTCAGTCGTGCTCTCAGCTGGCGCAGTCTCGGCCGCCTGCGTGTCAGCTGCCGTGGTTTCCGCCGGCGTGGTCTCAGCTGCCGTGGTCTCCGCCGCCATGGTCTCAGCAGCCGGCTTCTCCGCTGGCGGGGCGGTCTCTCCGGCCTCAGACTTCTTGGCCCTGGTGGACCTGGTAGCGGTCTTGGCCTTGGGCTTGGCTTCGCTGTCAGCCAGCGTCTCGGCAACGGCGGCGGCGAAGGCGGCCTTGCGGTCCGCCCTCGGCTCGGCCGTGCGCAGCGTTCCCTCGCTGCCGGGCTCGCCCTTGAACTTCTGCCAGTCACCGGTGATCTTGAAGATCTGCCGCACCGCGTCGGTCGGCTGCGCACCGACGGACAGCCAGTGCTGGACACGCTCGGTATCGACTTCGATGAACGACGGGTCGGCCTTCGGGTGGTATTTGCCGATCTCCTCGATCGCGCGACCGTCCCGCTTGGTGCGGGCGTCAGCGACGACGATCCGGTAATAGGGCGCGCGGATCTTGCCCAGGCGCTTCAGCTTGATCTTGACAGCCACGGCTGTGGTCTTCTCCCAGCGAATTGGTGCGGGCAGGTCGCGTCCTCCGGGTGAGGAAACCAGATGCGCGACGCCCATGGTGCCCGGTGTCGCGAGTTAGAGAGGGCCTCGCACGGCCGAGCGTAGTCACCACATTCTGCCAGATGCGGCGCGCAGGAGCGTAATCGCCGGCCTCACCGCGGGCGGTGTGACGCTGTCGTGCCCGACGGGCTGCGGACCTACCGGCCCTTCTTGTCCTGGCGGCCGCGAAAGGCCGGCGGCAGGCTCTGCTGGCCAGCTCCGCCCTGACCTGCACCGCCAGGCGGGGTCGGCAGCCGGAAGCCGCCGGTGCCCCCGGCATTGCCGAGGCCGGGCAGTGAGCTGAAGCCGGGCAGAGCCGCAGGGTTGGCCATACCGGGGCCGCTAGCCCCAGCGCCGAGCCCGTCCGGCTCAGCGGCAGCAGCCCGCCCGGCTCCCGCGGCAGCACCGCGGTTCGCGCCCGCAGGCCGACCGCCGCCGCGGCCCTTCTTCTTCGCCTTGCCGCGAGACTTGCTCGTGCGGCGCATCCCGCCCATACCGGGCACGCTGCCCATCATCTGCCGCATCATCTTCTGGCCCTCGAGGAACCGGACGATGAGCTGGCTGACTTCCCCGACGGTCACGCCTGAGCCGGCCGCGATTCGCGCTCGGCGGGAGCCGTTGATGATCTTCGGGTTCCGCCGCTCATCCTTGGTCATCGAGTTGACGATGGCCGCGGCGCGGTCAAGGTCCTTGTCGCTGACCTGGCTCAGCAGCTCCCGATTCTGGGCAGCGCCGGGCAGCATGCCGAGCAGGTTCCCGATCGGTCCCAGCTTGCGGACCATCGCCAGCTGCTCGACGAAGTCCTCGAGCGTGAACCCCTCGCCGGACGCGAGCTTGCCTGCCATCGCGGCAGCCTGATCCTGGTCGAAGCTCCGCTCCGCCTGCTCGATCAGGGTCAGCATGTCGCCGAGGTCGAGGATGCGGGACGCCATCCGGTCCGGGTGGAAGACGTCGAAGTCCTCGAGCTTCTCACCGGTGGACGCGAACATCACCGGCTTACCGGTGAGCTGCCGGATGGACAGTGCCGCGCCGCCGCGGGCGTCACCGTCGAGCTTGGTGAGCACCACGCCGTCGTAGCCGACGCCGTCGAGGAACGCCTGCGCCGTCGCGACGGCGTCCTGGCCGATCATGGCGTCGACGACGAACAGGATCTCGTCCGGGTCGACAGCATCCCTGATGTCGCGGGCCTGCTGCATCATCTCCTCGTCGACGCCGAGGCGGCCGGCGGTGTCGATGATGACGGCGTTGTAGAGCTTGTGCTGCGCCTCGGCGATGGCCATGTTGGCAGCGGCGACCGGGTCGCCGACCCCGCTGCCGGGGAACGGGGCGAACACCGCGACGCCGGCCCGCTCGCCGAGTACCTGCAGTTGCTCAACGGCATTCGGGCGCTGCAGGTCGGCGGCGACGAGCAGGGGCGTGTTGCCCTGGGACTTCAGCCAGTAGGCCAGCTTGGCGGCCAGCGTCGTTTTGCCGCCGCCCTGCAGGCCGGCCAGCATGATCACGGTCGGCGGGTTCTTGGCGAACCGCAGCCGCCGTGCCTCGCCACCGAGGATCTCGACGAGTTCCTCATTAACGATCTTGATGATCTGCTGCGCCGGGTTCAGTGCCTCGGAGACCTCAGCCCCGCTGGCCCGTTCCTTGACGGCCGCGGTGAACGCCCGCACCACCGGCAGCGCGACGTCCGCCTCGAGCAGCGCGATCCGGATCTCACGCAGGGTCGCGTCGATGTCAGCCGCCGACAGCCGCCCGCGCCCGCGCAGCGACGAAAAGACCTGATTGAGCCGATCAGAAAGGGTTTCGAACACCTGAAGGTCCTTGCTGCGAGCGGGCGTCTACGCAACCTAAGGTTATCCGGGAACGTGGTTGTCCCGGGTCACGGCCGCCCGCCCGACAATGCCGACCCCGGGGGACGACTATCCGGCCAGGATCGTGTCGACGAACACCTCGGGGTCGAAGAACGCCAGATCGTCGGGTCCCTCCCCGAGCCCGACTAGCTTGACCGGGACGCCGAGCTCTCGCTGCACCTGGATCACGATGCCGCCCTTAGCGGTGCCGTCCAGCTTGGTGAGGATGATCCCGGTGATGTCCACGACCTCGGCGAACACCCGCGCCTGCCGCAGGCCGTTCTGACCCGTGGTGGCGTCCAGCACGAGCAGCACCTCGTCGACGCTGCCGTGCCGCTCGATCACGCGCTTGATCTTGCCAAGCTCGTCCATGAGGCCGACCTTGGTGTGCAGCCGTCCCGCCGTGTCCACGATCACGGTATCGGCGCCCTCCTGGATGCCCACATTGACCGCATCGAAGGCCACGCTCGCCGGATCGGCGCCCTCGCGGTCCGATCGCACAACCTGTGCGCCGACCCGCTCGCCCCAGGTCTGCAGCTGGTCGGCCGCCGCGGCCCGGAAGGTGTCCGCCGCGCCGAGCACAACCGTCTTCCCGTCGCCGATGAGCACCCGGGCCAGCTTGCCGCATGTCGTGGTCTTGCCGGTGCCGTTGACACCGACGACGAGCACGACCGACGGCCGGTCTCCGTGCCTGGCCAGCCGCAGCGACCGGTCCATATCCGGGCCCAGCAGCTCGAGCAGGCCCCTGCGCAGGAGTTCGCGGACCTCCGCCGGGTCGTTCGTGCCCTCGACCTTGACCTCGGTCCTCAGCTGGTCGACCAGCTCGCGGGCCGGGCCGACACCCATGTCCGCGGTGATGAGGGTGTCTTCCATCTCCTCCCAGGCCTGCTCGTCGAGCTTGCCGGTCGAGATGAGGTTGAGCAGCACCGAGCCGATCGCGGTGTGGGACCGGGCGAGCCGGCTGCGCAGCCGGGTCAGCCGGCCGGCTGATGGCGGCGGTTTCTCGAAGGCGCGGCGCGGGGGCGGGGCCGTCGGCGGCGCCTCGGCCTCGGGCGGGACGAGCGTGCCGGTGGTCGTCTCCTCGCGCTCGAGCGTGCCGACCGCGGTGGCGCTGCCCGGCTCGGCTTCCTGCTCGTCGCCGCCGGCTTGCTGCCGCCTCGACCTAACGAGCGGAATGACCGCAGCAGCGCCGCCGCCTACAACGACGACGCCTATCAGCGCGTAAAGGAGATCTGCAACCATGGCGCAACCAGTGTGACAGACCCGCGATGGCTAGACGGCTTCGCGCTCCCGCAGCCGCTGGCTGATGACGGTGGAAACGCCGTCGCCGCGCATGCTGACCCCGTACAGCGTGTCCGCGACCTCCATGGTCCGCTTCTGGTGGGTCACCACGATGAGCTGAGAGCTCTCCCGCAGCTCGCCCAGGATCTCCAGCAGCCGCTGCAGATTGGTGTCATCGAGCGCGGCCTCGACCTCGTCGAGCACATAGAACGGCGAGGGCCGGGCCCGGAAGATTGCTATCAGAAAGGCGATCGCAGTGAGCGCCCGCTCACCACCCGACAGCAGCGACAGCCGCTTGACTCTCTTGCCGGGCGGCCGGGCCTCCACGTCGATTCCGGTCGCCAGCATGTCCTCAGGATCGGTGAGCATGAGACGGCCCTCCCCGCCGGGGAACAGCCTCTCGATGATCGCCGCGAACTCTCGCGCGGTGTCGGCGTAGGCGGTGCTGAACACCTCCTGGACCCGCTCGTCCACCTCTCTGATGACGGTGAGCAGGTCGCGCCGGGTCTTCTTCAGGTCCTCCAGCTGCGATACCAGGAAGGCGTGCCGCTCTTCGAGGGCGGCGAACTCTTCCAGCGCCAGCGGGTTGACCTTCCCGAGCCGGTCGAGCTGACGCTGCGCCTGCTGCGCGCGCCGCTCCATCGCCGGCCGGTCAAAAGACTCGCCTGGCCCGTACTCCGCAGCGAGGACGTCAGCCTCGACCGCGAACTCCTCCAGCGCCCGAGCGGCAATCTGATCCAGCTGCAGCTGCCGGGTAGTCCGGGCTACCTCCGCGCCGTGCGCGCTGTCCATCACCCGCTCGAGCTCGTCGGAGGCTTCCCTGATCCGGACCCGCACCGTCTTCAGCTCGCCGTCTCGCCGGCCCCGCGCCGCTTCGGCCTCCTGCCGCTGCGTGTCCGCAGCCGCCACGGACTCCTCGATCCTGGCCAGCGCGATCGCGGCGCCGGCTTTAACGGCCCCGGCGACCAGCGCCCCGGCCGCCCGCCGCTTCGCCCTCTCGATCGCTCGCGTGGCTGCCTGCCGCTCGGCGGCGGCTGTCGCGTCCAGGGCGTCGGCCCGGCCGGAGATGGCCGCCAGGCGCTCTTCCGCAGTCCGGACCTCCAGCCGCGCTTCCGTCTCGGCGCTGCGGGCGGCAGCCGCGGCGTCTGCCAGCTGCTCTCGGTCCGTCGAGCCCTCCGCTGGTTCCTCGGGCCCCGATGCCGCGGGCTGCTCGGCCTCCAGCTCGGCCAGTCTCGACCGCGCGTCTGCCAGCTGCGCCAGGCTGTGCTGGCGCGAGGAGTCGGCGGCCGCGACGGCATCCGTCAGCCGCGCCGCCTCATCCAGCGCCGCCCGAGCGCGGCCGGCTAGCGAGCCGAGCGCGCCCGCCGCCTCCGCGGCCGCGGTGTCTGCCTCCTTGAGGGCGGCCGCGGACGCGTCAACCGCCCGCCTGGCCTGCTCCTCCTCATCCAGAGCGGCGGCAAGCTCCCGCTCCGCCACCTTGCAGTCGGCCACCGCTTCATCAAGCTGAGTCGCGGCCCGGTCCGCTGCCGCGCGCAGGCTGATCAGGCTCTGGCCCCCGGCCGAGCCCCCGCGCGCCCAGTGTGTACCGAGCACGTCGCCATCGGCGGTCACGACGCGCAGCCGCGGCTGCGACCGCAGTACTCGCACGCCGACCGCCAGGTCCTGCACGACGACCACGTCGCCGAGCAGCTCGGAGAGCGCGCTGGTCAGCTCGGGCGGTCCGGTGACGAGATCAACTGCGGGAGTAACGGGCTCGGTTCCGCCCGCGGCCGCCTGCCTGGCGAGACTCGGCTGCGCCTGGCCGGACACAGCGTTCCCCGGGGACACCCCGGACCCCGCTGGCCTGTAACCCGATCCGGCGCCGTTCGCCGCGATAACCAGGTCGGCCCGCCCGGCATCCTTGGTGCGCAGCGTGGTCATGATGTCGACGGCAGCATCGACGCTGGCTACCGCAACGGAGCTGGCGGCCGCACCCAGAGCGGCAGCGATCGCCTCCTGCGCGCCGTCTCTGACAGTGAGCAGTCCGGCCAGCGGCCCGAGCACGCCGGCGAACCCGCCCGGCTCGGCCAGCAGCACCCCGGACGCGTCGGCGCCGCTCGTGACCGCCTCTGCCAGCGCCTGCTCTCTGGCGGTGCACGCGGCCCGGTGCTCGCTTGCCGCGTGCTCGTCCCGGCGCCGCTCCGCTACCCGGGCAGAGAGGGCTGCCAGCCGGGCGGATGCCTGCTGGTGAGCGGCCGCAAGCTCGTCCCGGCCCGTTTCCTTCGCTACCCGGTCGTGCAGCGCGGCGTACTCGGTCTGCGCCTGCTCGGCGCGGACCCTCGCTTCGCCGGCCGCCGTCGCGAGCCGGCCTGCCTCCTCTTCCGCTGCACTCGCCCGGCTCGTTGCGGCTTCAACCTGACCGTGCAGCCGGGCCAGCCGGTCCGCGCGCTCCGCGGCGGCCCTGGCCGCGGCCGCGAGGCGGCGCTCGCTCTCCGCCAGCGCCGCCTCGGCTGCCTGCCGCTGGGCGGCTGTCGCCGTGAGCTGCCCGCGGGCGGCCGCCAGCCGCTCGGTCAGGTCGCGCTCCTGGCCGCGCAGCTCTGCGGCTTCCTCCTCAAGCTCGTCCGGATTACGGCCGGCCCGCTGCGGCTCGGGTTCCGACAGGTATCGCTGCCGCTCCGCTGAGAGGCTCAGCACGCCGCGTATCCGCTCGGCCAGGCCAGCCAGCGTGACGAAGGTGTCCTGCGCTGCGGCAAGCCGCGGCGCGTCCTCCTGGCCGGCCGCCTCGAGCGCTGTCTCGTCCGCCCGCGCCGCCGCCACCGCAGCTTCCAGGCTGCTGCGCAGCTGCCCGGCGGCGGCCTCGTCCGCCTGATCCTGCTGCAACTCGGCAGCCAGCGTGACGTAGTCATCGGCCAGCAGCCGCAGTCGCGCATCGCGCAGGTCGGCTTGGATGGCCGAGGCCATCCGGGCGAGCTCTGCCTGCCTGCCGAGCGGCTTGAGCTGCCGACCGAGCTCAGTCGTCAGGTCGACGAGCCGGGTCAGGTTCGCCTGCATGGCGTCGAGCTTGCGGACCGCTTTTTCCTTGCGCCGCCGGTGCTTGAGCACGCCGGCTGCTTCCTCGATGAGCGCGCGGCGTGCCTCAGGGCCCGCGTTGAGCACCTCATCCAGCTGTCCCTGGCCGACGAGGACGTGCATCTCCCGGCCGAGCCCGGTGTCCGACAACAATTCGGCGACATCAAGCAGCCGACACTGGTCGCCATTGATGGCGTACTCGCTCTGCCCGGACCGGAACAGCAGCCGGCTGATGGTGACCTCGGAATAGTCGATCGGCAGCGCTCCGTCGCTATTGTCGATCGTGAGAGTCACCTCGGCCCGGCCGAGCGCCGGCCGGCCGGCCGTCCCGGCGAAGACGACGTCGTCCATCTTGCCGCCACGCAGCGGCTTGACGCCCTGCTCGCCCATCACCCACGCGAACGCGTCGACGACATTGGATTTGCCGGAGCCGTTCGGCCCGACGATGCACGTGATCCCCGGCTCAAATCGCAGGGTGGTGGCGGAGGCGAAGGATTTGAACCCGCGCAATGTCAGGGTCTTCAGGTACAGCTGACAGACTCCTCCCCGGACGCCCGTCGTTCACCCTAGCCGAGAAAACCGAAGAGGGACGCATTCCGCGTCCCTCACCGTTCGGTTTTGTGGCCGGAGCGCCCGCCAATTAGGTGAGCGCAGGCTCGCGAACCGGAACTAGCAGGTCATGACCGGCCGAAGCGATTAGTACGTCATTCTCATCCTGAAGCCGGGCAAGCTCGGCCTCCAGGTCTCGTACTCGCTGCTGCAGCCGGCGCATCTCTGCGACCATGCGGGGATCCGGCCCGCCGACGTGGCCGAGTAGAGCCTTTGCCATTGTGTATGGTCCTCCACACTGAGTGACCAGGGTGGGCGAGGCACGCAGGCGCCCTGAACAGCAGGCCAGACGGTGCTCTGCGAAGATTTCCCGGCAGTGCTCATCCAGGACTGTGTCAATCCAAGACCGTGCTGCGCGCTGGTTAACACTTTCATGGTCCCACCGTCAAGGCTATCCGGTCAAGTTTGGCGATCGCGCAGGTCAGAGCCGCGGTGCGTGGCAGAAAATGGCTCGGCCAAAGTCGTCATCGCTCCTGGAATCCGGATATGCCGCCCGCAGGCGGAGCCCATCGGTGGGTCACCCTGCTGACCCGTCCCGGTCGCCGGGGCCAGCTAAGGGCGACGTCGCCATCGAGCCGCCGGAGCAGCTCCTCGCAGCCGTTCCCGGCGCCCTCGGCGACGACCTTGACCCGTCCGTCCGCCAGGTTCTCCGCGTATCCGGCCAGGCCGAGCTCCAGCGCGTTCGCCCGCACCCACCAGCGGAACCCCACCCCCTGGACGCGCCCCTCGACCCACGCCGTGAGCTGCCTGACGGCTGCATCCCGGCCGGACACCGCTGGGCCCGCCACGATCACCACCGGCCGTTTCTGGGCCGAGGCTGGCAGTGCGGGCACGTGTAGGCGGACCTGTTCATGAACGGATCTCGCCGGATCGGCGTGCCGCAACGCGGGCATGGCTCGCCTTCCCGGCCGTAGACGGCGAGTGACCGGTCAAAGTACCCGCTCTCCCCGTTGACGTTGACGTACAGGCTGTCGAAGCTGGTGCCACCATCTTTCAGAGCCTCGGCGAAGACGTCGGTGACCGCCCCCATCAGGCCCTCGACCTGGGCCGAGCGCAGCCGGTCAGTCGCTCTGGCGTAGTGCATCTTCACCCGCCACAGGGCTTCGTCAGCGTAGATATTGCCGATACCGCTGACCAGCGACTGGTCGAGCATGGCCCGCTTGATCCCGGTTCGCCGGGTGCGCATCCGCGCGGCGAGACCCTTCACATCGAAAGCTTCCTCGAGCGGGTCCGGCGCAATGTGCGCGATCTGAGCGGGGAGCTGTGCACCGTCGGCCGACACCAGCAGGTGCCCGAACGTGCGCTGATCGGTGAACCGCAGGTCATTGCCGCCATCGGCAAACGTGAAGCGAGCCCGCACGTGGGGCGACAGCGGCGCGTCTGCCGGGCCGACGAGCAGCTGCCCGCTCATCCCCAGGTGGGCGAGCAGCGCGTCGTCCCCGATGGGGAGCCACAGATACTTGCCGCGCCGGCGGGCGCCATCGATGACGCGCCCGGTCAGCCGGGCCTCGAAGTCAGCCGGGCCGCCAACGTGCCGCCGAACCGCCCGCGGATGCAGGACCTCTACGCCGGCGATGCGACGCCCCACGACAAACTGCTCGAGCCCGCGCCGGATTACCTCGACCTCGGGCAGCTCTGGCACCGGCTAGATCCCCGGCGAGTCTGGTTCGGGCGGGCCCGCGAGTCCCTCGGTAATCGCGGTCCAGGCCGCCTCGGCCGCCTGCTGCTCGGCTTCCTTCTTGGACCTGCCCTCGCCCTTGCCGTAAGTCTGAGAGCCGATCCGGACAAAGGCCCGGAAGAACTTCTGGTGATCCGGGCCACTCTCCTCGACGTGATACTCCGGGACGCCAAGCCCCTCGGCGGCGCACAGTTCCTGCAAGGAGGTCTTCCAGTCCAGCCCTGCCCCGAGCCGGGCCGCCCGCGCGATCAGTGGGTCGAACAGCCGGTGCACCAGCTCGTCCGCCACGACGAGGCCCTGGTCCAGGTATACCGCTCCGATCACCGCTTCGAGCGTGTCCGCGAGGATGGAGGACTTGTCCCGGCCGCCGGTTCCCTCCTCGCCCTTGCCCAGCCATACGTACGCACCAAGGTCCAGCCCCCGCGCGACGCCCGCGAGGGCGCGCTGGTTGACCACGGCGGCGCGCAGCTTGGCGAGCTGCCCTTCCGGCAGGTCCGGGAACTTCCGGAAGAGGGTATCCGTCACGACCAGCCCAAGGACGGAGTCGCCGAGGAACTCGAGCCGCTCGTTCGTGGGCAGCCCGCCGTTCTCGTAGGCATACGAGCGATGCATGAGCGCCCGGCCCAGCAGTTCCTGCTCGACCGCAACCTGCAGTGCCTGCAGCAGGCCGTCGGTCCCGGTATTGTCACTCACCCGCAGACCTCCAGCCGTGCTATGGGCTCGCGTCTAACCGCACGTCAGGACGGCGTGATGACCTGGCGCCTGTTGTAGATGCCGCAGGTCGGACACGCGGTGTGCGGCAGCTTAGGCTCCCGGCAGTTGGGGCAGGCCACGAGCTGGGGCGCCGTTGCCTTCCACTGAGCGCGGCGGGACCGGGTATTGCTGCGCGACGTCTTCCGCTTGGGTACTGCCACCTCATTGCTCCTTACTTCTGAAGTCCTTCAGCGCCGCCCACATCGCGCCGCGCCGCTCGTGACTGTGACCTGGCTCGGCGTCGGCAAGCCGCACGCCGCACTCCGCGCACAGCCCCTGACAGCCGTCCTCGCAGCGGGGCGAGAGCGGCAGCTCGAGCACGATCGCGTCACGCAGCGCCGGCTCCAGGTTCAGCAGACCGCTGGCCTCGAGCCGGTAGGTGTCCTCGCCGTCGGGATCCTCTACCCCGCCGCCGCGGACGTACAGCTCCTGAAACCGGACCTTGATCATCGAGGTGAACGGCTCCAGGCACCGCGCGCACTCGCCCGCCAGCGGACCGGTCACGGTGGCCGTCACCAGCACGCCCTCGGCCACACCCTCCAGCTGCAGGTTCAGCTCGAGCTTGGCACCGTCCGGAACCCGCGCCAGCTCGACACCGAGGTGCTCGGGGGCCGGCACCGTACGCGTCAGCGTACGTTCCGACCCGGGGCCGAGATCCCTGGTGTCGAAGACCAGCGGACCCCTGGGATCCCTATGGCTGGCGGTAGGCGAATTGGACGGCATGGCGGCGTGGCTGCAAGACGGTCAGCGGTAGTGGCACAGTGTCAGGACAGCCTACCGGCTCGCCAGCGGCAATCCCAAACGCCGGGACCCTACTGCTGGCTCAGCCGCGTGATCAGCTGGCTCAGCACGCTCGGCGGGACCAGGCCGCTCACGTCGCCGCCGTACTTGGCGAAGTCCTTGACCAGGCTCGAGGACAAGAACGCATAAAGCGGGTTGGTGGTCATGAACAGCGTCTCGACGCCGGCCTGACTGTAGTTCATCTGGGCCATCTGCATCTCGTAGTCGAAGTCGCTGACGGCGCGCAGGCCCTTGACGATCGCCGAGATGTGGTTCTGACGGCAGAACTCGACTGTCAGGCCCTCGAAACTGTCAGCCCGCACGTTGCCGAGTTCCTTCGTGGCTTCCCGGATGAGTTCGACCCGCTCCGCAGCCGTGAACAGGGATGTCTTGCTGGGGTTCCTGGCCACTGCCACCACGACTTCGTCGTAGAGGTCTGACGCGCGAGTGATGATGTCGAGGTGCCCGTTCGTCACGGGATCGAAGGATCCAGGGCAGACCACACGGCGCACGCGCTCACGCTCCTGTCGCAGAACTTGCCATCAGCTTGCCGCCTGCGGCGAGACCGTACCAGAGGGTCGCCTCGCCGTATCTGCGGGACCTGTCGGCTTCGTACCCGGCTGGCCAGGTTGGGGCACCCGAGCGGGTGGCCCGCTCGATCGCGACCACGGCGCCAGGAGCCAGCCAGCCCATGGCCAGCGCGGTCAGCACCCCTACGAGCTCGTCGTCGCTCACCCGGTACGGCGGATCGGCGAACACGAAGTCCCGCGACGCCAGCTCGCCCCGCCCGCGGGCTAGCAGCCGGTCCACCCTGTCGTGGACCACCTGTGCTCCCGGCAGCCCGATTGCCGCCGCGTTCTCCCTGATGACACGCGCGGCCCTGGCGTCCGACTCGACGAGCAGCACCTCCGCCGCACCCCGCGACAGCGCCTCGAGCCCGACCGCTCCGGATCCTGCGTAGAGGTCGAGCACACGCGCGCCGGCTAGTCCGCCCCGGATGGATTCGATCGTGGCGAACAGCCCCTCTCGCGCACGGTCACTGGTCGGGCGCGTCATCCGGCCGGGCAGCACCGCCAGCCGGCGTCCGCCGGCCGCACCGCTGATGATCCGTGGGCTCACGCTTTTTCCAGGAACGACGTCTGCTCGGCGTCGACAAGCGCCCGCACGGCCGCGGCCAGGCCGGGCTCGCCCGCAAGCGCCGGATCGGTGTCGACGAGCGTGATCGCCTCGTCTCGCGCGCGGGAGATCAGGTCCTCGTCGCGCAGCAGCTGCAGCAGCTTCAGGCTCGACCTGCGGCCGGCCTGGGCGGTGCCGAGCACGTCGCCTTCCCGCCGCTGCTCCAGGTCGATCCGGGACAGCGCGAAGCCATCCGTCGTGCTGGCGACTGCATCCAGCCGTGCGCGAGCCGGCCCGCCCTCGGGCACTGCGGTCACCAGCAGGCACAGCCCTGGCTCGCGGCCGCGGCCAACCCGGCCGCGCAGCTGGTGCAGCTGGGATACGCCGAACCGATCCGCGTCCATGATCACCATGACGACGGCGTTCGGAACGTCGACGCCGACCTCGACAACGGTGGTGGTGACCAGCACGTCCACCAGGCCGTCGGCGAACGCCAGCATCACCTTTTCCTTCTCCTCTGCAGGCAGCCGGCCGTGCAGGATGCCGAGCCGCACGCCCGCGAGCGGGCCAGCCGACAGCTCGGCAGCCAGGTCGAGCACGGCGACCGGAGGTCGGCTGTCCTCCTCCAGCTCGTCCTCGGCAGCCGGGCCCGCGTCATCGCCAATCCGCGGGCAGACGACGTACGCCTGCCGGCCAGCCGTCACCTCTTCCCTGATCCGCTCCCACGTCCGGGCAACGTAGTGCGGGCGCTCGGCCACCGGCACGACGTGCGTGCTGATCGGCGACCGGCCGCGGGGCAGCTCGGTGAGAGTGGAGGTGTCCAGGTCGCCGAACACGGTCATGGCGACGGTTCGCGGAATCGGCGTCGCGGTCATCACCAGCATGTGCGGACGGCCGTCCCCCGCCTTGTCCCGCAGCGAGTCGCGCTGCTCGACCCCGAACCGGTGCTGCTCGTCGATGACCACCAGGCCCAGGTCGGCGAACTGCACCCGATCCTGCAGGAGGGCATGGGTGCCGATGACGATCCCGGCCTCGCCGGATGCAGCCTCCAGCAGCGCTTTCCGCCGGGCCGGCGCGCTCAGGGAACCAGTCAGCAGCGTCAGCCGGGTGGCGTGCTCCGCGCCGCCGAGCTGGCCGGCCATCGCCAGCGGGCCCAGCATGCTGGCGATCGACCGGTGATGCTGCTGCGCGAGCACCTCGGTGGGGGCGAGCAGCACGGCCTGGCCGGCCGCGTCGACCACCTGCAGCATGGCACGCAGCGCGATGACGGTCTTACCGGAACCGACCTCGCCTTGCAGCAGCCGGTGCATCGGGTGGTCACGGGCCAGGTCATCGGCGATGGTCGCACCGGCCAGCTGCTGGCCGATGGTCAGCTCGAACGGCAGCTCGGCGTCGAACGCGGCACGCAGCCCGCCTGGCACCGGCGGCCTGGGTATCGCGCTGTAGCTGGCGGCGGCGAGCCGGCGCTGGGCCAGCAGCACCTGCAGCGTGAGGGCCTCGTCCCACTTGAGACGCGTCCGCGACCGGGCTACGTCGGCGTCGTCGACGGGGCGGTGGATGCCCCGCAATGCGTCCGCGTAGCCGACGAGGCCGTGCCGCCGCCGGACCTCAGCCGGCAGCGGGTCCGCAGGGACATCCAGTACGTCGAGCGCGATCCGCACCGAATCCGCGATCTTCCACGACGGGAGCTGGCCGGTCGCCGGGTAGACCGGGATGAGCTCGGCCGCGAACTCGGCC